>Ga0066652_100000981_pt1 | contig 14238 bp, 14 predicted proteins | sample GraSoiAngelo_101_FD_71413 | JGI IMG/M metagenome (GOLD analysis project Ga0066652, IMG submission 71413) | Grasslands soil microbial communities from the Angelo Coastal Reserve, California, USA - 14_0903_02_30cm | ecosystem: Environmental > Terrestrial > Soil > Grasslands | place: USA...
TAATATGGCAGCAATAAAAAGTTTATGTAGCAGTGCTATAGTTTTAGAGAAAGGCAGTACCGCTTTTTTAGGAAATACATCAGCAGCGGTAAATTATTATTTGCAGGGTAAAACAGATAATCAGCATAAAAAAATATTTGATAAGGAATATGATACCAGGGATTTTATGTTGCATGAGATAAGTATTAATGCAAAAGGAAAAAGTGTGGATGAGCCAATAGATGAATACCAGGAAATTGAATTCAATACATCTATTACCATAAAAAATGATGATGCAGAAAGGTTACATGTAACTTATGTTATTAAGGGGGAAGATGGAACCGACCTGTTTACTTTTAGCCATATAAACGGAGGGTTGAGATTAAAAAAAGGTATTAATAACCTGCAATGTGTATTTCCAAAAGGGTTTCTTAATGTAGGAAGTTTTTACTTTACCATCTATATAATAAAAGACGCTAAAGAAGCGGTGTTTACAGAAATGGATATTTTTTCTGCCAAAGTGCAGGAAGGCAAACGGGACATTGGAGGCTGGATGGGAAAAGAACCAGGGTTTATTAAACCAATTTTTGAATGGAAAAATAGTTAATCCAAAATGAAAAAAGTTATTAAAAAGGTAGCATTAAAGTTATTTGACCCAATTGCGCAAAGGTTAGGGTACCAGCCCCTTAGCGTAATTAAGAGGATGAATGAAAAAGGTTCATTATTGAATAATTTTTACACGGTGCTTAAACAAATAAAATTTGAACCCAAGCATATAGTTGATATAGGTGCCAATCACGGTACCTGGACGAGAACTGCTATTGGTTTTTTTCCTGATGCTTTCTATACTTTAATTGAGCCGCAAGGCTGGCTAAAGGATTCTATTAAAGACCTGATGGATTATAACTCTAAAATTGAATTTCATCCGGTTGGTGCCGGGGCAAAACCAGGTATTTTTAAATTTACAATTGCTAACAGAGACGATAGCAGCTCTTTTAAGTTTACAGAAACTGAAGCTATTGAATCGGGGTTTAAACAAATTGATATCCCGGTAGTAACGGTAAACCAGCTATTAGAAGGCTCTAAGCTGCCTGTGCCAGATTTAATAAAAATTGATGCCGAAGGCCTTGATATTGATGTGTTGAATGGCGCCGATAATTATTTTGGAAAAACTGAAGTTTTTATGGTTGAAGTAGGTATTGTGATAAAGGATTTTGAGAACAGTTTTCTTGCGATGATAAATTTTATGGATAGCAAAGGATACCGGCTTTTTGAGATCACCGATCTTAATCGCCCCTTGCCAATTAAAATATTATGGCTAGCAGAACTGGTCTTTGTAAAGAAAGGCGGCTTTATTGATTCGCAAAAATTCGTTTAACTGACATAGTACATGATTAACGTAACCAAAACATTTCTTCCTTCTTTTGAAGAATACACCACAATTCTTAAGAAGGCGTGGGATAAAGCATGGATCACCAACAATGGAATGCTGGTGCAGGAACTGGAGACGAAACTTCAAAAATATTTGAATGCACAGCATCTTTTATACTGCGGTAATGGAACTATTGTACTACAAATGGCTTTGAAAGCATTTAATATTACCAAGGAGGTGATTACTACACCTTTCTCTTATGTAGCAACTACTAATGTTTTATTATGGGAGGGTTGTACTCCTGTTTTTGTAGATATTGACCCGGAAAATTTTTGTATTGATGCCTCCAAAATAGAAGCAGCCATAACAAAAAACACACAAGCTATTTTAGCTACCCACGTGTATGGTTTACCCTGTAATATTGAGCTTATTGAAAAGATTGCCGTAAAACACAAGCTTAAAGTAATATACGATGGTGCCCATGCTTTTGGGACTGAATACATGAATAAGCCCTTACTTAGTTTTGGGGACATTAGCACCTGCAGTTTTCATGCTACCAAGCTATTTCATACTGTGGAGGGCGGATGTATTATTTGCCATAAGGAAGAGCTTCTTAGAGAGCTAATGTTAATGAGAAGTTTTGGACACATTGGTGATGAATATTTCAGCGTGGGAGTAAATGGAAAAAATTCAGAATTTCATGCAGCCATGGGACTGGCAGTTTTGCCACACATAAATTCTATAATAGAAAAAAGAAAAGAAATTTCTGCCTTATACGATAGGCTTTTAAGCGACAGTAATATCAGGGTATTAAATTTTGATAAAGAAAAAATAAAATACAACTATGCTTATTACCCTGTAATATTTGCCAGTGAAAAAGATCTGCTGAATGTGCGTATCTTACTGGAACAGGATGATATTAATACGAGAAGATATTTTTACCCTTCATTAAACACACTGCCTTATTTAAAATCTGCCAGTGCCTGCCCGGTTAGTGAGGACATCTCGAGACGTGTACTTTGCCTACCCCTTTTTCCTGACCTGGAAGAAGAAAAAGTAAACCAGATTTCAGGCACCATTAAAAAATTGGTAAACATATGACGCTTGCCATCATGCAGCCTTATATTTTCCCTTATATCGGCTATTACCAATTAGCCGGGGCTGTAGACAAATTTGTTTTCCTCGATGACGTCAATTATATCAATAAAGGGTGGATCAATAGAAATAATATTCTTATCAACGGCCAGGCAAATCTTTTTACAATTCCGCTCAAAGATGCCAGCCAGAATAAATTGATCAATGAAGTTGAGGTCAGTGAAGGTAAATGGAGCGAAAAATTGTTGCGAACTATTGAAATGGCATATAAAAAAGCTCCTTGTTTTAGTGATGCGTTTCCAGTGATAAATGAGGTGCTTTCTTCAGAAGAAAGGCTTATTGGTAACCTTGCTAAAAAAAGTGTTCAATCCGTTTCTGACTACCTGCAACTACCGACCACATACGTAAATTCTGCAGGCGAATATTCAAACAAAGAACTCAAAGGCCAAAGCAGGATCATTGACATTGTTGAAAAGGAAAATGGTTCAGACTATATTAATCCAATAGGCGGCACGGACCTGTATGAAAAGAAAACATTCCAGGAAAAAAACATCAGGCTTCATTTTCTTCAAACAAAAAAGATTGTGTATCCGCAGTCGAAAAACGAGTTTGTGCCTTTTCTGTCCATCATTGATGTTCTAATGTTTAATAACAAGATGGATATCAAAAATTATTTAAACGAATTTGAACTTATATAAACAACTATTATGACACTTCAGGATGTTTTAAAAGAAGCTTTCAATATGAAGGATTCCGAGTATACCGATGCGCAGTCGTTAATGCAATTAGAAGATTGGGATTCCATGAACCATATGGTTTTTATAACCCAGTTAGAAGAAGTATTTGGTGTGGAGTTGAGTGGCGATGAAATTATTTCTTTGGAGACAATAGGAGATGTAAAAAAATTGCTTGACCGAAAAGGCAAAACTGAAAAGATATGATCCTGGCAGAACAAACAATTGTCTTAACAGGCGGTGCCGGGTCAATTGGTGAATTTCTTGTTTCAAACTTATATCAATCCGCTAGCAGGCTGGTTGTCGTTGATAAAAACGAAGAAAAACTGCAAATACTAAAAAACCGTTTTAATAACATTGAAGTTTATTGCTGCGATTTAACCGCCCCTGAAAAAGTATCGGAAACAGTAGCAGAAATTTTTAAAACAAACAAGGTTTCTGTCTTAATAAACAATGCTGGATTTATTCACAGCGAACCACTGGTTAATATTTTAAAACCAGAAGAAAGAAAACATTCTTTTACTGCCTGGGATGAAACAATCAAAGCGAATCTTTATTCGGCTTTTTATATGTCAGCAACTGCTGCCGAACAAATGGTGGCTCAAAAAATTAAAGGACTTATTATCAACATAAGTTCTATTTCTGCTAAAGGCAATATGGGTCAAACAGCTTATTCTGCTGCAAAAGCAGGTATTGAAGCAATGACCATTACCTGGGCAAAAGAACTTGGAATGTTTGGCATTCGGGCCGCAGCAATTGCGCCTGGTTTTTTTGATACAGCTTCCACACAAAATTCCCTTTCCGAAGCAAACATTAAAAAATGGTCTAAATCAGTTCCATTAAACAGGCTTGGCAAACTGGAAGAGCTTGCTTCCGGCATTCGGTTTATTATAGAAAACGATTATTACAATGCCCAAACCCTGTCGATTGATGGCGGATTAAAAATTTAGGTATGTACTACATATGCAACCTTGGTCAGAAAATTGATGAAATTGTTGGCAAGTTCGGTAACCGTACAGCGATACATTATCCGGGCGGAGAAAAATACTCATATGAAGAACTAAGCTCTAAAGCGAACCAATACGCCGGCTATCTTTATGAACAAGACATAAAACTGAATGATGTAATTGCAATTTTAAATGATAAGTCCATTGAGTGCTTCGCACTTATGCTGGCATGTTTAAAACTTGGTGCTACTTATACCAACCTTGATACCAACAGCCCTCTTGATCGCTTAAATAAAATTATAGACCGTTGTCAGCCGAAGCTGATTTTTATCGATCCAAAATTAGAAGCTGTGTCATTTAATGGGCTTGCAGATAAAAGAAAACTCATTTCTTTAAGAGAGGTAGTAATTCAACAGTCGGTCCCTGCATCAATTAACAATGAAATTACAGGAACAGTGCCTGCCTATATTATGTTTACTTCGGGATCAACGGGCTTCCCTAAGGGTGCTGTTATGAACCATGCAAACCTTTTAAACCTGATTGACTGGAGTAAAGACACATTCGGTATTACAGAAGAAGACCGCTGTACCAATGTAAACCCAGTTTACTTTGACAACTCGGTGTTTGATTTTTATAGTGCTATTTTCAACGGCGCTACTTTAGTGCCGTTTAATAATACGCAAACTCGTAATCCGCATGCATTAGTAAAACAAGTTGAAGCAGCAGGCTGCACCATTTGGTTTTCGGTGCCGTCTATGCTCGTTTATTTGTTAACAACTAAAGCAATAGAAAAAAACAGCATGTCCTCCCTGCGTAAAATTATTTTCGGAGGAGAAGGATTCCCAAAACCTAAAATGCAAAAACTATATCAATTGGTTGGTAGCAATACGCAATTGGTAAATGTATATGGCCCTACCGAGTGTACCTGCATCTGCTCTTCTTATGATATAACCGAAAAAGACTTTGAGAGTTTGGCAGAATTGGCGCCCCTTGGAAAGCTTGCACCCAATTTCAGCTACGAGATTATTCCGCAACATGAAGACAAACCCCGTATAGGCGAACTTTGTTTGAAGGGACCTAACGTGGGTATGGGTTATTATAACGACATTGAACGCACTAATAATAGTTTCATTCAAAACCCATATAATAAAAATTACAGGGAGATTATTTATAAAACCGGTGACCTTGTGGAATTGGACCAGAATAACGAGTTTCGCTTTTTAGGACGGGTGGATAACCAAATTAAACATATGGGATACAGGATAGAACTGGAAGAAATAGAGGCCGGGTTAAATAGCATCCAGGGAGTTAAGGAGTCTGCAGTTGTTTATAAGAAAATAAGTGATGGCTTAGGAAACATAATTGGCTTTGTGGCCTCACAAGATGGCCTTACTGCTGATGGTGTTATGGAAGAAATTAAAAAGAAGGTGCCGGATTATATGGTGCCGAAAAAAATTTACATGATGGAGTTGTTGCCTAAAAACAGCAATGGGAAAATTGACAGGGTTGAATTAAAGAACAGTCTCTAATATGAAAAATTTAATCATTTTCGGAACCGGAAAAATTGCAGAAGTAGTGCATTATTATGCTAAGGAAGAATGTGGTTTCAACGTTGTATGTTTTACTGTGGATAAGGAATTTATAAAGACTGACAATTTTTTAGGCTTACCGGTTGTGCCATTTGAAGAAGTGGAAAATAATTTTCCCCCTTCTGAAAATTTATTTTTTGTAGCTGTGGGCTACCATGATTTGAATAAAGTAAGAGAACTGAAATGTGCAGAAGCAAAAAATAAAGGATACGAACTTACGTCGGTTATCAGCCCAAATGCAAATGTGCCTAAAAATGTGAAGACCGGTGTAAACTGTTTTATTATGCCACCTGCATTGGTACATCCTTTTGTAACATTGGGAAACAATGTTTTTGTATTTAGCGGGGCTGTGGTGGCACATCATTCGCACTTAAAAGATAATTGCTGGATTACCTCCGGTTGTAATATTTCGGGTAATGTAACTATTGGGGAGAATTGCTTTCTTGCCATCAATGCCACTATTGCTCATAGTGTAAGCATCGGAAAGGATTGCTTCATTGGCGCCAATGCATTGATTATAAAAAATCTTGAAGACGAAAAAGTTTGTTTTGCCGAATCAACCAAGCCAATAAAACTTACCAGCAGGCAGTTTTTAAAAATGTCCAACTTTTCTAATCTATAATGTTACAGCAGTTAAGCAAGGAGGAGTACCAGGTATTATTAAAAATTCCTGGTTTGTTTTCTTTTCCACTGGTAGGGGCAGTTGTTGAAAAAAGGCAAGAAGGTAATGTCTACGTCGACAGTATAGCTAATCCCGGAATTGTTTTTGTAATCCACAAAGCAGGGTTCTCCTACCTGTATCATAGAGATGAAAGTTTAGACTGTGAGCAGTTACTGGAGTTTTTTTTAAATGAAGGCAAACTCCCTGTCTATTTTCATTTATACGATCCGCCTGAGCAGCTAATAAACTGTTCCTTGAAGACTGAGAAACTTGGCGTCAAAATTCGTAGCAGGATTCAGTTGCAGTATAAAAGCAAAACAATAGACACCATAAAATATAAGCCCGCCATTAGTATAACTGTTAGCGCAATAGACGCGGAAAACTTTGATACACTGGAAACGTTCAACCTTCAATTAACTAATAAATTCTGGTCGTCGAAAGATGATTTTCTAACAAATGGATTTGGTTTTGTTTTGCATAATCAGGAAAATTTGCCGGTTGCCATTTGCTATAGTGCGGGCATATCAAATACTTTGGCAGAAGTAGACATAATGACCATGCCGGAATACCAGGGTCTTGGATTGGCGAAATTTGCAACGGCAGTATTTATAGAGGAAGGATTGAAAAGAAATATCATAACGAACTGGGATTGCTTTGAAGAAAATATAGGGTCCCTAAAAATCGCTCAAGCTATGGGTTTTGCCGAAATCATAAAGTATTCGTTTTTATCACTGTACAATAAAAAATATGAATAAATCAGAGGCTAGTGTTTATCAATGTCCTGTTTGTCTGTCAAAATTTTCTTTGGCCATACACGAGCATAATGGGGATGAAGTTTCAGTTGGCCTTCTAAAATGTAATTCTAATCATGAATTCAAAATATCAGAAGGTATTCCAGATTTCACCTGGCCTAAAGAGCTGGCAGAAATTGATGAACAAACACGAAAGACATATGAAAAGCTAGCTAATGAGTATGACAAGTATGCCCTTTTACCTTTTATGACTTTCAAGGCAAATGAAGGCGAAATCCGTAAAAAAATGACTGATGCCTTAATGATAAAAGATTCATCAATTGTGTTAGAAATTGGTGCAGGAGATGGGAGGGGTTCGGAGCATATTGTGAAAAGACTTGGAAATGAGGGCAAGTTGTACGTCCAGGAGCTTTCGGTAAGTTTCTTAAAAAAATCATTGGCGCGGTTAAGTCAGTATAAAAAATTAGTTGAATTTTCAACTGCGAATGCAAGCTATATTCCCTTTCCAGATAACTATTTCGATGCGGCCCATCATTTTGGCGGAATTAGTACTTTTTCTGATGTAAAAAGATGCTTGCAAGAACTTGCCAGAGTTGTAAAACCCGGAGGAAAAGTTTTAGTCGGTGATGAAAGCATGGGTCCTTGGCTGAGAGATACAGAATTTGGAAAGATAATGAGTAATTCGAATCCCCTTTTCAAATATGAGATCCCCTTGAAAGACATTCCAATTGAAGCGAGAGACGTGAAAGTTGAATGGATAATGATGGGTGCGTTTTTTTTGCTTGAATTTACAATAGGAGAAGGCGAACCTGTGGCTAATTATCATATTCCCATTCCCAGCGACAGGGGAGGCACTCACTGGAGTAGGTATTACGGCAATCTTGAAGGCATAAGTGATGAAACAAAAAAGTTAGCTCAAAAAGCCAGGGAGAAAGCAGGTCTTAGTATGCATGACTGGCTCGATAATGTAATTAAGGAGGCTGCTAATAAAGTCATTGGCAATCCTTCATAAAACGATAAAAAGAAATGAAGTTGAACTGGGAAAAGAAAGGCCAGATTTTTAAATTAGGAGATTATGCTGATTGGCAACAGACGCACGGGCAAGTTCCTTACTTTATCGATGTGAAAGGCCAAAAGAAAATATTTTTCACATCAAGGCCCCAAAGAGATGGCTCATTATATGTAAGTTTCATACATGCCGTAGATATTGAAGTTTCCTCTAGTAACGCTATTGAAATTAAAAAGCTTTACAAGGAGCCTTTTTTGCAACTAGGCGAGGTGGGAGCGTTTGATGAGTTTGGAACAATGCCATGTAGTTTAATAAATCATCCAGAAAAAGATGAAGTGTGGATGTATTATGTTGGTTGGTCTCGAAAAGTTTCCGCGCCTTACGATTGTGCAGTTGGATTAGCTATTAGTAAAGATGGTGGGCAAAGTTTTAACAGGGTTTCTAATGGTCCGCTACTTGGAGCAAATATTAATGACCCGTTTGTAATAGGTTGTCCTCGGGTCTACATTTTCAATGGTAAATGGTATTTATTTTATTTAGGTGGAATAAAGTGGTTAGATTTTGACGGGAAAAAGGAGTCGTTATACAAGTTGAAACTTGCTGTTTCAGATGACGGTTTAAACTGGCAAAGGAATGATAGATTCATTGTGCCTGAAAAATATGATAATGAATGCCAGACTTGTGCAAGTGTATTCTACTTAAATGGGTTGTACCACATGTATTTTACCTATCGTTACGCAATCGATTTCAGAAATCCTGATCGAGGCTATAGAATTGGTTATGCATATTCAAAGGATTTAAATAAATGGATTCGGGACGATGAACAAGGGAACTTTTATAGAAGCGAAAAGGGTTGGGATAGCGAAATGGTGTGTTATCCAAGCATTAACAAAATAGAGGATGATGTATTTATGTTCTATTGCGGAAATAGTTTTGGATTAGATGGATTTGGTTATGCAATAATGAATAAGTCATGATAAAGAATGTAAAAAAGGAATATACTGAGTTTCACAAAAAGAAGGCTTCTATTCACAACTATCCTACTGAATGGGTAATAAGAACGATGCTTGGCACATACCCTAAATTGAAACTAGACAAGTCGAACTATAAAGATGGTAAAATATTGGACTTAGGTTTTGGTGACTGCAGAAATATGAGTCTATTAAATAATTGCGGGTTGGAAATTTATGGCGTCGAAACAACAAAAGAAACAATCGACTTCGGTTACGAAATATTAAATAGGCAAAATATAAAAGCGGAACTACGAATTGGCGCTAATAATCATATCCCATTTGATGACGGTTATTTCAATTATGTATTGGCATCGAGTTCTTGTTATTACATAGATGATAGCTCATCTTTTAGTGATAATCTTTCAGAAATAGCTAGAGTTTTAAATGTCGGCGGAAGTTTTATTGCCAACTTCCCGGCTATTGTTCCTTATGCTGAAGTTGCCACTAGTTTTATCTTAGAAAATGCAATATCACTTGATGACAACCACGTAATTATTCAAAGCGATATTTATGGAATTAGAAATGGGTACAAGTTTAAAATATTTAAGTCTGAGCAGGAAATTCAAACAGCTTTAAATGATAAGTTCGAGAATATATCCATTGGATTATGCATGGATAATTATTATGGTGTACAGATAAATTATTTTATCGTTACAGCACAAAAGAAATAAATGGATTTTCTAATCGATATTTTAATGCCGGTTTATAATCATGAACCATATCTTGAAGATGCTTTAAACGGTATTGTGTCACAAAAAACTGATTTTAAATTTAGGCTGTTGGTGGGAGAAGATTGCTCAAAAGATCATAGCCGGGAAATTATTTTAAAATATCAGCAAAAACATCCAGCAATTATATTTCCATATTATCGTAAAGTTAATATAGGTGCTCACGAAAACAGTAAACTTCTGTTTAAAGAAGTAAAGTCCAAATATATTGCTATATGTGAAGGCGATGATTATTGGCTTGACACGTTAAAACTTCAAAAGCAGGTGGGTTTTTTGGAGGCCAATCGTGAATATGCAATTTCGTTTCACAATGTTTTCGAAGAAACAAATGGGAAAAAGATTCTTTCTAATGCAAACCTGCTTAAAGAGACAACTTTTACTATTAAAGAACTTGCAAAAGGTAATTTTATACATACCCCTTCTGTGGTTTATAGAACTGGTTTGATTGAGCAGCTACCCAATTGGTATTCTGACGCCCCAGCCGCAGATTATGTAATGCTTATGCTTAATGCACGAAAGGGGTTAATCAAATATTTTCCAGAGCCCATGGCAGTATATAGAAATCACGCACAAGGTATTTGGAACTCACAGAAATATGAGTATCTATTATTGAATACTATTAAAACAATTGACCTGTTGATAAATGAGTTTGATGGGAATGTTAAAGAGATCCTGATAAAACAAAATGCAGGATATTATAATAGCCTTGCAAAAATTGCATATAGTGAACGGGATGTTGAAAAAGCAAAAAGATATCTTGAAAACGCATTTTTTTTAGATGATTCATTAAAAGAAGAATGGCTCGTAAACTATTATCCAACCTTGATATCTCGTTTATTTAATTCCCGCAGATATAAAGCAGCGGAAAGGGTTTTTAATTTTATTAATAGAGTATCATTCGCAGGACGAAGAAAAAAAAAGCAATAAATGCTCGTTTATCAAAATGGCGGTTCAGTTTTTTGCATTGGATTACCTACGATTCAATGGCAAGCGGTTTATCAGAACTGCCATTTCTGATTTTTTAAATGATTAGCATAAACGAATCTATCCCCAGTGCATTTGTGACCCGAAAGAAAAACATCCTTATTTCATGTATGGCGTTAACTGTTGGAGGTGGGGAAATATTACCTATGTCACTTGCGGCGGAACTCTCTAAGAACAACCAGGTATTTTTATTTTATCATATGGATCTGGATGAAGATGAAGGATTGGTGAAGCGATTGATACCAAAGGAGGTTAAGGTACTTTCTATGAAGCGGGTACATTTTTTGCATTTTTTTGCAAAAAATATACATAGTTTGTTAAGAAGTATGAACATACGCTGGTCTGCATACGATTTTTTTAGGCTTCGCCTGCTTGACTACTATGTCAGAAAATATAGTATTGATATTATAAGTAGCCATTCGATGATATCTGATGAAGCGTGTTGTCAACTATTCTATAAAAAAAAACCAGTCATCGTTACGGAACACGGGCAATATGTTCAACATATTGCAAAAGGAATAAAATCTTTTGTAGGCTATTTAAAAAGGGCAACAAAAATTATCGCAGTTTCCAATTATAATCGGAAACTGCTTTTAAATGAGCTTAACGATGTGCCTGTGGAAGTGGAAACAATTTATAATGGGATCAAAAGAGAAGAGATGTCAGTTGGAGATTTTAGAAAAGATCATGGTATTTCGGATGATACTTTTGTATTTGGAATGGTTTCCAGGGGTATACCTGAAAAAGGGTGGAAGTTTGCGATAGAATCCTTTCTTAAGCTGAAGTCTGAAACTTCCAAAAAAACCTTATTAGTCTTAGTAGGTGGCAGCATGTACCTCGATGAGTTAAAGGAACGCTATACTAACGAGGCCTCAATTGTTTTTGTTGGTTCTGTTCCCAATCCTTCATATTACGTAAAGGGATTTGATATTGGCCTACTGCCAACTGTTTACGAAGCGGAGTCTTTTCCTTTGGCTATTATTGAATATTTATTTGAGGAGAAACCCGTAATCGCTACTGATACCGGGGGAATTCGGGAAATGCTTTGTGATGATAAGATCGAGGCGGGACGATTAATACAACTACAGGAAAGCGAGTGTCTTTTTAAAGAGAATATCAGCCTTGCAATGAAAGAGTACATGGTCAATGAAGCGCTTTACAAAGATCACCGTGTGAATACTGCAAAATTGGCTCAACGATTTACAATAGAAGAGTGTAGTCGCAATTATGAAAAGTTGTTTGATGAAATTTTAGATTCACCGAGCAGTCGAAAAACGTAATAAGGAATTTGTGGACACTACAATCAACGTTTCAGTTATCATCCCTAATTATAATCATGCTTCATTTCTAAAGCAAAGAATTGACAGCATTTTAAATCAAACTTATCAGGATTTTGAAGTTATTATTTTGGATGATTGTTCAACAGACAGTAGCGTTCAGGTAATTGAAGCCTATCGTGGTCATCGAAAAATTTCTCATATAGTAATTAATGAGCAAAACAGTGGATCACCCTTTTTGCAATGGAAAAAAGGGATTCAATTAGCAAAGGGAGAATGGATATGGATGGCAGAAAGTGATGATTGGTGTGAGCCTAATTTTTTGGAAGAACTAACGTCTAAGATCAAGGATAAAGTATCAATTTTATTCTGCCAGTCAATTTTTATCGATCAGGATGGAAAAAGGATATTTCAATCAAGATGGCCATCGGATTACGAAGAAATATATGGAAGTGATTTTATTAGCGATTATCTTACCAAAGGATGTTACATTGTAAATGCAAGTATGTGCATTTTCCGGCAGAAATATTTTGAGGAGGTTTCATCCGATTTTACCAGGTATAAGTTTATTGGCGATTGGGTTCTCTGGCATAAGATGGCTTCAAAAGGAAATGTAATAGTTTCAGGTAAGCAGTTAAATTATTTCCGTAAGCATGATGCTGATGTCAGTGGAAAAGCATTTAAACAGGGGTTGAGCTATACAGAATATTTTACATTCCTTGACAGTCTGCCTACTGACAAAATACTATCATTAAAGGATCGTAGAGAAGTTGTTGCCTTGCGTTTTTATGAATTTCTAAATGATACAAGAATGGAGCGGCAATATCGGGTAAGAATAAAATCGCTTTTTCATACTAAGCTAGGGTATAAATTCTATCTTCATCAAACAAAGCATTGGCTTGTAAAAAATATTAAAACTCCGTTATTCACACGTTTAGGAATTAGACGACCGCAATTTCAAAACTTTTCCCGTTATTGATCGTTTGAAGTAATGAATCCTTAAGCCCAGCAATGTTTTGAAAGTGAGAATCCATAACTATTAATTTTTAAAAGTATTTCATGAAAGTATTGATCTTAGCCGGTGGATTGGGTACACGCCTTAGCGAAGAAACAACGATTGTTCCAAAACCTCTGGTGGAAATTGGTAATAAACCTATCCTTTGGCATATCATGAAATGTTATAGCCATTATGGCTTTAATGATTTTGTGATCCTCTTGGGGTATAAAGGGTATTCCATAAAAGAATTTTTTGCCAATTATTTTCTTCACCAAAGTGATGTGACCATTGATCTTTCAACCGGAAAAATTGATATTCACAAAAATGACAGTGAGCCATGGAAAGTGACCTTGCTTGATACAGGAGAGCAAACCATGACAGGGGGAAGAATAAAAAGAGCTGCTTCGATTATTAACAATGAACCCTTCATGCTCACATATGGCGATGGGGTAGCAGATATTGATATAAGCAAATTGGTGCAAGCTCATGAAGCAGGAAAAAAATTAATTACAATGACTAGTGTACAGCCGGAGGGTAGATTTGGTGCACTCGATATTGCTGAAGGAAATGTTGTTACTTCTTTTCGCGAAAAGCCGAAGGGAGATGGTTCATGGATCAACGGGGGCTTTTTTGTATGTCAGCCCGGGGTGCTCAATTACATAGTCAATGACACGATCGTTTTTGAAAAGGAACCATTAGAGAACCTGGCTTCGGATACACAATTGATGACTTATAAGCATGAAGGTTTTTGGAAATGCATGGATACATTGCGTGATAAAACGCAATTAAATGAAATGTGGAATTCAGGAAATGCTAAGTGGAAAATTTGGAAATGAAATAGAAATTTATGTTTAACGACGTATATAAAAACAAAACAGTATTGGTAACTGGTAATACTGGCTTCAAAGGAAGCTGGCTCACGACCTGGTTATTAACTTTGGAAGCAAAAGTTATTGGATTAAGTAATGGTATTCCGACTGAACCTTCTATGTATGAAGTGCTGGATCTTGAAAAACGGATCACACATCATACAATAGATATAAGAAACGCATCGGAAGTAGCGATCCTTGTTCAAAAAACAAAACCAGATTTTGTATTTCA
>Ga0066652_100000983_pt1 | contig 14236 bp, 11 predicted proteins | sample GraSoiAngelo_101_FD_71413 | JGI IMG/M metagenome (GOLD analysis project Ga0066652, IMG submission 71413) | Grasslands soil microbial communities from the Angelo Coastal Reserve, California, USA - 14_0903_02_30cm | ecosystem: Environmental > Terrestrial > Soil > Grasslands | place: USA...
TGGGTTTACAGCTTACCAAAAATGCAACTAGCAAAAGTTGGAGGATATATTTCATTACGAATTTATTAATATTCATTTTCTGAAGCAGTTTTAAAGCTAATTCTTATTTTTAGATTATCATGACAGCAATTATTGTTATTGTTTTTATTCTTGGATATTTCGCAATAGCATTTGAACATCCATTAAGGATCAACAAAGCAGCGTCTGCTTTACTTACAGGGGTTATTTGCTGGTCGATCTATGCCTTATCCGGAAGCGACAAAGAATTTGTTTCTGAAAACTTGTCACATCATCTTTCTGACATAGCAGGGATAATTTTCTTTTTACTGGGCGCAATGGTCATTGTTGAGCTAATAGATGCACATGATGGGTTTGAGCTAATCACCAATAGAATTCAGAACACTAACAAAAGAAAATTAGTGTGGGCGATTGGAACTGTCACTTTTTTTCTTTCAGCAGTCCTTGATAATCTTACCACGACAATCGTAATAGTTTCATTATTACGAAAACTAATTCCTTCTCATAAAGACAGGCTGGTTTTTGCTGGGCTCGTTGTGATCTCTGCCAATGCCGGAGGCGCATGGAGTCCTATAGGGGATGTAACTACGACGATGTTATGGATAGGTAACCAAATTACTACTCTTAACATTATCGTCAAGACCATTTTTCCATCGCTTATATGTTTTGCGATCCCTACTTTTATCATCAGCACGCAAATGAAGGGGTTCATTGAAAGGAATGAGTCCAATAAAGAGAAATTATTTTCAACACCAAAGGAAAGAAAATCAGTTTTTATTATTGGAGTTGCTTGTCTGCTATTTGTGCCGGTTTTTAAAACTTTTACTCATCTGCCGCCTTATATGGGCATGATTTTCGGACTGGGTTTAATGTGGTTGCTAACAGAAATGGTGCATAGTGGAAAGGACGAGAGTGAAAAAGGATTGCTTTCTGTAAATCATGCATTGAGAAAAATTGATACGCCGAGTATTTTATTTTTTCTTGGAATTTTATTAGCAGTCTCTGCATTGCAATCAACAGGTATTCTTACTTCGCTTGCAAGCGCATTGGACAGATCCATTGGTAATATCAGTATCATTACGATGATTATAGGTTTCCTTTCTGCCATTGTGGATAATGTACCATTAGTTGCAGCGGCACAAGGCATGTATAGTTTAGATCAATATCCCACCGATCATTTTTTTTGGGAATTTCTTGCTTATTGTTCTGGTACGGGAGGAAGTATTCTCATCATTGGTTCAGCAGCCGGTGTAGCAGCAATGGGAATGGAAAAGATACAGTTTGGCTGGTACTTAAAAAGAATCGCCTGGCTTGCGATCATCGGTTATCTCGCCGGTGCTGGAGTATTTTTATTACAACATTATTTACTGAACTTATAGATCATCAAATTCATACAGCTGGTCTATATGCGTCCCCGCTTTCATTTCAAATATTGGATTGATCAATCCATCTTTTAATCCATATACCCATCCATGCAGATCAGGTCTCTGATCGTGTTTCCATGCACGTTGTACAATTGAAGTTTTGGCAAGATCCATTACCTGTTCTTTTACATTTAATTCGCAAAGCCTGTCAGCCCGCAGATCTTCATTTGGAATTGCATCGAGTTCTTCACGATGCAGCCGATACACATCTTTTATATTGCGCAGCCACATATTAAGTACCTGTTTGTAATCATGGTTTGACATGGCTGCTTTTATTCCGCCACAACCATAATGTCCACATACAATAATATGTTTCACTTTCAAATGCGTCACGGCATATTCCAAAACACTAAGAACATTGGAATCGGTATTCACGACCATATTTGCAATATTGCGATGAACAAAGATCTCCCCTGGCTGTGTACCTGTGATCTCGTTGGCAGGAACACGACTATCGCTGCAACCGATCCATAAAAATTCCGGCGTTTGAAGGTGTGATAATCTGTCGAAGTATGCAGGATCGACGGCAACTTTGCTGGTGGCCCATTCTTTGTTTTCCTGTAAAAGTCTTTCGTATGATTTCATAAAATAGCTTGAATTCAAAAATAGCTTTTAATCTTTTTCAATAGCAAACAATCTAGTGACAAAATTGTTTCAATAATGGTTGGTGCAGGAAGTTCGATACATTAATTTGCGGCCATATCAATATGACCAAAGCCAAAACATATTTACGTTTCCAGATCGGTTCAGCTATTTTTATGATGATTGCATTGGTCTGGCTAACTATTAGTGCACCTTTTATTTTGGAAAGCCAAAAGCAATTGGCAAAGAGCTCTATATCTTCTTCGGAGGAGACACAATCCCCTTTAAGTGGAAATGAAGAGGAGAGTGGCAAGCCTTTGGGAAGTAACATAGAAGAGAAGGCCCCCAAAACATTTAATACTTTTTCTGAAGAATACTTACACGATCATTACAGATCAGGTCATTTATTCTCTCTTTCCCTGCAATATCATAAACATGAAAATGCAGATATCTATATCGCCTACCATGGTGAGCCATTGGTGCCGCCGCCGAATGTCGCGTAATTCATAATTTTTTAGTACAAGCCTCTTTCAGGCTTTAATCTTCTTGTATTGTTATAACTCAATAGCGATATTAATTTATTGCGACATAAAATTTATTCAAATGAATTCTAGTAAAAATTTATTGGCAAGTCTTAAAAACGATTTGCCGGCAGGCATAGTTGTATTCCTCGTAGCAGTGCCTTTGTGTTTAGGCATTTCTCTTGCTTCAGGTGCTCCATTTTTTTCAGGAATGATAGCTGGAATTATCGGAGGTATTGTTGTTGGATTTCTCAGTAATTCCCAATTAAGCGTTAGCGGTCCGGCTGCTGGCCTTACAGCTGTAGTGTTGACATCAGTAAATCAGCTTGGAGCTTTTGACGCTTTCGTATTGGCAGTTGTTATTGCGGGCATCTTCCAGCTAATACTTGGGTTTTTAAAAGCAGGTGCAATTGCGAATTATTTTCCATCCAGTGTTATTAAAGGAATGCTAACTGCGATCGGCATTATCATTATACTTAAACAGCTTCCTCATGCGTTTGGTTACGATAAGGACGCTGAAGGAGATTTTTATTTTCTACAGGTTGATGGCGAGAACACTTTTTCCGGATTGATAAATTCGATTGGAAGGATTGATCTGGGTGCCACTGTTATCTGTATGGTTTCGCTTGCTATTCTTATTCTTTGGGAAAGGCCATTCTTTAAGAAGAATTTGAGATTAGTGCCGGGTGGATTAATAGCGGTGATTACAGCAGTTGTATTAAATGAGATCTTTCTAATATCAGGAAGCAATTTAGCAGTGACTACTGGCCATATGGTAAAAGTGCCGGTGGCATCAGGTGTGAGCGAATTCCTTAGTTTTTTTACACTCCCTGATTTTTCTCAATTAAAAAATCCTCAGATTTACACCATAGCATTGACAATTACGGCTGTTGCATCAATTGAAACATTGTTATGTATTGAAGCTGTTGATAAGCTTGATGCGGAAAAAAGAACGACGCCACCAAATCGGGAGCTGATTGCACAAGGGATCGGCAATATAGCTTCAGGTCTCATTGGCGGTCTGCCAATAACCAGTGTGATCGTACGAAGTTCTGCAAACGTAAATGCGCAGGCAAGATCCAAAGCATCCACGATCATTCATGGATTGCTGATATTTATCTGCGTAACATTTATTCCCGGGTTACTAAATAAAATTCCTTTGTCTTCACTTGCGGCAATTCTATTGATAACTGGTTACAAACTTTGTAATCCTTCATTATTCAAAAAACTGATCAGCCAGGGCAAATATCAATGGATGCCATTTATAGTAACGGTATTGGCTATCGTATTAACAGATCTTCTTACAGGTGTTGGAATAGGGTTAGGAGTAAGCATTCTTGCTTTGTTATATGGTAACTACAAGAATTCTTATTTCTTTCACAAGGAGAAACATAAGCAAGGCGAAGCGATCCTGATCCATTTAGCGGAGGAAGTTTCTTTTTTAAATAAAGCAAGTATAAAACTTACACTTGAGCATTTACCGGGAAATTCAACTGTGATCATCGATGCTTATGATAGCCAGTATATCGATCATGATGTGTTGGAGATTATCCGCGATTTCAAAGATGTACAGGCGCCTTTAAAGAATATCGAATGTAAAACAGTTGGGTTTAAAGAAGTGTATAAGATCGTTAACACGGATAATGTGCAATCTGTAAAAGAGTACATTCCCCGTTATCATTCTGTATTGGTGGGTGAATCAAAGAAACATTTACCGGAAACAGTAACTAATTAATTTTTTAACCGATAAGAAAAATATCAAAATGAGAACTCATAATAAAGAATCACAATCAACAATGACTCCAGCAATGGCTATGGAGATCTTGAAAGACGGGAATAAAAGATTTATAAGCAATTTAAAGTTCAATCGCAATCTTTTGCAACAAGTAAATGAGACCCGTAATGGACAGTGGCCTTTCGCCACCATTCTTAGCTGTATCGACAGCCGTACTTCGAGTGAGTTAATATTTGACCAGGGACTTGGCGATATATTCAGTGTACGAATTGCGGGTAATATCATTAACGAAGACATCCTTGGCAGTATGGAGTTTGCCTGTAAAATAGCGGGGTCAAAATTTATCGTGGTGCTGGGACATACAAAATGCGGTGCTGTAAAAGGCGCATGTGATCATGTTGAGATGGGAAATCTTACAGCGCTGCTTTCAAAATTGCAACCGGCAGTTGATGCAGAAACGGTAACAACAGGAGACCGGAATTCGAAGAATAGTGAATTTGTTGAGAATGTAGCAGGCATTAATGTGCGGAGAACGGTGAGTGAGATCTTGCAACGCAGTTCAATATTGAATGAGATGATTAAGGGTGGAGAGACCGGTATTTGTGGTGCAATGTATAATGTGGAAACCGGCGTTGTAGATTTTTTTGAGGATACAATGATCATTAAAAACAAGAAGCTTTCTCATGAATCGTTTGTATAGGGCTGAGTTTAGCAACCGTCCTGTTTTTACAGGACGGTTATATTTATAGCTTCAGAAACACATTTCGTTTGCAAGAAAAAATAATCGTTTAGTTCGGAGAATTACCTGTATCATTAAAGTGATCTCAGTCTTCTAAATCGGCTGAACTTTTTGGAAGCCGGTCATAAGCACCTTTTAAGGCAAACCAGCCAAAGATCATTAGTCCAATTGCGATGGGAATAAAAATGATAACAAAAACGATCCACTGGATCTTTGTATCGAGCACGGGTTTTTTTGTGATCTCTTCACTGGCTGTTTTAATAAGATAAAAAATTGCAGCGGGTCCCATCAATATCCAAACCATGCCCGCAAATCTTTTTATTGTATTCATAAAATAAAATTAATTATTGATGTTAGGATCTTTTCTATTAACTATATACAACGCTCCAATAAATAAACAGACGCCTGCAATAATGATCGGGTAATAAAGTCCCACTAGTTTATCGCCAGTATATATCGTGGTCAAGAGTGTTGCAATAAAAGGAGTTAATCCCCCAAACACTCCATTGCCAATATGATAAGGCAGGCTCATAGAGGTGTACCGGATCTTTGTCGGGAACAATTCTACAAGAAAAGCTGCGATAGGACCATATACCATCGTTACATATACGATCATAATAAAAACAATCAGGATCATCATCCGGTAGTTTTCATCATTCAGCAATTTTGAAGTTTTGATATCTGGCTTTAAAGTGACTCTTGCTGCTTCTGCATAAAGCGTATCAGTCTTTTCTTCTATTAGTCGTATCCCTTCTTTAAAATAACGAGTACTGGTTACTTTTCTTATTGAATTTCCCGTGTTACTGATCGGGATCAGCTTTGTATTTATTTCATTCCTTGTAACCTGTTCTTTTTTATTTGTTGTATCTGAAATAGAAAATAATTGGTGAAAAAGGGGACGATAAGTAAAAATTGCTAACAGCATTCCAACAAGCATGATCCATTTTCTTCCTACTTTATCACTCCATTTTCCAAACACAACAAAAAGGGGTGTGGCAAAAACGATGGCCCAGATCAAAATAGTTCGTGACTGTTCAAAATCTATTTTGCAAACATTTTCAATAAATGATTGGGCATAAAATTGACCGGTATACCAAACAACACCTTGTCCCATTGTAGCACCAAACAAAGCAAGCAATACCATTTTCAAGTTTCCCTTATGCGCAAAACTTTCTTTTAATGGATTGACTGATGTCTTTCCTTCAGTTTTCAATTTGGAAAACAAAGGAGACTCTTTCATCTTTAGTCGTATATAAATCGAAATAGCCACCAGGATGATTGAAACAAGAAAAGGAATGCGCCAGCCCCAATCATTGAATTTGCTTATTGATGTTGAAAGATCACTATCAAGACTATGACGTGTAATTAAAATAATTCCGAGGGATAAGAGCAAACCGAGAGTTGCAGTTGTTTGGATCCATGATGTGAAATAACCTCTGCGGTCTGCAGGTGCATGTTCAGCAACATAAGTTGCAGCGCCGCCATATTCTCCGCCCAATGCTAATCCTTGTAATAATCTTAGGACAAGTACAAGAATTGGGGCAAATACACCAATGGTTTCATAAGAAGGGATAAGACCAATAGCAAAAGTGGAACCACCCATGATAATGAGTGTAAGCATAAAAGTGTATTTGCGACCGATCAAATCACCCAATCTTCCAAATACTAATGCACCGAAGGGCCGGACAATAAAACCTGCTGCAAAAGTTGCTAATGTTGAAAGCAATGCAGCCGTTGGATTTGTTTTTGGGAAAAACTGACTGGCAATAACAGTGGCAAGACTTCCGAAAATGTAAAAATCATACCATTCAATAAGTGTACCCACAGAAGAAGCAAGGATCACACTCCGGATGCTCGTTGGTTTCATGTGTATATTTAATAATTTATTTTAGCCACATGTTATTCGCCATAAAATTTTCTTCGGTAGCTCAAAAAAGGAACCTTAAAAATTTTATGGCTCATTTCATCCGATTAAAATACAGAATAAGTTTTTAACCTGACAAAAAATTTAACGAGAATTCAGTAGATAATTAATATCGCGATCAATCCACCCTCTTCATTCGCGGATATTTTATAGGAGAAACGATCAACGGGAATTTTTCAATTATTACATTACTCGTGTCCAACCCGAAGCCTTTTTCTTCTGAAAGAGAGATCTCTTTAAGCAAAAAATAAAACCTCATTACTATTCGTTCCCAAAGTGGTAACTCGTTATCATCGCTTAAGTATTTTTCCATTACAATAACCTGGAAATCGCCGACTATACTATTTTTTGCCAGGCTATCATACTTGCTTACCACGCTTACCTCCCTGTTGGCAACCAGGTCTTCAACTACTTTTTTAAACATCAAATTAATACGGGGTTGTACTCTGAATCCTAAACGAAACTCAACACGAATTATATCATTGGGAATAATGTGAGTTACCAAATATTCAGCGGTATAAGGATCGTCAAGTGTATCTACATGTATTAACCAATAAATATCCGCCCTCTTCGGTTTTTTATCCAATAAAGAGTAAATGACCTTATGCTCTATTTCTTTGGGGTTATCTGCACTGGTGAGATAAACTAAATGAGTTGCATATTTCGGTACACTTTTATCATTGCTCAATTCCTGGATCTTTGGAATATAATGATCAAGCCGAACGAATTCAAGATATCTATTTTTGATCCTTCTTGCCCTAAACCATGCATACATAACAAAGAATAAAAGACCTCCAACAAGAAGAGTAACATATCCTCCATGTGGAAACTTGTCCATATTGGCATATAAAAAGCTCAACTCAATAGTTAAATAAACGACGAGATAGATATAGATTAAAAATGATTTGGTTCGATGGACAATTAAATAGTTTGCAAAGAGAATGGAAGTAGAGATCATCGTTACAGTGATCGCCAGTCCGTATGCAGCTTCCATATTTGATGCTTTCCGGAAAAAAAGTACCATGCCAATACATCCAAAGAACAATAAAAAATTTACTGCGGGAACATAAAGCTGTCCTTTAGCTTCTGTTGGATAATTAATTCTCAGCTTTGGCCATAAATTCAAACGCATTGCCTCACTTACAAGTGTAAATGAACCTGAAATAAGAGCCTGGCTCGCAATGATAGTTGCTGCAGTGGCAATAGCAATACCAAAATAAAGGAACCATTGCGGCATAACGCCATAAAAAGGATTGAATCCTGATTCAATTATTTCTGAACTGATCAGTTTGCCCGAATAATTTTTTAATAGCCATGCACCCTGGCCAAGATAATTTAAGATCAAACAGGTCTTAACAAAGATCCATGAGTACCGGATATTCCATTTGCCACAATGTCCCAGATCAGAATATAAAGCTTCAGCGCCAGTAGTGCATAAAAATACTCCGCCAAGAATATAAAATCCCTGTGGATAGGTTCCCAATAGTTTAATTCCGTAGTAAGGATTGAATGCTTTTAATATAGACAGGTCATCCAACAAATGAATTAGACCTAAAAGTGCGAGCATAATAAACCAAACACTCATCACTGGTCCGAAAGAGCGTCCGATAAATGAAGTCCCGAATTGTTGAACAAAAAACAATACGGTCAGTATTCCAATAACAATATAAATAACGGTCCATTGGCTTATATCATGAAATGCCGGCACTTGTTTTAAACCTTCAATAGCAGACGTGACAGAAATTGGCGGGGTTATCATTCCATCAGCGAGTAAAGCTGCTCCCCCGATCATTGCGGGTATTACAAGCCATTTTTTTGTACGCCTTACCAATGCAAACAAAGAAAAGATCCCTCCTTCTCCCTTGTTGTCTGCACGTAAGGTTAAGATCACATACTTTATAGTTGTTTGTAAAGTAAGCGTCCAGATTATAAGAGAAAGCACACCAATAATTAATTCCTCTGATATTGTTTTGCCGCTAATAATTGCATTTAAAACGTAGAGCGGGGAAGTACCTATATCGCCATAAATAATTCCAAGAGCAATTAAGAGACCTGCAGAAGTTACACGATTGTTGGGAGACATCCGGATAAATTTTTGGCGGTCAAAAGTATAATGCGCAATGCTGGCTATTTAATTTTGAAGAAAATCTTTATAAAATCTTTATGCGACCTTTAGCCTATTAAATTTTTCCCAGCTTTCAAGAAACTAAATTTGCGCAGGAAATTTTTTATGAAGAATTTTTTTTTCAAAAGACATTCGAAAAGCAAGCAATACCTGTTTAGTGTAATAATAACTGTATTGGTGTCGGCAATTTGCTTTGGATTGTCTGAGTTTCTCGGCTACAGGGTGGTTGCTTTGATCTTATTATTTACAGTCTCATTACTGGCAATAACATTTGATATCCTGCCTGTTTTGCTTGCGGCCGCACTCAGCGCTTTTATATGGAACTTCTTTTTTATTCCTCCGAGATTTACTATTCATGTTTCTTCAACTGAGGATACTATCTTGCTGATCATGTATTTTGTTATTGCTATGATCAATGCGGTGCTTACGTATAAAATAAGGCAGGTTGAAAAAATTTCGAGGTTAAAAGAAGAAAAAGCCAATAGTGTCAAATTATACAACACAATTTTGAATTCGTTATCACACGAATTACGAACTCCACTCGCCGCTATTATCGGGGCAACAGATAATCTCCAGGCAAATGAGCATCTTACAAAAGAAAACAGGGAGCAATTGATCGCAGAGATCTCCAAAGCTTCACTAAGATTAAATCAACAAGTAGAAAACCTGCTGAATATTTCCCGTCTTGAATCAGGGCATATTAAACCTAAAAATAATTGGTGTGATATAATTGAATTGATCTATGATGTAGTAAAACGAGTTGAAGAAAATAATCCGGAAAGAAAAATACATATCAGCATTAACCAGGATCTGCCACTTTGCAGTTTAGATAAGGGAATGCTTGACCAGGTGATTTATAATTTATTAAACAATGCTGCCATTCATACAGAGGTAAATTCAAGGATAGATATTTCTGTCACTTGCCCTGTGGATATCCTGAATATTGTTGTAGAAGATACCGGTAAAGGCTTTGCAGATGTTGAGAGGAAAAATGTTTTTGATAAATTCTCTCGTTCTAAAGATCTGAAAGCATCAAGTTCTGGTTTAGGTCTTTCTATAGTAAAAGGATTTACAGAAGCGATGTCTGGCAATGTAGAACTTGAAAAAACAAATCCACATGGATCAAGGTTTGTGATATCGATCCCGGTAAAGACTTCTTTTATTAAAGTGGCAGACATATGAGTAAAGCAGAGATATTGATCATTGATGATGAACCCCAGATAAGAAAGATGTTGGAGATCACATTGCAGACCAATGGCTATCTGCCAAAATCTGCTGTTTCTGCAAAAGAAGGATTAATAATGGCGGCTAATCATCCTCCCGAATTAATTCTTTTGGACCTTGGTTTGCCGGATGAGAATGGACATGTTGTTTTACAAAAATTGAGACAGTGGTATACAAATCCAGTGATCATTCTTTCTGTTCAGAAAAACGAAGAAGATATAATAAAAGCACTTGATAATGGCGCAAATGATTATTTATCGAAACCGTTTAGAACCGGCGAATTGTTGGCACGTATCCGTTCAGCTCTGCGTGATTCAATTGCAGAAGAAGGAGATACAACACTTAACTTCCAGGATCTCCAGATCGATCTTTCAGCAAGAACTGTCAAAAAAAATAATCAATTGGTCAAGTTGACCTCCACTGAATATAGTTTGCTAACAATACTTATAAAAAATGAGGGAAAAGTATTAACTCATCAATATCTTTTAAGAGCTATTTGGGGACCAGGTTTTATTAATCAATCGCAATACCTGAGAGTTTTTATAGCACAAATAAGAAAGAAAATTGAAACCGATGCAAACAGACCTGAATATTTGTTGACTGAGTCTGGAGTTGGTTATCGGTTCATGTTTAAAAATTAATAAATGATTGGAAATATTCTCATAATTGATGATGAAGAACAACTGCGCAAGCTTCTTGTAAGAATTATTGGCTTAGAAAACTTTAAGGTAGAAGAAGCAGGAACAATTAAAGACGGATTTGATTGTTTGCAAAGAAAACAAATAGATATAGTGCTGTGCGATGTAAAGTTACCGGATGGTAATGGTGTGGAATTTGTAAAAGAAGCTAAAAGCAAATATCCACTGACTGAGATTATTTTATTAACGGCCTACGGTAATATTCCGGATGGGGTCCAGGCGATAAAGAAGGGTGCATTCGATTACATAACAAAGGGAAACGACAACGATCGGATCATTCCATTATTGCACCAGGCAATGGATAAGGTGTTGGTTCAAAAAAGATCTGCAATTAAAATTCAGAAAAAAGGGACCTATGATTTCAAAGATATCATTGGCCATAGTTCTATAATTCAAGATGCAATTAATCTCGCAAAAAAAATTGCACCCGTCGATACAAATGTTTTGCTTTTAGGAGAAACAGGTACAGGTAAAGAGATCTTTGCAAATGCTATTCATGCAAACAGTAAACGATCAGCAAATTCGTTTATCGCTATTAATTGCAGTGCATTTACGAAAGAACTTTTAGAAGGCGAACTATTTGGTCATAAGGCTGGGGCTTATACAGGTGCTAATAAAGACAAAAAAGGATTGATCGAACTAGCCGATGAAGGAACTCTTTTTCTTGATGAGATCGGCGAAATGAATATAGATCTGCAGGCAAAACTATTGCGGGTTATAGAGAATGGTGAATTTATAAAGCTGGGAGATACGAAGACAACAAAAGTTGATGTTCGCATTATTGCAGCAACAAACCGTGATCTGGTAAAAAGCATAACTACCGGAGAATTTCGGGAAGATCTTTATTATAGATTAAATGTATTTGCTATTCGCCTACCGGCTTTACGTGATCGAATTGAAGATATTCCTGAGCTGGCAAAATACTTTCTTTCAAAATATGCGCCGGGAAAAGAAATGAAGATCAGTAAGGATACATTAAAGCTCCTACAGAATCATATTTGGAAAGGCAATATCCGTGAGTTGAGAAATGTTTTAGAACGGGCCTGCATATTAACTGAAACTTCGGAATTGCTACCAGAGCATTTGCCTTATGAGATCCAGCGGCAAGACAAAACGATCACAGAAAATTTATCTCTTGCTAATGTTGAAAAAGATCATATTCAAAAAGTACTTGCTTTCACGAAAGGAAATAAAACGAAGACCGCTGAATATTTAGGCATAGGACTCACCACTCTATACAGAAAGATAGAAGAATACCATATTGATAAATGATCCTTTTCATTTTGAAAATGACCCTTCCATTTTGGAAGGGTTTTTTATTTATGGGATCGCAGTTTCAGTTATCAATGATCTTTCAAAGCCTTGTAAAGCAAGAAGTTTTTAAATTAAGGAACCGGCCAATAAGAAAGGGCATTGTGTTTGGCATCTCTGGGACATGAAATCACTCAGGGAAAAAGATGACTATTCAAAGTATGGAGATGAAGCACCCCGACTTAAAGATGTTGCCATCGTCGTGGTAGTATTCATAATACTGACAATACTTGGGTATATCGCCTGGTCTTTATTTAAAATATAGGTAAATACTTAAGTAGAGTTATGAAATGAGATAAGGTTGATTGCTGTAATAAGTAAGCTGGTAACACAATTGCGAAGTTTAGTTGCCGCATGGCTTTGCCATTTATGAGTGACAAAGGTTAAATGAAATTCAAATTATGGATCTAAAAATTTTTAAACAATGATGATCGCAATTCTTTTATTAGCCGGACTTATTTGTTTCTGGCTTTTTTTTAAATCTGTTGACTGGTTCGAAAAAATTTAGCCGATAATTAAATTTTTTTTATGATGGTCGCATTATTCATTTTATCAATAGCAGTGTTCTGTTACCTGCTTTATGTATTGATCAAACCCGAAAAATTCTAATTGTATGACTGGAGAAATTATAGGCACCATTCTGATATTTCTGCTGACGTTATTGCTCGCATACCCGTTAGGAAAATACATTGTAAGAGTCTTTAAAGGCGAAAAAACTTTTACCGATTTTATGAATCCAATGGAGAGATTCATATTTCGCATTAGCGGTATTAACCCTAATGAGAGCATGAACTGGAAACAGTTTTTGAAAGCTATGCTAACCGTGAATATGTTATGGTTGGTTTATGCTATGCTATTGCTGATCTTCCAGGATAAACTTCCATTGAATCCCGATGGCAATCCTGGGCAGACACCTGATCTTGCTTTTAATACTGCCATTAGTTTTTTAGTGAATTGTAACCTGCAACACTACTCCGGTGAATCCGGTTTGACTTATTTAACACAGCTATTTGTTGTTACTTTTCTTCAATTCCTTAGTGCAGCAACAGGTATTGCATGTCTGGTTGCTTTATTTAATGGATTAAAAGAAAAGACAACAAATAATCTTGGCAACTTCTGGAACTATTTGGTAAAAAGTACAACAAGAATACTATTGCCTCTATCAATTATAGTTACAATTATTCTTGCGTTCAATGGTACACCCACCAGCTACGATGGCAAAGACAATATTGTTACGTTACAAGGTGACAGTGTGCAAGTATCGAGAGGTCCTGCTGCAGGCATGATCGCTATTAAACAACTAGGTACAAATGGTGGTGGATGGTTTGGAGTAAACTCTGCTCACCCATTTGAAAACCCCAACTATATTACGAGTGCAGTTGAAACCGTTTCCATTATTTTAATCCCGATCGCATTAGTATTTGCATTAGGCTTTTATATCAACAGGAAAAAATTAGCCAATATAATTTTTGGGGTAATGACATTCCTGTTTGTCATCTTCTGCAGTATTAATATTTATTATGAAACAAAAGGTAATCCTGCAATTGATAAACTAGGTGTAGCACAAAACATCGGAAGTATGGAAGGAAAGGAAATAAGATTTGGTTCTGCTGCAACGGCACTATGGAGTGTTGCCACCACATCTACTTCCAATGGTTCGGTAAATGGTATGCATGATAGTCTTACTCCAATGTCGGGCGGAGTCATTCTTCTTGATATGATGATCAATGCACTTTATGGGGGCGTTGGTGTTGGCTTGCTCAACTATTTCATCTTTCTCATCATCGCTGTTTTTATTTCAGGATTAATGGTAGGAAGAACGCCGGAGTTCATGGGGCATAAAGTGGAGGCAAGAGAAGTAAAGATCGCTGCACTGATCACTTTGCTATCAGCATTTTTAATAAAAGGATTTACTGCACTTGCTGCATACATGGT
>Ga0066652_100000984_pt1 | contig 14232 bp, 14 predicted proteins | sample GraSoiAngelo_101_FD_71413 | JGI IMG/M metagenome (GOLD analysis project Ga0066652, IMG submission 71413) | Grasslands soil microbial communities from the Angelo Coastal Reserve, California, USA - 14_0903_02_30cm | ecosystem: Environmental > Terrestrial > Soil > Grasslands | place: USA...
CGCGCGTGCGCGCGTCTCGAAGGATGAGGACGAGCCGATGCACTCGCTCTCATGCTTCGAGACGCAGCGCACCGGGGCTCGCCTGTGGAAGGACTTGCGCTCGCGTCGCGCTGCGCTGCTCCTCAGCATGGGGGCGCACCCGCTCCGCACGATGAGCGCCGCAAGCCGGGTAAACCCGACTTGCGGTGCCAAGTCCGGCCAGAGTACGCGATTCTCGTCCTCATCCTGAGGAGCGCGATAGCGAAGGGGTGCGGCAGACTCGAACGCCCGTGCGCGCGTCTCGAAGGATGAGGACAAGCCGATGCACTCGCCCTCATGCTTCGAGACGCAGCGCAGCGGGGCTCGCGTGTGGAAGGACTTGCGCTCGCGTCACGCTGCGCTGCTCCTCAGCATGAGGGCGGGCAATCAATTCGAGAGCGCGAAAATCGGCTTGCCGGCGGCATCCTTGATCTCGGATAGCCACAGCTTGTGCACCGCGCCGACGACGTTCTCCGGCATCGGCACGTAATCGAGCTCCTCCGCCATCCGGCCGCCCTTGGTGTAAGTCCAGTTGAAGAATTTCAGCGCCTCGCTTGCGGCCACCACGTCGCTGGGCTGCTTGTGAATGAGAACGAAGGTGGCGCTGGTCATCGGCCAAGCGTCGACGCCGGCTTCATTGGTGAGGATGACGCCGAACCCCGGCGTGCCTTCCCAGTTCGCGCGGCGCGCCGCCGTGGCGAATGCTTCGAGCGTCGGGGCGACGGCGTTGCCCTCCTTGTTCATGAGCTTGGTGCTGGAAAGCTTGTTGTGCTTGGCGTAGGCGTATTCGACATAGCCGATCGAGCCTCGCAGGCGCCCGACGGTGGCGGCGACGCCTTCGTTGCCGCGCGCGCCGACGCCCACCGGCCAATCCACGGACGTGATCGATCCGACCTTGGAGCGCCAGTCCGCGCTCATCTTCGACAGATAATCGGTGAAGACGACGGTCGTGCCGGAACCGTCGGAGCGGTGAACCACGGCAATTCCCTGCGCCGGCAACTTGAGCGTCGGATTGAGCCTGCGCAGCGCGGCGTCGTTCCACGACTTGATCTCGCCGAGGAAGATCTTGGCCAAGGTCGGCCCGTCGATGGTGAGCTCGCCCGGCTTGATGCCCTCGACGTTCACCACCGGCACCACGCCGCCGATGACGGTCGGAAACTGCACGAGACCGTAGGCCTCGAGATCGGCTGGCTTGAGCGGCATGTCGGAGGCGCCGAAGGTCACCTCCTTATTCTGGATCTGCCTGATCCCCTCGCCCGAACCGACCGGCTGATAGTTGACCGCAACGCCGGTCGCTTTCTTGTAGGCCTCGGCCCATTTGGCGTAGATCGGATAGGGAAAGGTGGCGCCGGCGCCGGAAATCTCCGCGCCGACGGCGGAGGTGGCGGCAACGCCGGCGACGGCGGTGAGCAGACCGATCGCGGCGACCCTGCGAAAGAGCTGCAAGAGCTTCCTCCCGTGCGCTCGAGACGAAAAGGCGAGCCGAATGCGTGCGCGACATTTGACTTGCCGGCCGATCCGCCCTTCGCGTTCCGGTTTGTCGCATCTCCGCCACGCCCGTCCTATGGCTCTACGACTGCTCCATAACAGTTACATGACAGCGTACGTTGTTGTGGCTGCTGCGAAGTTTGGCTAGCCCACGCGGCGGGCAAACGTCATGGCCGCGGTTCTCGTCCTCATCCTGAGGAGCGCGATAGCGAAGGGGTGCGGCAGACTAGAACGCGCGTGCGCGCGTCTCGAAGGATGAGGACGAGCGGGTGCAACCGCCCCGCACGATGAGTGCCATCCACGTCTTTATTTGATGCCCGCGAAGACGTGGATGCAGAACGATTCCAAATCACTTCGGCGGGACGAACAGCGGGCCGCCCTGTGCCTTCTGGATCTGCCCGGCCCACAGCCGCTCGACCGCGGCGATGACGTTGGCCGGCATCGGCACGTAGTCGAGCTCCTTCGCCATGTTGCCGCCCTTGGCGTAGGCCCAGTGGAAAAATTTCAGCGCCTCCGCGGCGGCGGCGGGATCGCTCGGCTGCTTGTGCATGAGAATGAAGGTCGCACCGGCAATCGGCCAGCTCGCGGAGCCGGCTTCGTTGGTGAGAATGACGCCGAAACCCGGCGCTCCCTCCCAATTCGCGTGGGCCGCGGCGGCGCTGAAGGACTCGATACTCGGTGCAACCGCCTTGCCGGCCTTGTTCATCAGCCTGACATAGGTCAGCTTGTTCTGCTTCGCGTAAGCGTATTCGACGTAGCCGATCGCGCCCTTGAGGCCGCCGACGCTCGCCGCCACGCCTTCGTTGCCTTTGACTCCGATGCCGACCGGCCACTCGACCGCGGTGGTCGAGCCCACCGTCGTTTTCCACTTCGCGCTCACCTTGTTGAGGTAATCGGTGAAGACGAAGGTGGTGCCGGAACCGTCGCGGCGATACACCACCGCGATGGGCCGCGACGGCAGCTTCGCGTTCGGATTGAGCTTGCGGATCGCGGGATCGTTCCACACCTTGATCTCACCGAGCAAGATACTGGCCAAGGTCGTGCCGTCGAGCACGAGCTCGCCCGGCTTGATGCCGTCGATATTGACCACCGGCACAACGCCGGCGGTGAGCGTGGGGAACTGCACGAAGGAGTCCATGTCGAGGTCGACGAGGTTCAACGGCATGTCGGAGGCGGCGAAGATCACCTCCTTGTTCTGCAGCTTGGCGATGCCGTCGCTCGAGCCGACCGGCTGATAGTTCAAGGCGACGCCGGTCTCTTTCTGATAGGCCGCGCCCCAGGCCGAGTAGATCGGATAGGCGAAGGTCGAACCGGCGCCGGAGATGTCGGCGGCGAGCGCCGGCGCCATCGCCGCCGCAACGGCCGCGCCGGCAAGCATCGTACAGAGGCTCGTCAACGCCTTCTTCCGCCGGTCATGCATATTCACACCCCTCCTCGCGCCGCGGCCTCGACCATCGGCAGATGCGCGGTGAATGTCGCCCCCTGCCCCGGCACGCTCTCGATGGTCAGCCGTCCGCCGTGGCGATTGAGGATGTGCTTGACCAGTGCCAAGCCCAACCCGGTGCCGCCCTGCGCGCGGCTCTCCGACACATCAACCCGATAGAAGCGCTCGGTCAACCGCGGCAGGTGCTCGGGCGCAATCCCGGGGCCATGATCGCGCACCGCCACCCGCGCCTCCTCGTTGCCGTCGACCCCCTCGCCCAAGGACAACGCGATCTCCACCCGCTTGCCTGAGGCGGCATATTTCAGCGCGTTCTCGACCAGGTTCTCGAACACCCGGATCAACTCGTCGCGATCGCCGAGCACGACCAAGGGATTGGCGATGCCCATGGTCTTGACCTCGACGCCGCGGTCGCGCGCCAGGGTCTGCAAGGTATCGGCGACCTGGCGGACGATGGCGCCGAGGTCGACCTCGCTGTCCGGCCGCAGATGCGCGTTGAGCTCGATGCGCGAGAGCGAGAGCAGATCGTCGATGAGGCGCGCCATGCGGTCGGCCTGCGCCTGCATGATCTCGAGAAAGCGCTCGCGCGCCACGGGATCCTCGCGCGCCGAGCCACGCAGGGTGTCGATGAATCCCGACAGTGCGGCAAGCGGCGTGCGCAGCTCGTGGCTGGCGTTGGCGACGAAGTCGGCGCGCATCTCCTCGACGCGGCGCAGCGGCGTGAGATCGTGGAACGCGAGCAGCACGAGGCCGGGCTTGAAGCTCGCCCCTTGGATCGGCGTCGCGATTGCTTCGTACCACCGGTCGAGCGGCACGCGTTGAAAGAACTCGGCGCGCTGGGCGCCCCCGCTCGCGCGCGCCTGGCGGATGGCGTCCAGCACCTCGGGGACGCGCAGCCCGAGCGACACCGACTCGCCGGGACGCAGCGCCGGCGCAATCGCCGCCGCGCGCGCGTTGAGCGCGACGACGTCGCCGCGATGGTCGAGCGCCACTACGGGGTCAGGCAGCGCGGCGAGCATCGCTTCGATCAGCGGATCGCCGACGCGCGGCGCGCTCGGCTCGTCTTTCGGCAGCGGGGCCGGCGCCGGCTGCGACTTGGCGGTCGCGATCAGGATCGCCGCCGCGACCAGCGCGAAGCCCGCCACCGCCGTCGCCGGGGCGATCGCGCCGAGCGCCCACAGCGCGGCGAATGCGACCGCCGCCGCGGCCAGCACGAGGCGGGTGCGCTTGAGGCCGGGCAGCCAGCGGCTGGCCCGGAGACGTCCGCTATCGTGAGTCGCCGTCACGCGGCGAGTCATAAAGCTTCGCGCGGGCGGCGACAATAAAAGCCGAGCGGTCGGCTACCGATCACCAGTGACCACGACGATGATGACCTGCGCCGCCGTCTTGGCGTACTGGAAACTGCGGATGCTTTCGTAGAGCATCTGGCCGATGCCGCGGGCGCCGACGATGTGGCGCGGCGGCCGACGGGTGGCATGAGCAGGATCATGGCAGCTTTGCGCTCCTTGAGGACCCGATCGAAATTGATCGGTCCCGGGCGGCTGGTGCTGGTGGTCGGACCGAGCGGCGCCGGCAAGGATACGTTGATCGCGTACGCCCGCGCGGCGTGCCGCGGCGACGCGAGCGTCGTTTTTCCCGCCCCCGTGGTCACGCGGCCGCCCTCCGTTTTCGAAGGCAATGAATTCATGCCGCCGTCCGCCTTCGAGCAGGCGGCGGCCAACGGCGCCTTTGCGATCCGCTGGAGCGCGCACGGCCACATGTACGGAATTCCCCTCGCCGTCGATTCCGATATCGAGGCTGGCCGGACGGTGGTCTGCAACGTCTCGCGCACCGTCGTCGGCGCGGTGCGCGGGCGTTACGCCAATGTGGTGACCGTCCTGGTGACGGCGCCGCAGGACGTGCTTCGCAGTCGGCTTGCCGCGCGCGAGCGAGCAAGCGACGGCCGGGTTTCGGATCGGATGCGCCGCCTCGAGCTCCCGGACGGCAAGTTGCGCCCCGATGTGATCATCAACAATGTCGGTGACCCGCAGAGCGAAGGCCGCAAGCTCGTCGACACGCTCTATGCCAGCGGCGCGCTCGCATGACGCGTTGCCTCGAACAAAGCCTCAGCAACCGATGAGGGCACCGGCTCGACCGTGTGGCCTAGGCGAAATCAGGCGGCGGCGTCGGTCGCTGCGACCGATTCGACGATAAAGCCGTATTTGCGGCCACGCGCGTCGGTCGCCCACCAGCAATCTCGCGCTTCATCGCAGCCGTAGTCGCCCCAAAGCCGCGACGCATCGAATTCCGCTATCGCCATCGCATCTTCCCGCAGCTCGAACAACGGCTGCAGCGGGCGCCGGGCGGCAACTTCGCCGTTGTCGTCGAGTTCCAAACGGACGATCTGAAACATGGGGCGATTCTCGCGTGCTTGCCTCTGCCGTACACACCGTCCATTGCGGCAGTTTGACAATGTTCGTGAACGCGCTGGTCACGCCGGATGGCCGTTTTTTATCGCGGCGCTCGCGGGGTCGCGTGGCGCGCTGTCATGCGACCGTCATCCGATCTGCGCCTATCCCATAATTGTTAACAAAAGAATTACTCTCACAAGTTCCCATCCAAAACGGCACTCGTTCGCGGACGATACCGCGCCGCAAAATTAGGATGCACGCCACCGATATCGTCTTCGAAGTTCCGACGTAGCTGCTCAAGCGCGGCCATCAACATGCATTCATACGCCTGTCAGATTTCGGTCGCAGTCTGAGCGTCGACGATGACCGCAGCGAAGGGAGAGCAACATGAGTGCGAAGACGCACAAAGGTGGCAGCCACCACGAGACCGCAGCCGACCATCACGAGACCGCTGCGCATCATCACCGTGAAGCGGCCAAACATTACGAAAGCGGTGATCACGAGAAGGCCGGCCATCACGCCCACGTGGCGCATGCGCATGGACTGCATGCGGCCCATCATGGCCAAGAGGCCGCTAAGCATCATGCGGAACAGCACGCGGAACACGACGACGACTAAGAACGGCAAGCGACCGTTCTGCGGGGATTTGACCGGGCCGGCACGCGCGATCAACGCGCGTGCGGCTTCTATCGCCGTATTTAGGGCGCCCGCTGGCCCAATTCTTTGATTTGCGTGGATCGGCCTTGAAATTGAAGTGACAATGCGCCGTTTGCGAAAGCTATCGCCGGACGTGATTTCTGTCGGCCTTCGCCGTCATTTCCGTTGCAGCTGGATCTTTCGATCCATCCGCTCCGTGCCGGGTCAGGCTCGCGAGACCAAACACGGCTAGCGCAACGGCGCCGTAGAGAATCAGCACGCGCCACGTCCAATTTCGCACCATACGGCGATCTTCCGTTGACAGGGTGCGCCAGAACAAACCGTGCGTCATGCGGGGCTCCATCGGTTCAAGAACGAGTATCGCTCCTTGACCGATCTCCCGGATGTGTGGCGCTTCACACAAGCCTCACGCGCGCCGCATTTTTTTAAACCGAGCCCCGAATGCGCTGCGTTCGGGCATCTGGCGCGATCAAAATGCCCGCAGGCTGTAACAGCGAACGCCGCGCTCGCGGGGCGTGGCGGGCGTGAAAAGGATGCGCGAAGTTCTTCGCCGGCCGGGCTCGGCTCCAACTCGTCAGGTCCGACCCATGGCGACGGTGAGCGTGCTGGTGAAGTCCGCTTTGGGCCGCTCCTTCAGGAGCGTCTCGCCCTTGACCATGTAGTGCACGGCCTCGGCGATATTTGTGGCATGATCGCCCATGCGCTCGAGATTTTTGGTGCAAAACATCAGGTGAGCGCCGAAGGACGTGGCGACGGAGTTTTCCGTCATGTCGACGAGAAGTTCGTGACACAGATTTGTGCACAACCGATCGATGTCTTGGTCCCGCGTCCAAACGTCGATCGCCTTGGCGACATCGCGGCACGCGAAGCTGTCGAGCACATCCCGCAACTGCCCCAGCATGAGCGTGGCCATGTGCTTGACGCCGCTCATCAACATCCGCGGCCTCTCGCCACCATTGATCGCGATGATCCGCTTGGCGATGTTCTTCGCAAGGTCGCCGATGCGTTCGATCTCGTTGGCAATGCGCAAGATGCCAATGACCTGCCGAAGATCGTCGGCGACCGGCTGACGCCGCGCAATCGTCTCGACCGCCCTTTCCTCGATGTTGTGCTGCATGGCATCGATCGTGGCATCGGCGGCAATTATCCGCTTTGCGCGACCGGCATCGCGTCTCGTCAGCGCTTCGATCGCCTCGGCAATTTGTCTCTCCGCCAACCCGCCCATCTCGGCGATTGCGCGCGCGAGTTCCTGTAGGTCGGAGTCGAAGACTTTGGTGGTATGCGCCATTGCGTTGGGTCGATGCAAGCTGCGCCACACGACGCGACGAGCTCTCTTATTATGATTCGATGTCCGCGCGATGACGGCGGCAACGAACTGCCTCTCCATGCACCGCAGGGATCAATCGCAATACTACGATTGGCCGATGCTGTGCAGCGACGGTTGAAGTTTGCACGGGTTATCCACTGGCTTAAAATTTACTGGACTCTTCGCGCGCGCTAAAATCGAATCGGTCAGCAGATTTCGCACGGCATGCGAGGTCGCCACGCCCGCGTTCGCGCCGAACCATCCGGTCGCGTGCGCAATTGCGGGAGCGCGGCGACTGAGCCGCATAGGTTTATCGCGTCGCCAGAGGGAGTTCGTCGTTGGCTGATATATTCGTTCAATGCCCGCGGACGGGTACACTCATTACAACCGGTCTTAAGACCGAATGGGTTCTGCTCAAAAGCCTTCCGCGCGTGCCCATTCCGGTGCATTGCCCCGCCTGCGGGCAAATGCACAAATGGGTGCCGCAGGACGCATCGATCGGGCCCACACGACTATCGCGCGTTCCGACACTGCAGGGTCGTTCTCGAGCCGCGTCTTGAGTGCGGCAACCCGCGGTCCGGAGAAACAGACAGCGCGCGGGCGCGCCCGGCAATTCGAATAGGTAAAACCGCATGTTCGAGCGAGCGCTCGGGCGGGCTCGCGGTTGCAAATTACCGCGCCCGCACGGCGCGTCAGCGCCGCAGCCAGCGCAATCGGGACCCCTAGATATTGGCGCACGAATAGGTAATGATGCAAATTCAATCCTGTTTCAGCGTATTTCTCCATGTCCGCCCCCCGCGAGGTCGAGCTCAAGCTCGAAGTGCCCGCCGATAGCCTGCATCGGCTGGCTCGCAGCTCGTTGCTGCAAGCGGCGCGCAAGAAGCCGCCGAAGCCGGCGACCCTGGTCTCGGTCTATTTCGATACCGATAAGTTGAAGCTGCGCGATAAAGGCTTATCACTGCGGGTGCGGCGCATCGGCCGCCGCCATGTTCAGACCATTAAGCAGGAAACCGGCGAAAGCGCCGTGCTGTTTGCCCGCAAGGAGTGGGAGCACCAAATCGGCGGCAGCCAGCCCGAACTCGAAGTCACAAAGGATGGCGCCCTCAAACCCGTGTTCAGCAAGGCGGTGCGGCGCGGCCTGAAGCCGATTTTCGAGACGCGCGTGAGCCGCAGGGTCTATCCGATCCGACGTGGAGACAGCGTGATCGAGCTCACGGTCGAAAAGGGAAAGGTCGAGGCAGGCCGTCACTCTTCGCCGCTTTGCGAGGTGGAACTGGAGCTCAAGCGGGGTGAATCTGCCGAGCTGTTCAAACTGGCGCGCACCCTCGCCGAGGAAATCCCGCTTTCGCTCGCGGTCAAGAGCAAGGCCGAGCGCGGCTACGCCCTCATCGCCGGCGAGGTTCTTGAGGCGGTCAAGGCGGCCCCGATCGCGCTCGCGCCGGACTTCAGCCGGCAAATCGCCTTTCAAGCCATTGCCCGGGCATGCTTGCATCACCTCGTCGCCAATCAAGCAGTCACGCTGCGCGGCGACGCGGAGGGAGTGCATCAGATGCGGGTCGCTCTGCGCCGCATGCGGGCAGCGATCTCGTTGTTCGCCGACATGCTGCATGATCCGCAGACCGAGCAGATGAAGGAGCAATTCAAGTGGATCACGCAGGAACTGGGCCCGGCGCGCGAGCTTGATGTGTTCATCAGCCGCGTGGTGAAGCCGCTGGCGCAGGGGAGACGGAATGGGGCGGGAGTGGCGGTTCTCACCAAGGACCTCCAGCAAAGACGCGAGGAGGCGTTTGCGCGCGCGTGCGCGGCGGTCGAATCCCCGCGCTTTCGCGGCCTCGTTCTCGATACTGCCTACTGGATCGAAGCGGGCGACTGGACGCGCAACCCCGACGACCTCACGCGCTTGCTGCGCGAACAGGCAATCGTGGGCGCGGCCGCCGACGAGCTAGGACGACGCTGGAAGAAGATTCTCAAAGCAGGCGCGCGGCTCGGCGAACTCGATCCCGAGCGGCGGCACAAGATGCGCCTGCAAGCCAAGAAGCTCCGCTACGCCTCGGAATTCTTCGCCGGCGCGTTCCCCGGCAAGAAAACGGGGCGGCGGCGAGAGGCGTTCGTGGCCGCATTGGAGAAACTGCAGGATGCTCTCGGCGACTTGAACGACATCGCGGTGCATGCGGGGCTGACCGAACGCATCCTTCATACCCAGGACGCCCGTGGCAAGCAGCGGCCGGTGCGCGCCAAGAAGGCCTTCGCCGCCGGTCGCCTTTCCGGCCGCGAGGAAGCGCGCATCGCCTACGTGCTCAAGGACGCGCAGCGCGCCTACCGTGCCTTTACCAAGGCGAAGCCGTTTTGGTCCTGATTTCGCCAATGTCGCGGACGTTGGCTTAGTTCCGCATTCGGCCTGGAGAGAGGCGGCGGACTCCTTCAGGCGCGCGCGAGCGTTGCGAATGAGTGAAGGCGCAATATGGCCGGATCTACCGCTCGCGGCATGGAGCGAGACCTGTGATACGTTGCATCTGTGGACGCAGATCGTCGGCAAGGTGCGCATCGCGCTTACGCCGCTCGTCAACCATTGGTGGAACTCCACGTTTTTCGTGACTGCGCGCGGGCTTGTTGCGCCGGCAATGCCCTATCGCGGACGAACGGTCGACGTCATCTTCGACTTCGCCACGCACAAGCTGGTCATCGAAACGAGCGACGGCCAGGTCGAAGACTTCGCGCTCGAGCCGATGGCGGTGGCCGACTTCTATGCCGAATTCATGCAGCGCCTTCGCCGTCTCGGCATCGAGGTGAACATCTGGACCATGCCGAGTGAGATCGAGAACGCGACCCCGTTCGAACGGGACCGCGTCCATGCGCAATATGACCGCCTCTCCGCGCAAAAATTCTGGCTGGGTTTGGTGCAGGCCAATCGCGTGATGCATGAGTTTCGCGCGCGCTTCATCGGCAAAACGAGTCCGGTACATTTCTTCTGGGGCAGTTTCGACCTGGCGGTGACGCGCTTTTCCGGCCGCACCGCGCCGCCGCCGAAAGGCGCTACCCCCAACGTCGCCAGCTGGGTGATGGCCGAGGCCTATTCGCATGAAGTTTCGAGCTGCGGGTTTTGGCCCGGCAACGGCGGCTACGGCCGCGCGGCGTTCTATGTCTACGCTTATCCGGAGCCGGCCGGCTACGGTAACACCCGGCTCGCCACGACGGACGCCTTCTACGACGAGGGGCTCGGGCAATTCATTCTCCCCTATGACGCGGTGCGTCAGGCAAGCGACCCCGATAAGCTCCTGCTCGGATTTCTGCAGGAAACCTACGCAGGCGCGGCGGAGCTGGCGAAGTGGGATCGCCAGGCGCTGGAACGGGAGGGCGCCGCGCGGTAGCGGACGCCGCATATCGGCAACGGCCGAGGGTCAGTGCAATATCGTGCCGATGCTGCGGCAACGATTCGAGCGAGGCGCTCATGCTGGGGTGGTTCCGGGCCTTGATGCCGAAAGAAGAGCGATTCTTCGATCTTTTCACGCGCCATGCCCAGGTCACGCTTGCCGCCGCTCAAGCGCTCAGTGAACTGCTGAAGGGCGGCGATGACGTGGTTCGCTTGTGCCGCGAGATCACCCGGCGCGAGAACGAGGCAGACGAGATCACGCGCGAGGTGATGACCGGCCTGCGAAAAAGCTTCATAACCCCGCTCGATCGCGGCGACATCAAGGACCTGATCACGTCGATGGACGATGCGATCGACCAAATGAACCAGACGGCCAAGGTCATTACTTTGTTCGAGCTGCGCAGTTTCGAGGGGCACATGCAGTCGATGGGGGACATCATCGTTCAGGCTGCCAGACTGATGGTGGATGCAGTTCCGCTTCTGAGCTCGCTGAACCGAGAATCGGCCCGCCTCAATAGCCTGACCGAGGAAATGATACGTCTCGAAGAGCAAGCGGATCAGCTTCACGATGAAGGCCGCAAACAGCTTTTCCTGGACAAGAAGAACGAGGCCATCGCCTTTGTTGTCGGTACGGAAGTATACGGTCATCTCGAAATGGTCGTGGATCGATTTGAAGACGTTGCCAACGAGATCAGCGCCATTGTGATCGAGAACGTCTAGAGCTCGAATTTTGCCGCCGCGATGGATGCCACGCTCAGCTTTTCAGCTCTGGTCGCGCTGATCTTAGTGGCGGTGATCTTCGACATCTTGAATGGCGTGCATGACGCCGCCAATTCGATCGCCACAGTAGTGTCCACGCGCGTGCTGCGGCCGCAATACGCGGTCGCATGGGCGGCGTTCTTCAATTTCATCGCGTTCTTGTTCTTCGGCTTGCATGTCGCGCAGACGGTCGGAACCGGAATCGTTGCCGCCGAGGTGGTCGATGCGGCAGTGATATTCGGCGCGCTGATGGGCGCCATCTGCTGGAATTTGATCACCTGGTGGTTGGGGATACCCTCGAGCAGTTCGCATGCCCTGATAGGCGGGCTCGCCGGCGCCGCAGTCACAAAGGCGGGACTGGGCTCGATCGTGTGGAGCGGTCTCGGCATAACCGCCGCCGCCATCGTGTTCTCGCCTTTGCTCGGGTTTGTTCTCGCGCTGGTGCTCGTGCTCGCGGTCTCCTGGGCCTTTGTCCGCACAAGCCCGGCGGCGGTGGACACCACCTTCCGTTCGCTCCAATTCATCTCGGCGTCGCTCTACTCACTGGGGCACGGAGGCAATGACGCGCAGAAGACGATGGGCATCATCGCGGTGCTGCTCTACTCGCAAGGGCTCCTCGGCCCGGAGTTTTACATTCCATTCTGGGTCGTCCTGACCTGCCAAGCGGCGATGGCACTGGGGACCTTGGTAGGCGGCTGGCGGATCGTGCGCACGATGGGTTCGCGGATCACCCGGCTGCACCCCGTGCAGGGCTTCTGTGCCGAGGCTGGCGGCGCAATGACGCTGTTTTTGGCAACGTATTTCGGCGTCCCTGTCTCGACGACGCACACGATCACCGGAGCGATCGTCGGGGTCGGTGCCGCTCGCAAGACCGCCGCCGTGCGCTGGAACGTGGCCAGCGACGTCGTCCTAGCCTGGATCGTGACGCTGCCGGCGGCGGCATTGTTCGGCGCTGCTTTCTATGAGGCGTATAAACTCGTTCACTAGCGAACGGTTGGCAGAAGAAGGGCAAATCTCCAGACCTGACCTCATCACCACGATCCTGCCCTGTCATTTGGCTGCAACAGAAATCGCCGATAAGCGAATCGATGCGCAGGACGGCGAATGCTTGACCGGGCGTCGAGCGCCCCGCAGCGGGTGCGAACATTATTTCTGTCGGACGTCCACCTTGGAACGCGCGGCTGCCAGGCCGACAAGCTGCTCGACCTGCTGCGCCATTACGAAGCCGACACCATCTATCTCGTGGGTGACATCGTCGACGGCTGGCAGCTGAAATCCGCCTGGTATTGGCCGCAACTTCACAATGACGTAGTGCAGAAGCTGCTGCGCCAAGCGCGCAAGGGCGTGCGCCTGTTCTACATTCCCGGCAACCATGACGAGTTCCTGCGCGACTACTACGGCACCCATTTCGGTGGTATCGAGGTGCTCGAGGATGCAATCCACGTCGCCGCCGACGGCAAACGCTATCTCGTCATCCACGGCGATCTCTTCGACGTGATCATTCGTCACGCGCGCTGGCTGGCGCTCTTGGGCAGCAATGCCTACGACATCGCGATTTGGTTCAACACCTATTTCAATCGAGTGAGACGCGCCGTGGGCCTGACCTACTGGTCGCTGTCGAAATGGGCGAAGATGAAGGTCAAGAATGCGATGGCCTTCATCGCCGAATACGAGAGGACGCTGGCGGCGGAAGCGCGACGGCGCGGTTCCATCGATGGGGTGATTTGCGGACACATCCATCACGCCGTGATCCGCGACGATCTCGGGCTACGCTACATCAACTGCGGCGACTGGGTCGAAAGCTGCACCGCGGTCATCGAGAATTTCGACGGCAAGTTCGAGATCGTCAGATGGGCCGAGCTCGAGCCGGGCGCACACGCGCAGGACGTTCCAGCGGTGGCGTTGCCAAGGGCGGTGTAGCGGCATCCGCAGGCATAGCGGCAAGCCCGAGCACCGATTGCCTTCACGGCAGACGCATCAGCGGCTGGCCAACGCGAATCGTCGCGCCCTCGCGCACATCCTCGTGCAGCGAGAAGCCTTCGGGGGCGAAGACCAGGATGGTCGACCCATGCTGGAACCAGCCCATCTCCTCGCCTTTCCGCAACGAGGCGTCGCAGGCGATGATATTGGGTCCACGATGCTGGAGGCCCAGCAGGGCATCGAGAAACTTCAGCCGTATGCTGGCGACCAGCACCGCTGCCACCGGGACCAGCATGATCGTGTGGCCGCCGGCGGCAAGCTTCATCCGCACGAGCGCCCGCTCGTTCTTGCAGAACAGCTTTTCCACGCGCCGCAGCGCGATCGGATTGACGTTCCAGGTGTCGCCGGAGATGTAAGTGACCCGATCGACGCGGCAATCGTACGGGGCGTGAAAGCGGTGGTACATGCTCGAGGTCAGCCGCAGGGTCGCGTAGCGGCCGTTGCGATGCGTATCGGCCAGGTCGTGCTCGCAGAACAGGTCCGCCAACGTGTAGGGAAACCCCTTGATCTGATAAACCGTGGTGCCGGCGATGGCGCCGCACGCGCCGACGATCGCATCGCACGGACTGACGAGAATGGCGGGGTTGGGCTCGATCGGGCGTGCACCGTCCTTGAGCTCGCGGATGAAGCAATCGTGCATGCTGCGAAAGTGCGACTTCTTCGCTTCGCTCAGGTCGAGGTCGGAAAAGAATCGCCACAGCCCGATGGAGAGGTCGCGGACCCAGGGCTGCTCGATCTGGCTGAAGCGGCCCATGACGCGCGTGAGCAGCCGACGGGGGATGCGGTTGGTGAGCAGGAAGTTGAGATCCTCCTGCTGCAGCAG
>Ga0066652_100000985_pt1 | contig 14229 bp, 11 predicted proteins | sample GraSoiAngelo_101_FD_71413 | JGI IMG/M metagenome (GOLD analysis project Ga0066652, IMG submission 71413) | Grasslands soil microbial communities from the Angelo Coastal Reserve, California, USA - 14_0903_02_30cm | ecosystem: Environmental > Terrestrial > Soil > Grasslands | place: USA...
CAGATCAGGGAAGAAATAGCCGAGCGCGATCCCGGCGACCATCGCGATGACGATCCACTGGGTCTGGGTGACGCGACGCAGACCGCGCGGCGGCGGGGCGTCAGGCGTCACTGTGCTGCTCTGCTGCGCGCTCATCAGACGCTCGGGCCCTCACGCGACGGGCCGCCGCGCAACGTCGAGTTGCGATAGCCGTAGGCGAAGTACAGCACGAGGCCGATCGCCAGCCAGATGGCGAACCGCTCCCACGCCTGCTGAGGTAGCCCGCGCATGACGAACACGCACGCTGCCGCACCGCCGACGCAGACGGGCCAGACGAATGGGACGCGGAAGGGGCGCGGACGCTCCGGCTGCGTGTAACGCAGCACGAGCACGCCGACACAGACGATGGCGAACGCGAAGAGCGTCCCGATGTTCGTCAGGTCGTACGTCTCGCCCGCGTCGCCGATCAGCGACCACAACGCCACGAACACGCCGGTCAACAGCGTCGTGGTGTACGGCACGCGCGTCCGTCGATGGAGGCGCGACGCCCAGCGCGGGAGGAGTCCGTCCCGCCCCATCGCGTAGAAGATTCGCGGCTGGCCGTACTGAAAGACGAGGAGGACCGCGGTCATCGAGAAGACGGCCCCCAACGCGACGAGCCAGCTCGCGCTCTGCATGCCCGTGCGCTGGAGCGCGTAGGCGAGCGGATCGGCGTGGAGGCTCGGGTCGAGCTCCTTGTAATTCACCATGCCCGTGAGCACGGCACCGACGATGACGTAGATCACCGTGCAGATCGCGAGACCGCCCAGGATGCCGATCGGCAGGTTGCGCTGCGGATTCTTCGTCTCCTCCGCCGCGGTGGAGATCGCGTCGAAGCCGATGTAGGCGAAGAACACGATCGCCGCGCCATGGTGAATGCCGGCGAATCCATTCGGCGCGAAGGGCGTGTAGTTGACCGGATTGATCTTGGTGAGGCCGGCCGCGATGAACAGCGCCAGCGCCAGCAGCTTCACCACCACCATGATGTTGTTGGCGCGTGCGCTCTCGCGCACGCCACGCAGCAGCAGCCACGTGATGAAGGCGACGATCGCGAACGCCGGGAGATTGACGAGGATCGGAATCCCGGCGACGTGGGGCGCCGTCGTGAGCAGACCGTGCACGTTCGCGTCGGAGCTGAGCAGCGCGGTGCGGTAGCCCGTCGTGAGCCAGACGGGCAGGTGCAGCAGCCCGCCGGTCAGCGTCTTGAAGTAGTCGCCCCACGAGATCGCGACCGCGACGTTGCCGACGGCATACTCGAGGATGAGGTCCCAGCCGATGATCCAGGCCACGATCTCACCGAGCGTGGCGTACGCGTAGGCGTACGCGCTGCCCGCCTGCGGGATCATCGACGCGAGCTCCGCGTAGCAGAGCGCGGCGAGCGCGCACGCTCCGCCGAGCAGCAGGAAGGAGAAGACGAGCGCCGGGCCCGCGCCGCTCCGGATGACGTGTCCCGCCGCATCGGTCTGACCCGCGGCGGCGGTGCCGATCGCCCCGAAGATGCCGGCGCCGATCACCGCGCCGATCGCGAGCATGATCAGGTCGCCCGCGCCCAGCTCGCGCTTCAGCGCGTTGGGATGGTCCCCCTCCGCAACGAGCTCGGCGATGGGCTTTCGGGCAAACAGCGACGTCATCGTCGAGCCTCGCGCGAGAGGGCGGTCAGAGGAACATCGGAGCCAGCACGAGCGTGATCGTGCTGAGCAGCTTCACCAGCACGTGCAGCGACGGTCCCGCCGTATCCTTGAACGGATCGCCGACCGTGTCGCCGACGACGGCCGCCTTGTGGGCCTCCGAGCGCTTTCCACCGTAGGCGCCGGTCTCGATGTACTTCTTCGCGTTGTCCCACGCGCCGCCGCCGTTGTTCAGGAACCCCGCCATGAGGATGCCGGCGATCGTGCCGACCATGAGCAGCGCGGCGACCGACTCGGCGCCCATGTACTCACCGGGCTGGCCGAAGTACTTGAAGACGAGGCCGACGACGATCGGGAAGAGCACCACCAGCGCGCCAGGCAACACCATGGCCTTGAGCGCGCCGACGGTCACGATGTCGACGCACGCGGCGTAATCGGGGTCCTCCGTTCCCTTCATGATTCCCGGACGCTCGTGGAACTGACGGCGGACCTCCGTGATCACCGACGACGCCGCCTTGCGAACGGCCGTCATGGCGAGCGACGAGAACCAGAAGACGAGCATCGCGCCGAGCAGGCCGGCAACGAACACCACCGGCTTCGACAGATCGACGTTGAGCGTCTGCCCGGTGTAGTTGCGAACCTCGTCGAGATACGCCGAGAAGAGAAGGAACGCGGCGAGTGCGGCCGAGCCGATGGCGTATCCCTTGGTGAGTGCCTTCGTGGTGTTCCCAACGGAGTCGAGTCGGTCGGTCTTGTCGCGCACCGACTCCGGCTGCCGCGACATCTCGACGATGCCACCGGCGTTGTCCGTGATGGGTCCGAACACGTCCATCGCGAGGATGTAGCCCGCCGTACCCAGCATGCCCATCGTCGCGACGGCGGTGCCGAACAATCCGCCGATCGGCTGGCCAGTCGCATTCACCAGCCCACTCGTCTGGCCGAGCGTGTAGCTGGCGATGATCGCGATGCCGATCGCGATGACCGGCATCACGGTGGACTCCATTCCGACGGCGATACCGGCGATGATGTTCGTGGCTGGTCCCGTCTGGCTCGCCTCGGCGATGCCCAGCACCGGGCGATAGCGATACTCGGTGTAGTACTGCGTGATGAAGACGAAGGCGATCGACGTGGCGATGCCGATCAAGCCGCAGAAAAAGAAGTGCCACCACACGTCGGGCGCTCCCGCGGGATTGAGCAGCGTCCGCGTGGCGAAGAAGAACGCCACCGTGACGAGTGCCGCGGTCACGTAGTAGCCGCGGTTCAGCGCCTTCATGGGGTCCGCGTCCTCCTTCGTCCTCACCACCATGACGCCGACGATGGAGCAAATCAGGCCGAGCGCCATGATCACGAGCGGGAAGAGAATGCCGTTGATGCCAAACGACCGGTACAGCAGCACGCCCAGGATCATTGCGCCGATGTTCTCGGCGGCGGTGGACTCGAACAGGTCGGCGCCACGGCCGGCGCAGTCGCCCACGTTGTCGCCGACCAGATCGGCGATGACCGCCGGGTTGCGGGGATCATCCTCTGGGATCCCCGCCTCGACCTTGCCGACGAGGTCGGCGCCGACGTCCGCGGCCTTGGTGTAGATGCCGCCGCCGAGCTGCGCGAACAGTGCGACGAACGACGCACCGAACCCGTAGCCGACGATGAGGAATGGGATGTGCTGCGCCCATTCGCCCGCTTCCATTCCGGCCGGAGCGAACGTCGAGAGTGCGGCGAACAGACCTCCGACGCCGAGAAGGCTCATCGCGACCGTGAACAGCCCCGAGACTGCGCCGCCACGGAGCGCCGTCTGCAGCGCGTCGTTGAGCGACGTCATCGCCGCGGCCGCGACGCGGATGTTCGAGCGGATCGACACCCACATGCCGACGTAGCCCGCGATCCCCGAGCTCAGCGCACCGAGGAGGAAGGATGCAGTGACGTAGAGCGCGAAGGTCTTCGGATCCTGAACCGGATCATGCGCCGTCGTCGGGCGGAAGAAACCGTAGCCGACGCCGAGCAGTACGGCGACGACGACCGACAGTCCGGCAATCGTCTTGTACTGCCGCGCGAGATACGCCTCCGCTCCCTGCTGGATCGCGTTGGAGATCTTCTGCATCTCCGGCGTGCCGCGTGGGCGCGCGAGTACCCAGCGCGCGAGGAAGACGGCGAAGACGAGTGCGATGGCGCTGGCGCCAATGACGAGTGTCAACAGGGAAGACTGCGTCTGCGTCATGTTGCTTGGTAACGGGTTACGTGCGGAGAGCGCCGACGCCCGTCAGGCGCCGGCAGCGGTCGGGGCTTCGACGCGGCGCCAGAGGAAGAACACCGGGATCCCGATGAGCACGAGCACGAGTCCGGAGATGGACTCGGTTCGTGTCGTTGGCGACAGGAGCAGGAGCAGCATCACCGCGCAGCAGAGTACGATGTACAGCGCCGGCAGCACGGGGTATCCCAGGGCGCGATACGGCCGATCGGCGTCCGGACGCTTTCCGCGCAGGATGAACAGCCCCGCCGTCGTGAAGGCATAGAAGAGCAGCGCCGCGAAGATCACGTAGTTGAGGAGCTGCCCATATGTGCCGGTGAGGCAGAGGATGGCCGTCCAGAGCCACTGGACCACCAACGCGAAGGCGGGGACGTTGTGCGAATTCAACGTCCCCGCCCGGCGAAAGAAGAGCCCATCACGGGCCATCGCGTAATAGACTCGCGCTCCGGACAGGATCAATCCGTTGTTGCAGCCGAAGGTCGAGACGAGGATCGCGCCCGCCATCAGCAACGCGCCGCTCGGCCCGAAGATCGTTTCGGCGACGGCGGTGCCCACGCGGTCCTGCGTGGCGTGAGCGATGCCGCGAGCGACCGCCGTGGCACCGTCGGGGTTTCCGGCGTACGGCAGCACGCTGAGATACGAAAAGTTGGCGAGGATGTAGAGGAGCGAGACCAGTCCGGTGCCGAGGACGAGCGCGATCGGGAGGTTGCGCGCCGGGTTCTTCACTTCGGCGGCGGCGAAGGTGACGCTGTTCCACGCGTCGCTCGAGAAAAGCGATCCGACCATCGCCGCGCCGAAGGCGATGATGAGCGTGGAGGTGAGCGACCACTGGCCGGAGAATCCGCCACCCGAGAAGTTGGCGGTGGTCGCGTCAGCGTTCCGGCCGAGGGTGAGCCCGAGCACGATCAGCAGCGCGAGGGCGCCCGTCTTCACGACGGTCAGCGTCGTCTGCACGCGCTTCCCCTGGCGAATCCCCCGGAGGTTGATCCAGGTGAGGAACGCGATGCTGAGCAGACCGACCAGCCGCTGCGGCGAAAGCCCGATCAGGATGGCGCTCGCCGGATTGGTGCAGCCGAGCGCGGCGACGCACACGTCGGCCTGGGGAAACCAGGAGAAGCGCTCCGGGCCGACCACGGGGAAGAACACGCCGAGGAATCGGCCGAAGGCGACGGCGACGGCAGCGATGGTCCCCGTGCCGATCACGACGAAAAATGTCCAGCCGTAGAGGAACCCCATGAGGGGTCCCATCGCTTCGCGCAGGAACAGGTACTGCCCCCCCGCGCGCGGGTACATGGCGGCGAGCTCACCGTACGCGAGGGCACCGAGCAGCGTCATCACGCCCGAGAGCACCCAGGCGAGGATCATCCAGAGCGGCGACGGGAGATCCCGCGCCATGCTCGCCGATACGATGAAGATGCCCGACCCGATCATCGACCCCGCGACGAGCATCGTCGCGTCGGTCAGGGTCATCGCTTTGACGAATCCGGAATCGGACTGCGGCGTGGCTTCGGTCGAGACGGCCGAGCTGCTCATGCAGGGGCGGAAAAAGCGAGAAGGCGTCGGCGGCGGATGCCGTCGGCGTTTTCGTGGCAATCCCGCAAAATGTAGAAGTGGTTCGACTTGGACGCTAGGCCGCGCGCCCGACGCGCGGAGTTCCGCGAGCGAGCGCGGCGGAGCTAGAACTCGTAGCCGACCTGCGCCTTCATGCGCAGGGGCGAGCCGTCGGGGCGCGTGCCGGGCCGGAACTTCATCGAGCGCAGCACCTGAGCGATACGCTTGTTGTAATCGCCGTCACGCGTTGGTGTGAAGTCGAACGAGAGCACTCGCCCGGTGGAGTCGACGTCGAACTGGGCGATGAAATGTTGGCCGCGCACGCTGGACGGCGGCGGCAGCGGAGGAAGGAAGAACTCGATGGGAGAAGGAGGATAGTTGGCCTGAGTTCCGCCGCCGGTGCCAGCACCGGTTGCACTGCCCTTCCCCGTGCCCACGCCGGCGCCGACTCCGCCGCCGCTCCCGGGTCCGGCTCCCGACGTTCCGTCGTTCCCGCTTCCTCCGCCGTCGCCGGGTTCTGCCGAGGCGACCGTGAGCCCCGCCGCGGGCGCCGCGGTTTGCGGTTTGGGAACGGGAGGCGTCGGCACTGGCGCGGGGGTCGGCTTCGGCTTCGGCGGTTCGACCTTGGGCGTCGGCTTCGGCGGCGGTGGAACGATCGGCGGAACGGCGGCCGGCTTTGCCGGCTGACTCGGCGCGACGCGTACGAACTGAATCTTCTCCACCGTCTGGCCACCGCTGCCGCGCGTGCCGCCACCCCCTCCGCCCGCTGGTCCCGCGCCTCCGGCCCCCTGCTGCAGCCGCTGGATCACGGAGTGGGGCATGATGAACGGTACGATCAGCAGGAAGATGACGACGGCGTGAACGACGATCGATACGATCGCGCCCGTGCGCCGGCCCTCGTCGCGCATCGGCATGCCGATCGGCATCCGATACTGCGGACGGCCCTGCTCTGCTTGCTGAGTGAAGTCCGTGCGATCGTCCATGTGAGCGTGCAAAGGTTGGCGCGCCCCGGGGAATCGGTCCCCGACACATGGAAAGTTATACGGCGGACGACCCCAGAAGGTTCGTCCGCCGTATGTACTACACAACCTCTGCCGACGCTCGGCTACTTCTTCCCGTCGGGTGTGTCCTTGGGTGGAACGCCGATGACCTTCACCCCGGCCCCGCGGGAGACGTCCATCGCGTGCACCACCTGCCCGTACTTCACCTTCGGGTCACCCTTCACGAAGATGATCTTCTCGGGGCGCCCGTCGTAGATCTCCTTGAGCCGGGGTCCGAGGCGATCCTCGTCGACCTTCTCCGTATTGATGCTGTACATCCCGTCGTTCAGCACCTCGAGCACGATCTGGTTCGAGGTCGCGTTCGCTGGAGCGGTCGACGGGTTCGGATCGGGGAGCTGTACGTCGATCGACTTCCGCATGGTCGGGATCGCCGCCATGAAGATGATCAGCAGCACGAGCAGCACGTCGATCATGGGCGTGACGTTGATCTCGTTCGTCAGCCCGCCGGAACCACCAGTGGCCATCGCCATTAGTGCGCGCCTCCGGCTGGTGTGGCCGGTGCGGGGCCGCTATGGGTATCCCCCGCCACGGTCGACGTCGTACCCGGCTTCTGATCGCTGATCATCGCGACCACGGTGACCCCGTTCTTGGCAGCCAAGTCGGTGGCGTCGACGACCTTTTCGTATGCTAGATCCTTGTCTGCCTTGAGGTACATCACGTGATCATCGCGGCTCGTGTAGATCCGCTTGATCTCCGCCTCAATCGCCGTCTTGGAGATGGGCTTCTTGTTCAGGTAGTAGTTCCCATCCTTGTCGATGCCGAGAACCTGATCGTTCTCCTCATCTTCGGGATGGTCCTTGAGATTCTGGCCCACCGGCGGGGTGGCGTTGAAGCCCGCGAGGAGTGCCGGGGTCACCACCATGAAGATGATGAGGAGCACGAGCATGACGTCGATCATCGGCGTCACGTTCGGCGACGACTGTACGCCTCCGCCCGCGCTGGAACTCATTGCCATCGGACTACCTCCTGACTGGGAAGGAACGACTCAGGTGGAGATCGGCGCATTACTGCCCGAGGAGGCATTGAACTCCCGAGTGAACCGCGACCGGCCGAACTCGCCCGACACGCCCTTGATGAGGTAGTCGATCATCTCCTTGGAGACATACGTCATCTCGGCCGTGAGGTTGTCGATCTTCGTCTGGAAGTAGTTGTACGCCCACACCGCCGGGATGGCGACGAGTAGGCCGAGCGCCGTCGTGGCCAGGGCCTCGGAGATACCGCCACCGATCGACGCGAGACCGCCGCCGCCGGACGCCGCCATGGCCGTGAACGAGTTGATGATGCCGATGGTGGTACCGAGCAGACCGACGAACGGGGCCGTGGCGCCGACCGTCGCGAGCACCGCGAGACCGCGCTTCAGCTGCGTGATCTCGAGGAGCATGTTGCGCTCGACTGCGCGCTCCGCCGAGTTGATGTCAGAGACCGTCACGGAGCCGTCCTGGATGAGCGGCTTCACCTCGCCCAGCGCGCCGCCGAGGACCAGCGCGACGTGTGACTTCTTGTAGCTCTCGGCGAGCTTGATCGCCTCGGTGAGGTTGTCCTCCTCGAGGAACTGCGAGAACTCGGGAGCGAACTTGCGTGTCTCGGTCTGCGCGGCGCGCAGGCTCCACCACTTCGACACCATGATGGTGAGCGAGTAGATCGACATGAGCGCCATGACGATCACGATGCCCTTGGCGAAATTGCCCATCGCGGCCCAGAGGCCAGCTAGCGACAGATCCATAGTCTTCGAGTCTCCGGAAAGGTGATTAGCTCTTTTGGAGCGAGAACGTGAACGGCTGCTGAACAAGCTGCTTCACCTTGCGCCCGCCGACCTCGGCCGGGTAGAAGCGCATGGTCGGCAGCGCGTTCTTGACTGCCGCCGTGAACAGATCATGGCTGGACTTCAGGACCTTGAACGTGCCGTTCTCGTAGTGCCCGGTCGTGTCGACGACGAACTGGGCGAGCACTTCGCCCTCGACGTTGGCCGACCGCAGCATGTCGGGATACCGCAGATTTCCCGATCCGGGGATCTGCTGGACCTGCTTCTCGACCTGGAACTCGAAGTACGGCTGGTCGTTGGCCGGCGCGGTCCCACCGACGACGCCTTTACTGGTACCGCCCGCCACACCCTTGCCCGAAAAGTCGGCTTCGTCCGTCACCTTCTTGGACAGGTCGATATCGGGGAGGACGTCAGGGACCTTCACCGGTGCCGTCAGCACCTGGAAGCCCTTCGGCGGCGGCGGGGCCATCACGACATCCTTGGGGGGCGGGGGAACCTCCTTCGGCGGCGGGGGCTCCTCCTTCTTCTTGATGTCGACGAACTCGACCTTCTCGGCCTTGGGCTTCTCGAGCTGCTCCTTGGCCTGCAGCGTCCCGTAGACGGCGGCCGTGCCGATCACGGCGTGGAGAATTCCACTAAAGATGAGACCGCCCGTCGTTCGCTGCTTTTTCGGCTTCGACTCGATCAGGGTGTTGAACATGTCCGCGCAAACCTACGAGGTGAGAGGACGGGACACTTTCGTTGCGTGATCCAACCTATTCCGGGTTACGCGCCGTGGAACTGTTTACTCATTAAGATTTCGTGAAGTCGGGATTAGTCTCCGATGTCACGGAGCTCTGCGCCGCGGCGCTCGCCGCTGGACCTCGCCGCGGGCTCCGTTGGCGGCGAGACAATGCGACTTTCACGCACATCGCGGGCCTCGCGCACTTCGAAACCCTCAGGAGCGGCCCCCTGCGGTGACGCATCGGCCGCGGCGACGAGGAGCGGCAGCGTCACCGTGAACACGGAGCCGCGGCCCAGACGCGACTGGACTGTGATCCGTCCACTGTGCGCCTGCGCGATCCACTGGCAGATCGCCAGGCCGAGCCCGAATCCACCACGCTCGCTCGTGCGCGAGCGCGCGCGGTCGGCGCGCCAGAAGCGCTCGAAGACGTGCGCGAGCTCGCCGGCGGACATGCCGATGCCCGAGTCCCGTACGGTGAAGGCAATGTCGTTCGCGAGGCGATGGCTGAGCGACAGATCAACGCGGCCGCCGCGCGGGGTGTACTTGATCGCGTTCGTGATCAGGTTGAGAAAGAGCTGGCGGAGGCGCCGCGCATCGCCGTCCACCACGCCTTTCTCGAGCACGGTCATCGACACGGTGAGTCCGCAGTCCTCGCCGAGAATCACGGCGGTCTCGTACACGTCGCGGACGAGGGCGCCGAGGTCCACCGGCTCGCGATGCAGGTCGAAGCGCCCTTCATCGGCTCGGGCGAGTGTGAGCAGGCTGTCGACGAGGTCGGACATGCGCGCCGTCTCCTGCAGCGCCTCCTCCAGCGCCTGCATTGCTTCGCTTCCCTGCGCGTTCGGGTGCATCGCCCGTTCGACGTCGGCGCGCAACACGGTCAGCGGCGTCTTGAGCTCGTGCGAAGCGTCGGCGGTGAAGCGACGAAGCGCACCGAACGAGGTTTCCAGTCGCGCGATCATGGCGTTGAGCGTGTTGCCCAACCGGGACAGCTCGTCGCTGCCGAGATTCGCCGCCAGTCGCCGATGGAGCGACCGTCCGTCGGTGATCGCCTCCACGTCGTTGATGAGTCGCTCCACCGGCTCGAGCGCGTTGCCCGTGATGACGTACGAGACGCCGATGAATCCGAGCAGCACGAGGGGCAGGACGACGAGCATCGTGCCGACGAGGACGTCGCCGCCAAGCTCGGCGACGGTCGTGGGGACGCCGGCGACGACGCGCGTGATGGCGGGCAGCAGCGTCGAATCGCGCCGGGCTACGAGGAGCATGTCGCCCTCGAAGAGCGGGTCGGCCACCGTGACGAGCGCCCCACGACCATTCGGCTCGAGCCGCTGTGCCGTCGCGAGGATGGCGGAGCGATCCTCGAGGGTGAGCTGCCGCATGCCGATCGACGTGTAGATCCGGTCGCCGTTCTGGTCGTAGATGATGAAGTAGCCGGGAATGCGTCCGACGATGGACTGCGCGCTCCCGGTCAACGTGCGCACGGCCGATCCGGTCGGGTCGACCTGCTCCTCGACCAGCGCGTGCGCGTTCAGCACCCATGCGCGCAGCGGTTGCAGCACGCGGTCCGCCTGTCCGATCGCGGTGGGGCCAAGCGCGTCCACGCCGCTGGCGACGCGCACGACGTACAGCGCGACGGCGAACACGATCAGGCCGCCGATGAGCGCGGCGCCGTAGGTGACGGTCAGTCTGGTGCGGAGCGTCGCCATCTCACTCCTTCAGGACGTAGCCCACTCCACGGACGGTGGTGATCAGCTTTCGGCCGTGGCCCGCGTCCACCTTCTTGCGCAGGTGGTTGATCACCACGTCCACGATGTTGGTGCCGGGATCGAAGTGATACCCCCATGCGTACTCGGTGATCAACGTGCGGCTCATCACGCGGCCCGCATGGCGCGCCAGGTACTCCAGCACGGTGTACTCCTTCGGCGTCACCTCGATGGACACGCCAGCGCGGCGCACCTCGCGCGTGGCCTGATCGATCTCGAGATCGCCGACGCGGAGCACGGGCGAGGCGAGGGCTCGCGGGCGGCGCGAGAGTGCCTCGACGCGGGCGAGCAGCTCCTCGAAGGCGAACGGCTTCGTGACGTAGTCATCGGCACCCGCCCGAAGGGTCGCGACCTTGGCGTCGACGGCGTCCTGCGCGGTGAGCACCAGCACGGGACGCTCGAACCCCTTGGCCCGCAGCGAATGCAGAATCTCCGTCCCGCTCTTTCCAGGCAACCGCATGTCGAGGATGATGAGATCGTACGCCTCCGAGCTCGCGCGCCGCTCGCCCTCCTCGCCGTCGGTCATGAGGTCGACGGCCCAGCGGTGCTCCTCGAGCCCGCGCTTCACGTACTGACCGACGGTCGGGTCGTCTTCGATGACGAGGATTCGCATGCGCTACTCGCCGCCGCCGGGCCGACGGAACCCGTACTCGCGAATCTTGCGATAGAGGGTCTTCGAGCTGATGCCGAGCGCCGTCGCGGCGCGCCCCTGATGCCAGCTCGTCTCGTGCAACACCGACTCGATGTGCCGGCGCTCGAGCTCCGCGAGCGAGAGCGCGGGTGCGGCGGCGCGCGCGACCGCCTCCGGCGACGCGAGCTGGAGCGGCAGATCCGTGGCGCGGATCTGCGGCCCTCGCGCGAGCAGCACGGCGCGCTCGATCACGTTCTTGAGCTCGCGCACGTTGCCCGGCCACGGATATCGACCGAGCAGATCGATCGCGTCGGGCGCGAGCGTGGGCGGGTTCGTCTTCCCGAACTGCTGCAGGAAGCGTCGTGCGAGCAACGGAATGTCCACGGCGCGCTCGCGCAGCGCGGGCAGCTCGATGGCGATCGTGTTCACCCGATAGAACAGGTCGTCGCGAAAGGTGCCTTCGTTGACGCACGCGGCGAGGTCGCGATTGGTCGCCGCGAGGATACGCACGTCGACCTCGACCTTCTGCGTCCCGCCGACACGATAGAAGCTGAGCTGGTCGAGCGCGCGGAGCAGCTTGCCCTGGAGCTTGGGCGAGAGCTCGGCGATGCCGTCGAGGAAAAGGGTGCCTCCCGCGGCGAGCTCCATCAGCCCGAGCTTCTGTTCGTCGGCACCAGGGAACGCGCCACGCTCGTGGCCGAACAGCTCGCTCTCGAGCATCCCCTCGGAGAGCGCAGCGCAGCCGACGTCGACGAACGGGCCGGCGCGCCCCGACAGGCGGTGCAGCATGTGCGCGACGATCTCCTTCCCGGTGCCCGACTCGCCGGTGATGAGCACCGGCGAGTCGCTCGGCGCAACACGCGCGATCATCTCGAGCACCGCCTGCAGCGGCGCGTACTGCGTGTCGATCTCCACGGGGCCGCCCGCGCGCTCGAGCTGCGACTGCAGCAACACGTTCTCACGCGCGAGGCGCCGCTTCTCCCAGGCCCGGCGAACGAGGACGTCGATCTCCGCCATGCGATACGGCTTGGCCATGTAGTCGTACGCGCCGAGCTTCATCGCGCTGATGGCCGTCTCGATCGTGCCGTTCCCCGTGATGATGATGACCTCGGGCGGGTCCGCTTCGGCGCGCACCTGCTTGAGCACCTCGAGGCCGTCCAGTTCCGGCATCACGATGTCGAGCAGGGCGACGTCGTACGCCTCGGAGCGCAGTGCATCGAGCGCGGCACGTCCGTCGACAACGGTGCGCACGGCATATCCGCGCCCGCCGAGAAAATTCGACAGGATCTGGCCGAGCTGCACCTCGTCTTCGGCGACGAGGACCTTGATCTTCGATTCGCTCACGTACCCTCACCTCGTTCGGCGGCGCGCGGGAGCACGATGCGGAACACGCTCCCCTCGCCGTGCGTGCTGTCCACCTCGATCCGTCCTCCGTGCTCGGCGATGATCGCGTAGCAGATCGACAGTCCCAGGCCCGTGCCCCGTCCGGGCGCCTTCGTCGTGAAGAACGGGTCGAAGATCTTCGGCAGGTCGGCGCGACGGATCCCCTCGCCGTGATCGACGACCTCGGCGAGCACACTGCGGGCGTCCTCGCCCCACCGGGTGCGCAGCTCGACTGTCCCCTCCTCCCGCATCGCATCCATGGCATTGAGCAGCAGCGACATGAACACCTGGACGAGCTGTTCCTCGTTCGCGAGCACGACGGCGCCGAGCGATCGGTCGAGCTCCACCGCGACGGTGAGCTTCTTGAACCGGGAGTGGTGCTTGAGAATGAACAGCGTCCGCTCGATCGCTGCGTTCACGTCGACGAGGGTCTTGTCGCCCGACTTCGGCCGGCTGAAGTCGAGCAGCGAGTCGGTGATGCCCTTGCACCGGCGCACCTCGCTCTGAATGAGACGCAGCCCATCGCGCAGGGGCACCGGTGCGTCGGGCTCGGAGAGCTCGAGGCTCTCGGCACAGGCCGCGATCGTGGCGAGCGGATTATTGATCTCGTGCATGATGCCGGCGGCGAGCGTGCCGATGGCGGCGAGCTTTTCCGCCTGACTGAAGCGGTCCTGGGCCTCACGCCACTCGGTGATATCCTCCCCGACGGTGATCACGTGCGAGACGGGACCATCGTCGAGACGCATCGGAATCTTGGAGATTCTGAACGTGCGCATCTCGCCCGATGCGTTCGACTCCATCTGAAAGGTCTGCAGCCGTCCCGTGGCGAACACTTCGTCGAACTCGCGGCGCAGAACCGACGCCGGCTGTCGATGCAGGATCTCGAAGATCGTGCGGCCGAGCGCGTCGTCGCGCGAGACGCCCTGCATTCCGGTCTCGCGCTTCCGATTCCAGACCGAGATCCGGTAGTCCCGATCGATGACGTAGAGGCCGACGGGGAGCGAATCGATGATGCGCTCGGTGATGCGACGTTCGCGATCGATCTGCTGCGTACGCTCGATCACCTCGGCTTCGAGACGCTGCGCGTACGCCGCCTGACGCAGCACGGGGGCGAGGATGTCGGCGACCGTGGACAGGAAGGCGTGCTGCTCGGGCGAGAGCGGAGGTGGCGGCGCGAGCACCAGCGCACCGAGCGGATGGTGCGCGGCGTCCAATCGGACGAGGAGCATGGTCGCGTCGCCGCGGCCGGCTCGCGTGAGTCGCGCGCGCACGTCGGGCACGGCGGGCGGCGCGATACCGGTACGAGCGTGACAGCCCAGGCCGGCCGCATCGGTCAACCACAGCGAGACCCCCGCCGCGGCGACCGCGCTGGCAACGCGCGACAGCACGTCCGCGAGCACGTCCGTCGGCTCGTCGCCAGTGGCGAGCGACGCGGCGATGTGCGCGAGCGCGCTCAGCAG
>Ga0066652_100000987_pt1 | contig 14214 bp, 12 predicted proteins | sample GraSoiAngelo_101_FD_71413 | JGI IMG/M metagenome (GOLD analysis project Ga0066652, IMG submission 71413) | Grasslands soil microbial communities from the Angelo Coastal Reserve, California, USA - 14_0903_02_30cm | ecosystem: Environmental > Terrestrial > Soil > Grasslands | place: USA...
ATGAAGAGACTGGATAAGGCAGTCGGCGGGTACGAAATCGATGTCCCGGTAACAAAGCCCTCGGACCTCAAGGGGGGCGAAGAAGCCTACCTACCCCAGGTAGACAGGCTTCACACAAAGTGTCTGGAAGCAGCCAAGGCACTCCTAGGATGGTTCCACCCTGACGTCTTCATGATGACCTTCCAGGGTATAGATCTTGTGCACCACGACTTTTGGCGATACATGGACGATCAGAACTCACCGTACCGGAATGTTCTGCGCGACTGGTACGTGAAAATGGATCATGCTGTCCAAGAACTTCGCCAGTTCGCCACCGCTGACACGAATCTCCTCCTCTTGTCAGACCATGGGTCTGCACCGGCATCAGCTGCCCTGTACGTCAACGAGTACTTGGCGGAAAATGGCATGTTGAAAACGAATAATCATGTGAAGCAGAGCGGAGAAGTTCTAACAAGGTTCCGGTCTTGGCTCCTCAGGAATCTTTCTCCAGAGACCATAGCCAGAGTCTACAAGATCTCACCCAGTTTCATAAGCAAACGTCTAACCCTTTCAGGGTCGATAGACAGAGTTCTCCAAAACCTGATAGACAATATCAGCTGGGACGAGACAAAATGCTTCTCAACAGGTGGGCACCAGGCCCACTTCTACATCACAAACCAGAACGGAGACGTGGCTCAGTCGGAGCTTCGTGACAAACTCATCAACATGATGGGGCAGCTAATCGATCCAACCACTGGAGAAAAGGTGCGCCCCATATTTCACCTGCGAGAAGACACATTCAAAGGCCCATTCCAGGACGAGGCCCCGGATCTTTGCGTCGAACTATACTCGGGCGATGAAAAAATACAGATCAGCCCAAGACTCGGCACGGGCAAACTATGGAGCCTGTCTCCCCATTTCTCCTCTATTCACACAAGGGAGGGATTCTGGGCTCTCGCGGGTCCCAACGTGAAACAGGGGCTCCGCCTGGACGCTGGTCTCTTAGATCTAGCCCCAACTCTTCTCCAGCTCTTGGGCTTTGAAGGTTCGAGTGACTTTGACGGAAAGATTCTTGATTCAGCTCTCGCCGTAGCTCATCCAAATGGAGGAATTTTCTCCTCTGGAGACGTCCTCGTCTCGAACCCGTGAACATGGAAAGAGCGGCCTGAGATAGCCGACCGGGTCAAAATCTTCGATGCTCAGCTTTCTTTTGGTTTCGATTCGTCAGTAATCTGTTCGATGGGATCAGCTCTATGGATGGAGCCTCTCTCACTGTCGATTATCGTTCTAGGAGTCTTGAGGATCTGTTTGTAGTCGTCAGCTTTGGTATCCAGATCGGAGGCTACTCTGTGCCAATGGTTCGGTACTGTCGCGTATACGGGTTCGAAGATCGCCCACTCCGTAACGTATGAGAAAAATCTGGAGCCGATTCCCATTAGGAGAAGATAGGCCTCTCCTATCGACTGCTCGTCGAGAGTCTTCAGGTGTTCTCTGTGGAAGAGCATGAGTCGTTCCCTGTGACCCTTCATCGTCTTGGTGCGTGCTAGCCTCCATCTCGGATACTCCTCCAGTACTTCTCTCTGCGCAATCTTGCAGAGTGGGCAGCCGTCTCGGTTGTCACCCTGGCTCGTATCCGCGTTCGTCAGTCCTGTCATTTTGCTGTAATCGATGCAGTTGATGTTCTAGTCTCGGAAATCTGTCCCCATTTGACGACTGGCCCCTTGACAATGAGCCTGATCAGACTTGCCAAAAGGGCGAACTGGAACAGGAGGAATGCTGCCGCGGCCAGTAGCCAAGACCCTGTACCACGAACTCCCTCCAAGTCCTTGCTACTGTACTTGTCCATCAACCTCTGCATGATTACGAGACTGGGCAAAGCCGATAGCCCCGATACCAAAACAGCGATAGGTAAGGCAGCCGGGTTCGTTACTGCGAGTGCGGTCAGGAAGGATACTGCTATGACGAGAAGAAGGGGCGAGATGATGTGTGTGAAGAACTCGAATGGATAGACCAGAGTCCCGTATTTTCCGTAGGCTTTGTTGAACAGAACATTGTGGTTGCGGAGGAGCGCATGTTGATTGGCCATTCCTCTCCTGAACTTGTGCCGGATCTTCGACTTGAAGGTCCCTGCCTCGGCCTCGAAGAAGGAAGCTCCTAGATCGTATTCGGCCCTATATCCCTTGGACCGGACTCCGACTGTCAACTCAATATCATCGCACATGGTACCGGGCCGAAGCGGCTGGAGTAGCTCTCTGCGATAGGCTGAAAACTCGCTTTCGCACATGAATGGAGTGTCAATGCTAGCTTCCGCCATCCGGATAGCAGTGTAAATCCGTCTGTAGTCACCTTCGACGCCGCCCATCATGTCATCTCCGCCAACAGGAACTTCGACACCGGAAACAGCACCAATACGCGGATCCTGGAAGCCAGCAACTATCTCATACAATGAACCCGACGGGAACGTCACATCAGCGTCCGTAAGGATCAATATTTCGGCATCAACATGGCGCAATGCCTCGTTTATCGCCTCACTCTTCCCCATCCGAACCGGCTGTTCTAAGAGAGTGCAAGCCAGATTCCGCGCATTGTCAACAACAAACCTCTTCACTAGACTAATTGTGTCATCTGAGGACGCGCTGTCTACAATTACTATCTGCAACTTGTCCCGTGGATAATCTAGCTGACGAATGTTTTCGAGCTTTCTCGGGATTACGGCTGCTTCATTGTAAGTAGGGATGACAAGTGCAACTGTTGGATTGAGTTTCCCCTTCGGCTCCGCTCTGTATTCCTTGGCACCCAGCAACAGAGCGGACAGCCCCAAGGTGTACACAACGCTCAGAAGCATTAGGGCTCCGTAGAAGAACGCATCTAGACCAATCAAGAGTTTTCCACGAAAGAGACGAGCCTATCCTCCCGCTTATTTGAAGTGCTCAATTAGCCGTCAGTTAGCCCTTGTATTAAAACCGACCCAAGATCGACAACCCAGATGGTATAATTTTCATCCCTGGTATATCCATCTTAATCCAAGGGGGTCAACGCCCCTTGTCGCAAGTCTCTCTTGCATCACGTAATCCAAGGGACGTTCATGGTTATCCATAGGGGACTCACCATCACGGGACAGCAATCCCTGAGGAGTTCCACCCCGTTAATGGATATTTCACGAACTTAGCAAGAGCGAACATACTATCTCGGTTTTCTCCAAAAACTACAATAGCTTCGACAAACGGTTCCCTCCTAGCAAATCGATGAAAACTAGCCCTCGAACCATTGGTCTGTTGATGATAGCCGTTCTGATCTTAGGGATGGCGGACGGTCTGGTGCCCGCCCACGGAGTGTCCGTTAGTCCTCCGGTAAGTTTCACATTCTATTTCGGAGGGGACACGGGATACTACTCTGGCTTTTACAACGAATCCATGAAGAGCCACCAGTTAGTGCAACCAGACTTTTTCCTAAATCTCGGAGATATAAGCTACAACGGAACCAGCAAGGGCAATCCGCCGACTGGAAACGAGGTTGACTGGTGCAACTTCATCAAAGCCAACGTTCAGAACAGGCTGGGCAATCCAAACTATCCTTATGTCATGATTACAGGAAACCATGAGGATGGTCACCCCACCCTGGACGGCACCAATGATGGATACATCGACGCCTTCATCAGTGACAATTGCCTGCCACTCTCAGCTTTCAATTCTCAATCGACTGCAGGAAATGGATACATCAATTTCATCGGGTCCGGCCTCTGCACTGAAAGCACTACCTGTTATGGCAAGGAAGGCTACTTCGATTACCCAGCATCTAACCCCATAGCACGCATCATTACCATAACCGTCGCCGACACGGTCGGAAACGTTTCCAGTACAAGCGTGAACTACAACTATTGTCCGCTGTCAGTGTGCAGCCACAATATCACCTCCCCTTCCCCCGGCGAGCTAGTAATGGATGCGCATTGGAACTGGCTAACTGGAATCGTCTCTGCGGCAAAAAACGCGGGTCTCTGGATCATTGTCGCGTTTCACAAGCCATGTCTCGTACCGGACCTCCTGGAAGGTTGTGAAGGCAATGGCAACTACAACGGGCACAATCCAAACTATCAGCTGGAGACCTATCTAATGTCGCACGGGGTTGACGTAATTCTCACCGGCCACGCCCACATCCACGCCCGCTCGAAACAGCTGACGTGCTTAGGACCCACCGAGCCACCTTCAGACTCAAAAATCGACATTACCTATTCACAGTCTTGCGTTGCTAACGATGGATCCTCCGGTGTTTACAACCGCGGGGCAGGAACGGTCCAGATCATTGAGGGAGCCTTCAGCCAGAGGAACGATCAGCTCAACTTCAGCCGTTCGGACACCAACTACTTCGCCGAAGCTATGAGCGCAAGAGGTTGTTGTTGGCAATATGGAAATGGAGTCGGCAACGTTTGTTGTTGGCAATATGGAAACGCCATGAACCTGACGGCCGGAAACGGCCTCGGCATGATGACAGTTAACTCAACACAGATCTCTTACAATTTTCTACCATCTGGAATCCACAGTCGCACTGTTGCGGGAGCTAGCGAGTTCACCGACAGTTTCGTGATAAAATCCCCCAGCAACCCAACTAACGGCTCATCCTCGCCCGGCGGATTATCACCATTGATCCTGGGAGTCTTAGTTGCAGCCGCAATCGGAGTTATCGCACTAGTTATCGTAACGATCTCCAGGCGCCGAAAGATAAGTGATCAGAACCCAAGCAAGCCACTAGCCTCGGCTGATGAGACAGGGGAAACCTGAATTTGGCTGTCGCCTCATTTCCAAGTTCCCTGACATGTTAGGACGAACCTTCTCTGTCGGAGAAGTCACACGTTGGATGAGAGCCCGAATCGCATGGTGGAACTACGACCCGAAAATATCAGAAGATTGCTATTGGTTTCTTAAGTTAACGCCCCAAATATTGATCAACATGATTTACATGGAGAATTGTCGACGCTAGCTTTATTTCCGCGATAGTGCCTGAACACTAGGGTCGCGACTCGAGAAGGACTAATCCGATGCGCGTTATTCTTGTCATTCTCTACTGTAGCCTGACGCTGGGGCTTGTCCCTTTCATGCAAATGGGGCAAGTATCCGCAAGCTCCTCACAATTACCTTTCGACACTTCCAAACCCTACGCACTGGTCGTCGGCGACTTTGGTCACCTCTTCGTCTTCGATGGACATCAACTCTTCGAGTTCCCCACTTCTACAACCTTCAATCTCACACAGGTGAGATGGAGGCATGACGGAGCCTATGCTCTGGCAATAGGAGCCAGCAACACCTTGCTGAAGATCACAGTCTCCAACCACAACCTCTCGGTCCAGGCTATCCCGACGCCGGAACTGTCCAATAGCACCACCCTACAAAGCATTACGTGGAACGCAGACGACTCTTCCGCGCTAATCACTGGACCATGGGGAAAATACCTCCTTTTTAATGGCCAGGCAACAAGCACTATACCATCTCCAATAAACAACAGAACAATTTACGCGTCAGCCTGGAATCCAACGACCAACCTTGCTCTAGTTGCTGGCCAGAACGATACCATCGGGGAACTCAACGGAACCACAACTCACATCTTCGATCCGCCTCCAACCAACTGCACGAGTCCCAAATGCTCGTTCTTCGCCGTCGGATGGAACCCTTCCGGCTCCTACGCGTTAATTGGAGGCGAGAACTCAACACTATACGGGTATCAGCAAGGTTCGCTCACAAAACAGAATACCGCAGTACTGTTCGAGGCCTACCCGCACGTGATTCGCTCCATAGCCTTCAACCCAGATAACGGGCTAGGCCTAATAACAGGCCGGCTCGGGCTGACCGTAATTGCCACGCAGACCAAGTGCGACTACAATATTTTCTACAATGCGAACGCAGTATGTATGAGCTACAAGCGGATTCAATATTACAGGGCTCTGAACGGTACCATGATAGATCTGCACAGAATAGGGCATTTCTACGATGCTGACTGGATGCCTGGAACCCAGGACGCTTACGCCGTTGGCCCTGCTTTGAGATCATTCTGTCTGCAAGATAAGTCCTGCGTATTTGGTGGCTGGACCATCGCTCAAATCACCAGCTCGGACGTGTCCCTGTTGTCGCAAGACAGAAATGCAGACTACTCCCTGAGAAGCATCGACTGGCAACCTACGATCAGAGCTTCGAATCCGCAGATGTTCACATGGTATCTGTTAGCCTCGGGCGGCATTGGTTTCGCTACAACCATAATAGTCGTAAAACGCAAGACACTTAGACAATGGCTAGGAAACTCTGCCAGATCGACTGCCGTCGACCCGGCCATCAGTCTTGATTCCCGCCGCCCTGACGAAGAAGAGTACTGCTGAACACAGCATGCCTAGGGCTTGAGATCCTCGCTTCATCTAGGAGCGTCTGCGATCCGAATAGTTTTTCTTAGATCCCTTTTTTTGCAAGAGAGTGGTCACCATGGCTAATAGTCCGGCCACTCCGGCGATTGAAAGCCAGAAAACTGGCGTTCCGAGAAACGCGGATCCTGTTGACGGGCCGCACTGACACTGTGGTGGTTGTGATTGTGGTGTCGGCGGACTCGCTGGCTGAAAACTCAACAATTCTCCCCAAGTGTCCAGCACACCGCAGCAAGACCCTTCGCCCGCCTCCCACCAGAGCCAGCCCATGCTCTCGGACTGCATCAGGTTTGTGAGATACTGGATGAAATGTAATGTGGTGATCGAATAGCTGGCATCGTCCGTTCCAACAGCATCGGGTGGATTAGCACAGACATTATTGCAACTGTAGTAGACAGCCCCACCCTCCGTGTCCAGTATCGGCATTTGATACTTGCCACTTGCCTGGAGCATTCCTTGGTTGTAGACGTTGGCGACGCACTCGGCTGTACCGTTGCCCCAAGGGTTCGAACTACTAGAACTGCAGACCCCATAGGTGCTGGAGATGCTTTGCCAAAGGTCGTAGAAGAGATACGGATGAATCGACAGAAAAGTCTGGTTTAACGGATCAGTAACCTTCGGATAACAGTTCACAAGAGACAGAGGGTCAAAATTGCAGCCGTCGTTGCTTATCGTGTTCTCGACTGCAATCCAGTGTTTGTCTCCGAGACCCCTCGCAAGAGTGATCCACGCTTGATACGCCGAGGATAGAACAGCCACGGAGCCTGCGGGCTCGTTGATCGGTTCCCAGACAATTCTGTCATAACGCCAGTCAACGGATAAAACGCTGTTCCAGAACAACAACCACTGCGCTTGACAGGTGCTGTCAACGAGATCTACATAGCTGTGATAGTCAAGAATCACCCACAAGCCGTATTGCTGAGCAAGGTGTATGGTTTGATTGAACCAGTCCGGGCTCCAAGAACCGAGCTCGCCAGAGGAGCAATGCGTAACGCTACCGCTGAAGCCTATCCTCACTCCGTTATATCCGGACTGATTTAGCCGTGACAATGTGGGCTGTAACTGACCGTTCTCGGCTTCATCCAACGTAACGCCACCCCAGCCTTGAATTATCGGTTGGGCCACACTCAGACCAAGAGTCGTCTTTACGATAGGACCGAGTGAAACGATCGAAACCACCTGTCTCGCTAGACCTGATGACATACTCTGGTCGATCACTTGAGTAGGTACGGAAGAATGGGGTATGGCAACGCTGAGGAGGAATAGAAAACAAAGTAGAAAGACTGCATTACTACGGCTCAACAAAGACATGTTGACTCGCTGCGTTTAGATAGACCTGGTCAGGTCCGCGCCTTCTTGTAAATGCAGGCCGTGCCTCGATCATTTGAACACTACTGCTCTCCGATGTTTACGGTTAAGGGACAGGCTGACCTAGGCAAGATTTCGGCTGTGCGAAAGGGGCAAGACCGATTTCCAACCTCTTGAAGGAGACTGCCTAACCGTTATACGAGTCTGGAGCACAGAACGTTATGTCTTGAAATGGGAGACACACTGCCACACTGTCTATAGCAATCGGCGCCGCCGCAGATTCGACGCACTCAACACGCCGAGAGAAATGATAGAGGCTGCCATTCAAAAGGGCCTTCAAGGGATCGTAATAACAGACCACGATAGCGTGATGGGAGGACTCATCGGGAGAAAGACTGCCAAGGCATATGCGGGCTTCCAGGTAATCCCAGGGGCTGAGATAACAAGCCGCTTCGGACACATCCTTGCCATAGGAGTTGAGACAGACATTCCCAAAGGTCTCCCAGTGGAAGAGACGGTGGAGAAGATACGCGACCTTGGAGGAATCAGCATCGCTTCGCACCCATACTCAACTCGAGTCAAACCATCTCTTCAGGAACAATGCCTCAAGACAGATGGGGTAGAAATCTTCAATGCGACGAACAGTTTTCCGGCCAACCTCAAGGCCACGTCGATCGCGCAGACGCGAGATCGTCCCACGACGGCTGGAAGCGATGCTCACTGGGCGAAGACTGTGGGACATGCCGGAATAATATGTGACGATCCAATAAGCGACATTAGAAAGGGACGAGCCATATTGTTCGGTGAATATACAACCTTATGGAACCGAAGACTGTTCAATCTTCGGCAACTGGCATCCATTGCCACCAATAGGCGTCTATCGGGTTCTGTTAAGTTATCGTCTGATGAATTATCATGGTAACTATCGTCGGATGAACGGGAGAGGCCATCTTCGCAAGAATATAAGAAAATCGCCACATTATTCGCGGTCGTCCTAGTCGTCCTTGCTTTGGCGCTAGTATTCTCTCAACATTCTAGCCCTATTGTCTCTCAGAAAACCCCTCAATATTCTGTCTACATTTTCACCAGAAACGGCAACCATACCCAGTTCCAAATAACATACAATAACGGGGTAACGACCGGAATGAACCAGGCAGAATCGTTGGGCTTCGACAACAAGACAGCCCTTGAAAGGTTTGTCCAGATTAAAGACGAGGATTGCGTCTCAAGCACCATAGAGAACACCACGACAGAATTTCGAATAAGGGTTGACTGTAACACTGATGGCCTCTACGTCCTGACGAGGAATGGAAACCATACGCAGTATCAGATGTCCTATACGAACGGAGCAACGGATACGGTTCAGATAGAATGGCTGAGCTTTGACAACAAAACCGCTCTTAGAGAGTTTGTCCACTTTAGCCCGGCCTGCGTCTCCGCCGTTGTTGAGAATACTCCATCCGAATTTCGGATCAGAGTTCAATGTTGATAGTCGGATTCGAGCCACCCGGTGGCTACGATGAAACTGTGGCCAGCAAAGTAGTCACTTAGGACTAGTTGAAGTTTCGGGTCTATCCGACGAAGTTAATAGTGAGCGTCCGACGATAACTTACCATAGCGCTCAATTGAAATGATTATGAAAGGATTTTTCGGTTGTCAGTTCGTCTGGCCGCTTTGAGGGTATCGATAAAGCTGAAAAAATCGTCATTGAAGTATGGCACTCTTTCCTCATTAACCCCTGCTTAAACCCGTACCGACCCGTAACGATCTTGGTGATTGAACGCCTATAATAGTGCCTTTTTCGGGCACCATAGTGAGAATAGCAATCGCGACATTTGGACTATTTGTGATGGAGACTAGGTATGGGAAGAATCACAAGAAAACGACTTACTGAGGTATTTCTATCTATACAGACTTTTTTCATAACTATTCTGCTGTACTGGACATACCTAGAGAGCAGGTCAAACGCGTTCTTCGGTGCTTGGTTATCTCAGAACTTCCCTCTCGGTCTAACCCTGTTGAACGAATGGAGTGTGACCGGGGCCGTGATAGGACTGTTACTAGTCACGAGCTACTGGATCATCAAATTAGAAGAAGAGGGAAAACGTCGGAAGGTGAAAGTCACTCCGCCACCGGAGGCTCCATTCCATCCGGAACTTGAGACTCGACCAGTCCTGCCTGGGCCAACGGTTCCAAAGCGGAGGCCGATCTACGAGACAGTCGAAATGAGATCTTTTGCAATGTTACTCATTCTGAGTAGCCAAGCCATCTCTCTCTGGTTTTTCACCGCTTCGACCTTCAAAGTCACGATATTCCCTGCAAACAGCTTCTACTACTACTCGCACCTACCGTTCACCTACTGGTGGGGGCTCGCGGCCACATTGGCTCTCCTCTTCATCCGGTCAAGCCTTCTAGGAAGGGCCAGAATCGGTCTAGAAATCTCAGCGCTCTTCATCCTTGCGTTCTACCTTATTGGTTTGTCATCGGTCAGTTATCAAGACCCAAGATTCCTCGACCCCTACTATCATATGGGAAACTCCCTAGACCTTCTAAATTACCAGGGATGGCTGACATCTCCTGCATGGTACGTTCACCAGTTTCCAGGAGAATTCGCTTTTGTTGGCCAGCTAGTGTCGGTTGCAGGCATCGATCCTTTCCAGCTGATGAGATTCTATCCCCTGGGATTATCGTTGGTCGTCGTGTTTCTAGCATACGTCATCGCTAGGGCCTATAGCCCGCAGTATGCCTCGATCGCCTCCGCAGTCCTACTAGGAGGACTATGGTTTCAACTGCACGTCTCACCTCAAAGCCTTGAATTGGTACTCTACCTCGGAATAATACTCCTCTTAGTGAAAATAATAGACGACGAACCTCGGAGAAAGGTCTGGACGACTCTTGCCATCTTATCGGCTCCTATTTTCGTGGCTAGCCATCCAGAGACCCCGCTTGCGATCAGCCTCGGAATGGCCGGCTTCCTATTCCTATCCCTGCTAAAATCTCCACAGATATTCAACCAACAAGCCGGGAAGATGGTCCTGCCCTTCATGGCTCTTGTTGGAGTCGTCCTCATCTGGTGGGCCAACATTGCCGTCGATGCCAGAATCTTGGTTCAGACATCAATCATAGACAGAGTCGTGGAAGCACTCCTACGAGGAACTGCGGGATCCACGGCCCCAACAGCTAGCGTTGCCGCTACCCCATCATACAGTTACGGACTGACCGTGCTCGCAGAACAAGGCTTTTCGGTCATAGTCTGGGCTGTGGGTCTTGCATTCTTCGCATTTTTCCGGAAACTCCAGCCGAGGGAACTGTTCCTCGGAGGTCTATTTCTCGCAGCAGTATCCACAATACCCATCGCGATATTCGCCCGGCAGGATGTGCTCCAGAGGAGCTATCTGTTTGCTCTGTTCCCCTTTGTCATTCTCACAGCTTGGCTTCTAGACCGAAGGTCCACGCTGACCTTAAGAAGATGGAACTTGTTCCGCCCCTTGAGGGCGGGATTCATCATAATAATGATTCTTTTTGCTGTTATGATACCCATCACGAGATACGGGGTCGACCCCGTCGAATACATCCCGGCATCGTCATTGTACATATCAAACGTCGCTGCTAGCCTATTCCAACAACATTCTGTCCTGTTCCTTCATCCTGATGAGGACGGGTGGAGGTTCTACGCGGGAATCAACGGGGCGGTTAGAGAGCCGAAAGCGGAGCAGGACAATATTACACACCAGGAGGGAGGCTTCGTCAAGCCTGGAGCGGACCCCACCGTTCCAGGGTTCAACCTCACCTACACCGCCGCCGACGATTCCGCTAACTATATCGTGCTGACCAGCTATTGGCAAAACCTTTACACACTAAGATTCGGATCCAATTCAGGGTTCTACGTGCAAGCGAGAAGCAATTACACAGCCGCAGTAACGCAGAAATTTGACCTAGTATACTCCACGGGCACCGACCAGATATACGCCAACGAGAAGCTGGGATGATGGAAATTTCTCACAAGGAGTTGAACCAGACTTGGAGAGGAACGCCGACCCAGGAATTCTGCCCCTTGTAACCGTATTGGAACGAGTTCGACCCCACATCATATGTCCACAACTCAAAGAAGAATCTGAACTTTTGACCTCCGGCAGCACTCACGGAAGGGGAAACATGTTGGTCATTGATAGTCATATTGAGGAACACAATTCCGCCCCTAGTCTTATTTGAAATGCTCCAAGTAAAATTCATCAGGGCCGTCTGCGCGTTCGGAATCAAGATTGAGCTAGTGCCGAGTTGTGGAATACTGCTCGCAGGGACAGTCGCATTTGGGCCGGCGGTGGTGGCATTCCCTAACCGGTATACCACTTTAACGTACTGGATGGACCCCATTTGATTCGTAATGGCCAGGTGCCAGTTCATGACCTTGCCTGCTGTAACATTTGCTTCAGAGCCAGAGAAGTAGTTAGAAAGAGTGCCGGTAGGCGAAAAGATTCCCCAGGCCATGAACTGTTGGGCAGGGGGCCGGCTCAGAGCGTAATATGCTACAGAACTATAGACTAGGCTGAACATCGCGAAGAGCAGGAGGAGAAATAGGATCTTTCGTTGCATGAAGCTCTACCCATCAATCAAGCTGCCTTGAGCGCAGCCTCAGCCTACGGGCAAATTCGCCGATGCGATGGAACTCTGTGACGAGCAGTGCGGAGGCGAACCCGGCGCCCACCGCCGTCGAGTATGCCACCGCCTGACGAAAGAGTACCTGCTCCCGAGCAACGTTTGCTAGACTAAGAGCTTCGGCCGCAGTAGCAGTCGACAGGCTTGCAGATTCGTTCGTGTATCGGAGAGCTAGATTGAGATTGTTAGCCAGTTCGGCAATCTGCTCTGGCGAAGCACCTGCCATATCCGCTTGTTGAACGAGCACGAACGCTTTTGCAAGCTGATTCTGGGCATCGGAGGTCTGTGCAGGCTGCCCCGATGCACACCCTCCTCCTGAGAAACAGAACCCGAGAACCAAGAGAATTCCCAGAAGTGCCTGGAAACGGAAGTGCATATCTGGGTCTCAGAACATGGCCGGAAAGACGCTAGGTTTTAGGATTTGCCTGAAGTAACGAGAGGGGGACTCATCGATGCTACAGGATGCACCGTCCATCTAGCATCGCCTCTCCAAAGAAATCCTTGGTTCAGGAAGAAATCAGAGTAAACGAGGCGAAGCTTCTTCCCACCGTCGATCAATAGCAGTTCGAAGGGACATCAAGCTGTCTTTCAAGCATCATGGGTCTTTCAAGGAGTATCTCATCGACGTATGGAGTGTTTGGTGGTTTTATCTTGTCATCATCGTTGCACTGTCGGAATTCTTCTTCGTGATTTACGACGTACAAACCGGCCCTCTTCTGTTTTTCAGAATCGTATTCGGCCTGGGAGTCCTAGGACTCATCCCAGGCTTCCTGACGGTCCAGGCAGTCTTTCCTGGGGATAAAGTCAACACACTGGAGAAAATTGCGCTTGGCATTTTTCTGAGTGTTCTGATATCAATAACGATCGGAGTAGTCTTAGGCATCGGACCCTTATTTCAGGCGTCTAACAACATCATTCTCCTAACCGGTTATGTTATCCTCGTGGACGTTGCGGCGAGCTATCGGCGCTACAGTTTCGTCAAGAAATCCCGCTAGCTCTCCTAGCAAAAACTCTGGCACTGATTTTCTATGTTCATCCGTGATCCTACTAACTTGTAAGCAATTTGGCGCCAAGAGAGGACCCAAGAATCCCTCACGTTAGGTGCTCCGTTCTTTGATACTATTGTCTCTAAAATCGTTCGTAATGTTCCATATTGATAGTTTTAGGATTAATGTCGAATTATCCTAGATAGACATGGATAGATACAATTGCGGCTGTATGAGCATGGATGACTCAGCCTACCCCAAGAATTAATAACTTGGAACAGGCACGTTCTTGAGGTAGAGCGATGGAGGCATCGTGTACCTTCCATTCCGCTGATCATCGAAAGTCGGACGGATGGATAGGAGAACTTATTTTCCTGTCCGTTCTCTTGAAACCGGAAACGGATTCACCGATTATGGTGGCAGCGGGCGCTTCGAAATCCAACCTTTTTTTCAGCAAGATGTTCGGGGCCAGCGCCGAGCCCAGATTCGGTTTGGCCCCGCAGGTAGAGCCGAGACCGTAATACAACTTCAACCAGTCTTACCGACCTCCCGACCTCCATAGAAGGAAGAAGAAGGAAGACTAGAGTCTGAAAACAACGCGAAGAATACTCGGCCCACATAGCGAGTCAGCGCACGCCATAGTCCACTCGAAGATCGGCACAAGAACCCGACGCGTTCCAGCTGGGTTCAGGACTGCCTTTGATAGTCGGAGAACAATAGAAGCTATTGCCGAGGAACTCGCTCATCACAAAGAGTCTGGTTCTAGTTCGGCAAGCGTGCAGTGTTCGGCTCGGGCGTAACATCCGCCTGAGGTAGTGAACGAAAAATTGAGTGCGAAAACAAGAATCGTATCGGTAGATCTGAACCGGAAGCATCTGGCTACCG
>Ga0066652_100000990_pt1 | contig 14204 bp, 15 predicted proteins | sample GraSoiAngelo_101_FD_71413 | JGI IMG/M metagenome (GOLD analysis project Ga0066652, IMG submission 71413) | Grasslands soil microbial communities from the Angelo Coastal Reserve, California, USA - 14_0903_02_30cm | ecosystem: Environmental > Terrestrial > Soil > Grasslands | place: USA...
CTCGTTCGACGAGATCGTGCGCATCCATATCGACGAGGATCGCGGCGGCACGTTCGTGAACTGAGGCGGCGCCAAACGGCGTCCACGCGGCGCGCTCGCCAAGGCATGCGCGATTTGCGGCGGAGGTGATGGACAGCGTCGCCGTTTCGGCCGACAATTGCGTGAGATAATTCCGCCATCGAGCCTCATGCGTGGCCGGCCTGAGAGCGGGGAGCCAAGGAGGGAGTGAATATGACAACCAGAAGCAGCCTGTATCTCGGCGTGGCCGCGATCGCTGTCGCGGTGGCATTGGCGGGTTCGGCGATCGAACTTGCCGCGCAGCAACCGCGAGCGGTGGCCATCGACGAAGACGATATCGGCGGCGTCGTGACCGGCGCGAACGGTCCGGAAGCCGGCGTCTGGGTGATCGCGGAAACCACCGATCTTCCCACCCGCTACGCGAAGATGGTGGTCACTGACGATCAGGGCCGCTACGTCGTGCCCGATCTCCCCAAAGCCAAATACAAGGTGTGGGTGCGCGGCTACGGTCTCGTCGACTCCCCCAAGGTCGACGGCGAGCTGGGTCGACAGCTCGATTTGCGCGCGGTGCCGGCGCCGAACGAAGCGGAGGCGGCGCGCTATTACCCGGCGATCTACTGGTACGCGATGCTCAAGATCCCGGGCGCGAGCGAGTTCGGCAAGAAGGACGGCGAGATTCCCGACAAGGTCAAGCAGACCGACTGGCTCAACTTGATGAAGAACAACGGCTGCGTCGGCTGCCACCAGCTGGGCCAATTGTCGACGCGAACGCTCCCGCCTGGCCTGGGCGAATTCTCGAACCACGCGGAGGCCTGGATGCGGCGCATCCAGGCCGGGCAATCCGGCGCGCTCATGGTCAACATCATGGCGGGCCAGCTCGCCGGCGCGCCGATCAAGTATTTCGCGGATTGGACGGAGCGGGTTGCCAAGGGCGAGTTACCCAAGAACAAGCCGGCGCGGCCGCAAGGACTCGAGCGCAACGTCGTGGTTACCACGTGGGATTGGGGCGACCCGAAGAAGTATTTGCACGACCTGATCGCCTCGGACCGCCGGTATCCGACCGTCAATGCCTATGGTCCGGTCTTCGGCTCGCCCGAATATTCGACCGACGTCATCCCGATCTTGGATCCGAAGACGCACACCGTCACCAATTTCAAGGCTCCGGTCCGCGATGCAGACACCCCGGAAGGGCTTGGACCGGGACACGCGGCCATGGACAAGCCGCTCGGGCCTTCGCCCTATTGGGGTGAGGAGAAGCTCTACGACACCAAGGTGAACAACCACAATTCCATGTTCGACAAGCAGGGCCGCGTGTGGATGGCGGCGGCGGTGCGCGGCCCCAAGAACCCGGACTTCTGCAAGAAAGGCTCCGATCATCCTTCCGCCAAGCTGTCCCCGCTCGAGCAGACGCACCGCGCGGTCTCGATTCTCGACCCCAAGACGATGAAATACACCTTCGTCGACACCTGCTTCCAAACCCATCACCTGCAATTCGGCTATGACGCCAACGAGACGCTGTGGACCTCGAGCGGCGGCGGTGGCGGCGTCGTGGGCTGGATCAACACCAAACTGTTCGACCAGACCGGGGACGCGGCGAAATCGCAAGGCTGGACCGCGCTCGTCCTCGACACCAACGGCAACGGCAAGCGCGATGACTATGTGGAGCCCAACCAGCCGGCCGATCCAGCCAAGGACAAACGCATCGCCCAGGTGTTCTACGCGGTTATGCCGAGCCCGGTCGACGGCTCGGTCTGGGGCACGCTGCGAGCGAATCCCGGCTCGATCGTGCGGCTTGATCCCGGCTCCAATCCGCCGGAAACGGCGCTCGCGGAAATCTACAACGTGCCGTTACCCGGATTCGGTCCGCGCGGCGGCGACATCGACAGCCAGGGCGTGGTGTGGGCGTCGCTCGCGAGCGGCCACATCGGCAGCTTCGACCGCCGCAAGTGCAAGGGTCCGCTCAACGGCCCCAAGGCGACCGGCGATCATTGCCCGGAGGGTTGGTCCTTGTACCAGTATCCGGGGCCCGGCTTCGAAGGCATCGGCGAGAACAGCGCCGAATCGAGCTACTACAGCTGGGTCGATCAGCACGACACGTTCGGCCTCGGCAAGGACGTGCCGATGTCGACCGCCAATCTCATGGACGGGCTGGTCGCGCTCAAAGACGGCAAGATGATCTCCCTGCGGGTGCCGTATCCGCTCGGCTTTTATGCCAAGGGCTTCGACGGCCGTATCGACGATCCAAATGCCGGCTGGAAGGGCCGCGGCTTGTGGACATCGAGCGGCGATCGGACGCCTTGGCTCATCGAAGGCGGTAAGGGCATGAAACCCATGGCCGTGCACTTCCAGCTGCGCCCGGATCCGCTCGCGAAGTGAATGCCCCGCAAGGCGCACGAGATGCAGGGGGCGGCGCCCGCGCCGCCCCCTCGTCCGTTTCTACTGACGCGCTCACGGAGGACATGATGGCGGTTCTGTCCAAGAAGAAAATTCCGGATAGACGCCACGCCGCCTGCGTCGCAGCCGCCATCGCTGTCCTCAACATGAGCGCACTGTTGCCGGCGGAAGGCGAGACGATCGCGACCTTCACCCGTAATCCCTCGAATCCCATTCTTCGCGGCGTGCGCATCGGCGGAGAGACCGCGGCCAGATCGCTCGACGCCGAGGTCGTCCATTTCATTCCGAGAAACGAAACACTTGCCGAACAGCTCGGGCTGGTCGACGAGCTCGTGCGCGCCAAGCCGGATGCGGTCGTGCTCGCACCGTTCGATCCCCAGGCCATGGTGCCGGCGGTCGACAAGCTCAACGCGGCAGGGATCCCGGTCACCAACGTGAACGAGCGACTCGCCGGCGGCAGTGTCGTCGCGTATGTGGGGACCGACGACTATCAGCTCGCCCTGGCGACTGCGCGCTACCTCATCAACGCCATGGGCAAGAAGGGCAACGTCGTCATCCTCGAAGGTCCTGACAACCTTCCGACCAGCATTGAACGGGTGAAGGCCTACAAGGACGCGATCAAGGAGTTTCCCGACGTAAAGCTCCTCGCTGCGAAATCGGCGAATTATGCCCGCACGCCGGCGGTCGAGGTGATGAAGAGCTTTCTACGGCTCTATCCACAGATCGACGGCGTGCTCGCGGCCAATGATCCGATGGCGATCGGCGCCGTCGAAGCGCTGAAAGCGGCCAACAGGAAGGCGCTGGTCGTTGGCATCAACGCCAGCAAGGAAGTGATCGATTTCGTCAAGTCCGGTGACATCCTAGGCAGCGGCGACTACAATGGTTTCGCTCAAGGCTGTCTCGGCACTCAGATCGCCATCCGCAACTTGCGCAAGCAGCCTACGCCGAAAGAAATAAGCCTGAAATCCGTCGTGATGGATAAAACGAATTACCAGACCTATGAGACGCCGATTGAAAGGCGCGCCTGCCCGACTTTGGATAGTGTCGCAGGCAACTAACTGCTCGTGCGTGCGTCACCATGCGCTTCGCGGAGCCAAAGCACATCACCGTCGCGCAACTTGCTCGCTCAGCCGTGCGTAGGGCAGCCGCATGACCTTCTGGACGACGCTCCTCATCATCCACGGGCTTTTGGCCGTAGCGCTCCTGGGGGCGATCACGCATCAGGCGGTGGCGGTTTGGATGCCGGCGCGCGCGAAGGCCGGTAATTTCGTGACGCGCTTTCGCGCCGTTCCGAGCACGTCCTATGTAGCGGCGATCATCGTTCTCTACGTGGTCACCTTCGTCATGGGGGCATGGATATATACGCAGTACCGTTTCACTGCCCGGCTTGCGCTGGAACAACTTCGATTCTTCAAGACCGTGGGCGTGTTCGAGATGAAGGAGCACGTTGCGACGATTGGACTGATCGTGCTGCCGGCGTACTGGGCATTCTGGCGGCAGCCGTTGTCCGAGGATTATGTCGGCGCTCGCAAGAGCGTGACGCTGTTCCTGGCCATCATCGTCTGGGCGAATTTTCTCATCGGCCATATCGCCAATAATGCGCGGGGCTTTGGCTCATGACGGCGTCGAGCAAGGTTGCCGTCTTCACCATCGTGTTCGGCGTGGCCTTTGCAGCGATCTACGTGATCTGCACGGAAATGAACCTCCCGCTCGTCACCTACCATCCAGCAATCGGAGAAGTTGACGTGCTGTGGGTGCCGGAGCGGCGCGGTCCCGCGATGTATTGGTACGGCTGGATGCTGACGTCGCTCATCGGCGCGCTCGCCCTCGCCTGGCTGGCCAGCGTCGTTCCGGAGCAGTGGGTGCAGCGGGCGATCTTTTTCGGCTGTGCCGCCGCGGTCGGCTATCTGATCTTCTACACGGTCGCACTCTTTATTTACGACCGGGCGACCGTTGAACTCGAGTTCCTGAAATCCCGGCCGCTAGCGGTGGCCGCGGCGCTGGTGGCGGCCGCCGGTATCAGCTTTTTTGCCCCCAGCAGGTGGCAGCAGCGATTGTGGCCGGGATGGGTATGGCTCGTTCCGATGGGGGCGCTCACAGTCTTGGCCTACTATCTGACGCCGTTCTTTACCCGCTAGAATATCGCGGCGCCTCGGCGCCCGGCGATGAGCGACACAACTCGAGGAGAGCTGGATGAGTTCCGCGATTCGGCGTGTGGGCTGGATGGCGGGCGCCGTCCTCGCGATAGCCTGTGCCGTTTCGATCGCAGCGTGGGCCGGAGGTTCGGGATTCGGCGATGACGACGACAACAGCGAAGAGGAAGGGCCTTCCTATTTCGGTTTCGTCCGCGACACGAGCGGCGCCACCGTCCCCGATGCCAAGGTGACCGTGGGAGTGAAAAATCGCGGCGGCGTCGTTACGCGTACCGACCTTCTCGGCACCTACAAAGTTCCAGGATTCGGCAAGGAGGTCGATCCCAAAGACGTCGAGGTCTCCTGCGACAAGCCGGGCTACAAGCAACTGCGCGTCGTCCGACGTTCGTCGCCGAGCAGCGATCCGAAGATCCCGATCGAGACGGAATGCACGTTGCAGCGCAGCTAGAGCGGCGGCGGGATGGCCGATTCGCATGGTGCGGCGTCAAGCCCGAGGAAAACGAGGAGGCGAAGGACATGCGCGGTCCCCTCATCGCAGGCGTGGTTGGTGCCGTTATTATGGCGTCGGCGACGGTGGCCGTACTGTCGGACCGCACGGCTGCGCAAAGCCCGTTCGGGGATCCTAACGCCGAGCCGGCACCGTTCAATCCGCAGATGGGCGCCCTCATGAGTATGCTGATCCAGCCGCGCCACACCAAGCTTGGCTTGGCTGGAAACGCCGAGAACTGGCCGCTCGCGGGCTACATGCTCAAGGAACTCAGGCAAGGTTTTGCAGTGGTGGCGAAGGCGGTCCCTCGCTGGAAAGGCTTGCCGGTACCCGATTTGGTCGATGCAGCCGTGTCCCAACCGCTGACGCTGCTCGACTATGCCATCAAACTCAAGTACCGCCGTCAGTTCGACGAGGCCTATGAGGGCCTGACGAAAGGATGCAACGCCTGCCATGCGACGACCGACCACGCTTTTGTCGTCATCAAGGTCCCCGACGCATCGTCGTTCCCAGACCAGGAGTTCGCGCCACAGCGATAGGCACCCCGGATCGCCGCAAGCGCGACGACGCGAGCCGACAAGATCGGCCGCGAAGGACTGAAAATTCGTGCGTGCCATCCTCGCCGCGCTGCTGTGCTTGTGCGCCTGTCAGAGCGCCGCGGCGGAGGCCATCCCGCTCCGCTACGGCCAAGCCTATTCGGCCCTTCGCAGTATCTTTGCGCTGCCGCTGTTGGTTGCGGAACGCGAAGGCTATTTTGTCCATGAAGGCTTGGATTTCAGCATGCTCCCCGTCCCGGGAGGAGGCGAGAAGCTGATCGCCGCGCTGCACGATGGGACGGCCGACATCAGCCACGTCGCGACCCCGTTTTTGATTCAGGCCGCGCTTGCGGGTTCCGACGCGGTTGCCATTGCCGCCGAGTTCAACAACCCGATTTACAGTCTTGTCGCGAAGCCGGAGAACAGGACTTATGCCGATCTCAAGGGAAAGCTGATCGGCGTTGCGGCGGAGACCGGTTCGATCACGATCGCCATCCGCAAGCTTTTGGCGCTCAACGGCCTTAGCAGAGACGATTTTCGCACCAAGTTCGTCGACGGAACGCCCGACCGTCTCTCCTGCCTGACCGCGGGAGACTGTGATGCCGTTCCGCTCGGCCAACCACAGGACTTTGTGGCAATGCGGCGGGGTTTTCGCCTGCTCGGGCTTTCCACAGAGGCCGTCCCCGAATACCTCTACACCGTGACCGCCGTGCGGCGCTCGTGGGCTGATGCCAACAAAGATGCCATCGTGCGTTATGTTCGCGCGCTATCTTCCGCCTTCAAATTCATTCGCGACCCCGCCAAGCGCGACCAACTGATCAGGACCATCGTCGATACGACCGGATTTGCCGAGGCGAACGCTAAGCTCACCCTCGCGCTCTACTTTGAGCCCGATCGTCGTGTCCTGCCCAAATTGGGCGAGCTCAATCTCAGCGGAATGGAACAGGCAATTGCCTTGATGGGCGAGGGCGGCATTCTCAAAGCCCCGCTTCCTCGCGCTGAGCGCTTCGTCGACCTGCAGTACCTGCAAGCCGCGGGAGTTCAGTAAGGCGCATGCGCCCGCACGCTGTCACTAAAGATCACCCCTAACATGCGTTTCCCCGCTCCGCTCTCTCCTGCAACGCTGGTCAGGCGCTACAAGCGCTTCCTCGCCGACGTCGTCCTGCCCTCGGGCGAGACGGTGACGGTGCACTGCGCCAATCCGGGATCGATGATCGGTCTCAATGCGGCGGGCGCGCGCGTGTGGCTATCGACATCGGCAAATCCCAAGCGCAAGCTCGCCCATAGCTGGGAGCTCATCGAGGTCGATCTCGGCGGCGGCGCCGAGCTCGTAGGCATCAATACCGCCCATCCCAATGCGCTTGCCGCCGAGGCGATCACCGCCGGCGCGATCCCCGAGCTCGGTGGCTACGCTTCGCTCCGGCGCGAAGTGAAGTACGGAAAGAATTCCCGCGTCGACTTCTTGCTCGAAACGCCGGCGCGGCCGCCGTGCTATGTCGAAATAAAGAACGTACACCTCATGCGCGAGGCGGGACTGGCGGAATTTCCCGACGCGGTGACCAAGCGCGGGGCCAAGCACCTGGCAGAGCTCGGCGGCATGGCGGCGGTGGGCGCCCGCGCGGTGATGTTGTTCCTGATCCAGATCGGATCGGCGCGGCGCTTCAAGCTCGCCCGCGACATCGACCCGGCGTATGGCGCGGCATTCGATGCGGCGCGCGCCATGGGGGTCGAGGTCCTCGCCTACCGCTGCGGGATCACCTGCGAAGGCATCGAGGTGGCCGAGCCGGTGCCGATCGCGGAGTAGGCACATCTCCGGATACCGGCGCCCGCGCTGCGCTGCGCGCCGGGGCAAGGCCCCCCGCTTGCGTCCGCTCCAGCCTTGCTTACATTCGGCTGAGCAGCGGCAGCGGGTGAGCCGCGAGGAGGCGGCGCGGCCGCGATGCTTTGATGAGTTACGTCGACGCGGCACTCGCGCCGCAACGCAAAACCGGACAGATCAAGCTGCACGGACCGCCCGCCTTCGAAGGCATGCGCAAGGCGGGACGGCTCGTGGCCGAATGCCTCGACATGCTCACCGGCGAAATTGCACCCGGCGTGCCGACTGAGAGGATCGACCGGCTGGTGCTCGATTTCGCCCTCGCGCACAGGGCCGTGCCGGCGACGCTCATGTATCGCGGCTATCGCAAGGCCACCTGCACCTCCGTCAATCACGTGGTCTGCCATGGCATCCCTGGCGAGAAGCCGCTCAAGGAGGGCGACATCGTCAATGTCGACGTCACCCTCATCCTCGACGGCTGGCACGGCGACTCCAGCCGCATGTTCGCCGTGGGTGCGATCCCGCGCCGCGCCGAGCGCCTGATCGAGGTGACCTACGAAGCGATGATGCGCGGCATTTCGGTGATCCACCCGGGCGCGACCACCGGCGATATCGGCGCCGCCATCCAAACTTATGTCGAAGCCCAGCACATGAGCGTGGTGCGCGACTTCTGCGGCCACGGCGTCGGCCGCCTGTTCCATGACGAGCCGAACATCGTGCACGTCGGCCGACCGGGCGAGGGCATCGTGCTGCGCCCCGGCATGTTCTTCACCGTCGAGCCGATGATCAATCTCGGCCGACCGCACGTGAAGGTGCTCTCCGACGGCTGGACCGCGGTGACGCGCGACCGCTCGCTCTCCGCCCAGTTCGAACACACGGTGGCGGTGACCGAGGATGGCGTCGAAATCTTCACGCTCTCGCCGCAAGGCCTCGACCGGCCCGGCCCATCCGCCGCTCCGCGCGCCTAGCGCGCCCCCTGCGGCATTGCAAAATCGGGCGAAGCGGGCATCCTTGCCCGCGGCGCCGTGGCGCAGATGATGGTGCGATGGCCGGCAGCGACAGAACGAGCAAATCCTCAACGCCGGCCGGCGCCGCCCCGCATTATCACGGGCATCGCGACCGCTTGCGGCAACGATTTCTGCAAGCCGGGAGCGACGCGCTGCACGACTACGAGATGCTCGAGCTGGTCCTGTTTCGCGCCATACCGCGGCGTGACGTGAAGCCGCTGGCCAAGGAGCTCATCGCAAGATTCGGCTCCTTCGCCGAGGTGATCGCCGCGCCGATTGAGCTACTTAAGGAAGTCGAAGGGCTGGGCGAAGCCGCCATCACCGATCTCAAGATCGTGCAGGCGGCCGCCAACCGCCTGCTGCGCGGGGAAGTCAAGAAGCGTCACGTGCTCTCGTCATGGTCGAGCGTGCTCGACTATTGCCGCACCGCCATGGCGTTCGAAAGCAAGGAGCACTTCCGCATCCTGTTTCTCGACAAGGGCAACCACCTCATCGCCGACGAGCAGCAGCAGACCGGCACCGTCGATCACACACCGGTCTATCCGCGCGAGGTGGTCAAGCGCGCGCTCGAGCTTTCCGCCACCGCGGTGATCCTGGTGCACAATCATCCCTCCGGCGATCCTACGCCCTCGCGCGCCGACATCGACATGACGAAGGCCATCATCGAGGTTGCGCGGCCGCTCGGCATTGCCGTGCACGACCATCTCATCGTCGGCAAGGACGGGCACGCGAGTCTGAAGGCGCTGAAGCTCATGTGATTCGCAGGCAGATGGAGCGGAAGGAAAGCTGGCCACGTGCATACAGCGGTGCCAGCGAGCGCCCGAAATAACCCAACACCAAAGCGTGTCACATAATGGAAAGCCCACCGTCGACGGCGAGCGTCGCCCCGGTGACGAACGAGGCTTCGTCGCTGGCAAGCCAGAGAATCGGCCAAGCAATCTCCTGCGGCGCCGCCCAGCGGCCGAGGAGCGAGGTGGTCTGGCGCTCGCTCTTGAGCGCCTCGATGTCCTTGCCGGCGGCCTTGGCCTTGGAGACATGAAAGTCGGTGAGCGTCGAGCCGGGACAGACGGCGTTGACGCGAACTCCGTGCGCCACTTCTTCGAAGGCGAGCGTGCGGGTCATGGCGAGGATGCCGGCCTTGGTCGCGTCGTAGAGGCCCATGCCCTTGCGCCCGGTGAGCGCATAACACGACGACACGTTGACGATACTGGCGCGACCGCTGCGACGCAGCGCAGGCAGCGCCGCCTTGCAGTAATTGGCGGTCCCGACGAGATTGACGCCGACCATGGCCTGCCACTCGCCGGGTGTGGCGTCAGCAATCGCGGAATAATTGCGCATGGCCGCGTTGTTGACGAGGATGTCGAGCCGGCCGAACGTCTGCAGCGCGTGTTCCACCGCCCGCGCGGCCGCGTTAGCGTCGGCAACGTCGGCGGCAAACGTCGAGACGCGCGCGCGCGGGACCCGCTCGGCGATCGCCTGCATGGTGCCCGCCAGCGCCCGCGCGTCGGCATCGACGAGCAGCGCCATTCCGCCTTCGGCGCAGATCAGCTCCCCGGTCGCCGCGCCGATGCCCGCGCCGCCGCCGGTGATCAGCGCGGCTTTGCCTTCGACGCGGTTCATGCTCGCGCCGTCACTCGGTCGGAACGATGCCGAGCTCCTTGGCGGCGGCAGCGACACGCGCGCGCTGCAGCTCGATCGCGGCGTGGAATTCAGCCGGGCCGCCGAAGTTCGGAAGCTGCCCAGTATCGTTGAGCCGCGTCGCGATCGCGGGATCGGCGCCGACCTGCTCGACGTCGGCCGCGATGTGCTCGCGCAGCGGAAGCGGCATTTCCGGGGGACCGAAAAATCCCACCAGCCCGTCGAGCGCGAGGTCGGGATAGCCCGCCTCGGTGACCGTCGGCACATCCGGCAGGACAGGTGCGCGAGCGCCGTTGGTCACCGCCAGCAGTTTGAGCTTGCCGGCCTGCAACTGGGGGCGCACGATCGCATAGGCCGTCTCGTTGAACTGAATGCGTCCGGCGGCGAGGTCGTTCGCCGCCTCGACCTGATTGCGATACGGCACCTTCGAGAGGCTCAGGTTGGCTTTGCGCAGGAACGCTGCCACCAGAAAGTCGATGGCACCGGTCGTGCCGGCCCAATTGAGCTTGCCCGGCTGCGCGCGCGCCAGCGCGACCAGCTCGGCGAGCGATTGCACCGGCAAGTCCGCAGGCACTGCAATGACGATGATAGTGTTCGACACGCGGGCGATCGGTTGCAAATCCTCGGGCTTGTAGGGGACGTTCTTGTAGACGAAGGGGTGCGCGGTGAACGAGGAGGTCGGTGAGGCCAACAGCACGTGATCGTCGTGGGCGGCGACCATCGCGCTGATGGCAACGAGCCCATCGCCGCCTGGCCGATTCTCCACCACCACCGGCTGGCTCCATCGCTTGCTCAGCTGATCGGCGAGGAGTCTGGTTCCGATATCGATCCCGCTGCCGGGGCCGAGCGTGACCAGAAACTTCACCGGACGCTGCGGCCAGGTTTGCGCCAACGACGACGTCGACGAGGCAACGAGCGCCAGCGCGGCCGCCAGCATGACACCGCAAAGCAGTCTGTTGCGCATCGGCTTCCTCCGCATGCACCGTGACGCCGAAGGGCGGCGCGTTCAGATCGAATACACTGGCTGGTCCAAGCCGCCGGTCAAGTGGATCTTGGCCCATTCCTGCGGCTTCACGTCGCGGTTGAGCAGCATGCCGGCGGCGCGGACGCGCTGGGCGCCGGCGTTGAGCGCCGGCGGCTCGGCGCCGTCCTGCATGGCGAGCGCGGTTTCGTACAACATGCGGCGCGCCATCACGATCGCGCGGTCGGTGGGCAGCAGCTTCTCCTTCGCGTGATCCTGGATCGGCCCCATGCTCTCCTGCAGCGAGGCGTCCTGCATGGCGATGCCGAAAACGCCGCTATACGCGCGCTTCTCTTGCTGTGCCCGGCGATCGATCAGGTAGTCGTTGTCCTTGTTCGCCAGTGGCCGGAAGGTCCCGGGCACGTAAGGGCAATGGATGCCCTTTCCCTCCTGCATGTGGCACCGCTCCTCCTCCGACAGTGGACGGTCGGGGCGGAAATTGATGCTCCAGGCCCAGCAATGGTGATCGTCGATCGGCACCCACACGTGACCGCCGAGCGGGTGATCGCCGAACGGCGGGATCAGCGTGAACCATGGAAACAGCCACTGGGTCACTCGCCAGTAATATGAATCGGGGTCGCCGTTGCGCCGGCCGTAGAGCGTCAAGCCGAAAGGTGCGCTCTCGATTTCGAAGATCACATTGCCATCGGCCTTGATGTATTCGTTCGCCCTGGTGCCTTGGTGCATCGGATCTTCATCCACCTCGAAGCGGTGCACATAGGACACGTGGCTGGTATCGATGCCGCCTTCCATGGCCTGGAGATAATTGCACTCCTGCAGGCGTTTCGAGACGAAGACGTGGCTCGGCGGCAGATCGCACCACTCCACGGCGGGAGGCGGGGGTTGCTTGCCCTTCGGCCCCATATAGGCCCAGACCATGCCCGCGCGCTCGATGCAGGGATAACCCTTGATCCCCATGTGCTTGCAGGCCTGGGGCGCCGAGGGCACGTCGACGCATTGCCCGTCGATCGCGAACTTCAGGCCGTGGTAGGCGCAGCGGATCCCGTTCTCCTCGTTGCGGCCGAAGTAGAGGGACGCACCGCGGTGCGAGCAGAATTCATCGACCAGCCCGACCTTGCCATCGCTGTTGCGAAACGCGATGAGCTTCTCGCCGAGGATATGCGCGCGCACCGGCGGACCATCGGGCGTGGCGACTTCGCCCGAGAGCATGATCGGCGCCCAGTAGCGGCGCATCAGGTTGCCCATCGGCGTGCAGGGGCCGGTGCGCACGAGGGTCTCGGCCATCTCCTTGTTCATGGCTGGTGCGCCTTTCTTATCCTTGTCCACGCAGTGATACTATAATCCGCAAACTCGATTTCGATCCTAGAAAATACGCGCCCGGGCTCGTGCTGATCAAGGAGGGCGGTTTCGCGATCAGCATCGCGCTGGCGGCGAAATGGGACGCGGATTGGAAGACGGGAGAGGAAAATGACCGGGCTGCTCGAGCAACACATTGCGGTGGTCACCGGAGGCGGATCCGGCATCGGCCGGGCAATCGCGCTGGGCTATGCGAGGGAGGGAGCGCACGTTGCTGTCCTCGATGCCGACGCCGACGCGGCAGCCGCGACCGCCAAGGCCATCACGGGAGCCAGGGGCGAGGCCTCGAGCTTGCAGCTTGACGTCACCGAACGCGAAAAGTGCCGCGAGGTTGCCACACAGATCGGCGCGACGATGGGGAAGGTCTCGATCCTAGTCAACAATGCCGGCATCAACCGCCGCAACGCCTTCACCGCGGATCGCGAAGCGGTGATCAAGGACTGGCAGGACATCATGGCCGTCAACCTCAACGGCGTGTTCAACGTGACGCACGCTTTTCTGGAGCAACTGCGCGCAACGAGGGGCCGGATTGTCAACATCGGTTCGATCCAATCGTTCATGCACGTGCGCACGCCCAACTCGCCCGCCTATACCACCTCGAAGCACGGCGTGCTTGGCTTCACCCGCGCGCTGGCGGCAGAACTCGGCAAGGACGGGGTGCGGGTCAACGCCATCGGCCCAGGCTTCATCGAGACGCCGCTCAATGAGAAGGTGCGGGCTACCAATCCTGACCTGGTGAAAATGTTCATGGATCACACGCCGCTCGGCCGCACTGGAAAGCCCGAGGACATCGTCGGACCTGCGATCTTCCTCGCCTGCGACCTCTCGGCCTATGTGACTGGCTCGATCGTCATGGCCGATGGGGGCTACCGATCGATCTAGCGATGACGGCGCGCGAGACACGCGCGTGGAGCGAGCGTGCGGAGGGTCGCGTCGGCGTCCTTCCGCACCGATTCAATGAAGTCGCGGCAATGAGCGGATTGGGCGCGGCTTACTACCTACGCCCCCCTTCCCGTCAAGCCGATTTGCGCCATGGGAGCAGCATCGACACTCGTTGCTTGTAACGGCGGTAGTCCTCACCAAACAAATCGGTCAGATCGCGCTCTTCGAGAAAGATGCCGACGAAGATATAGGCCGTCGTGACGGCGGCGAACAGCAGATGTCCTACGGTCATCGTCGGGGCGGCCCAGAACGCAATGATGAACCCCAGGTAGATCGGGTGGCGCACGAACTTGTAAAGCGCAGGCGTCTTGAACCGCGGGGCTGGCATCCTGCGGCCGACGAGATTGTTGGCCACCTGATGCAGGCCGAACAACTCGAAATGGTTGATGAGAAAGGTCGACGTGAAGACCAAGAACCAGCCAAAGAAGGACAGGGCCATCACCGCCATGGCAATCCCGGGATCGGCGATCTGCCAAACCACGTCCGGCATGGGCCGCCACTGCCAGAACAACAAGATCAACGCGAGGCTCGCAAACAGAACGTAGGTGCTGCGTTCCACAGACTGCGGCACATACCGCGTCCACCACTGCTTGAACTGCGGGCGCGCCATGACGCTGTGCTGTACCGCGAAAAGCGCCATAAGCAAAAGGTTGGTGACGGCTGCTTCGCCCCACGCAACGACCGGCCCGCTGTCGATGGTCTTCGGCACGACGAGGCCGGCAACGAAACCGATGGCGTAGAGGACGGTGAAAAAGAATACGAGGTAAGCCGCAACACCGAACAGAAACGCCGCGGCTTTGCCGATCGTCCCCCGCTGAGCGTCTTTGGTCAAAATGGTCGCTTGTCCGGACATGGATCTCCTCCATCGCCCCCCC
>Ga0066652_100000991_pt1 | contig 14203 bp, 14 predicted proteins | sample GraSoiAngelo_101_FD_71413 | JGI IMG/M metagenome (GOLD analysis project Ga0066652, IMG submission 71413) | Grasslands soil microbial communities from the Angelo Coastal Reserve, California, USA - 14_0903_02_30cm | ecosystem: Environmental > Terrestrial > Soil > Grasslands | place: USA...
TCGTAGCGACTCCCGGAGAGCTCGCCGAAGAGAATCCGCGCGAGCGAGCGGCCACCGCCGGCCGTAGTGCCGGCGAGCTCGACGAACGTGCCGGCGACCCCGATGCGGCCGACGTACCGCGGCCCGTCGGCCTCGCTCCAGTACACGGCGTACGTGGGCTCCATGTGCACAGCATCGTCCGCCCGCCCGCGGCGGACATCGGGGCAGGGTCGCAGTCGCGCTGCGGAAAAGCCGAAGAACGCGCTATCCGGTCGCGGATGCGGTTTCCGGCGATCGGAGCGAGACTACGACCATGACCTCGCTCGGTACCTCGCCCGCCGACGTCGTCCTGCGCGACGGCGCGACGATGCGCCTTCGGGCGCCGCTGCACAGTGACTCGGACGCCCTGGTCGCGTTCTTCCACGCCCTCTCCGACCAAAGCCTCTACCTGCGCTTTCACGGCCATCCCAGTGTCGATGCGCATCTCGCCGGGCCGATGCTCGCTCCCGACTGGGACGAACGCGGCGCGTTCGTCGGTCTCCACGAGAACGACGTGGTGGCCGCCGCGCAGTACGTGCGGCTCCGGGATCGCCGAACGGCCGAGGTCGCGCTGGCGGTTGCGGACGCTTACCAGGGTCGCGGCATCGGCAGCCGGATGCTCGAACAGCTTGCGGAGGCTGCCTCGGAAGCCGGAATCGAGGCGTTCGTCGCCGAGGTGATGCCGAGCAACGCGGCGATGCTGCACGTGTTCTCGGATGCAGGCTTTCGACAGAAACGAAAGCTCGAGGACGGCGTGGTCGAGGTTCGACTCGAGCTCGCGCCGACCGAGGAGCTGCAACGGCACGTGGACGAGCGCGACCACGTGGCCGTGGTCGCCTCCCTGCGCCCGTTCTTCGAGCCCGCGGCGATCGCGGTCGTCGGCGCGTCCCCCCGCCGCGGCACGATCGGAGGGGAGCTCTTCAGAAACGTGCTGCGCGCGGAGTACACGGGGACGGTCTATCCCGTCAACCGGCGCGGAGACCCGGTCGCCGGAGTGCACGGTTACCGCGCGATCTCAGAAATCGGCGGCCCCGTCGACCTCGCCGTGATCTGCGTGCCGGGGCCGGCCGTGCTCGAGGCTGCACGCGATGCCCTCGAGGCGGGCGTGCCCGCGCTGTGCGTCATCTCGGCCGGCTTCGCGGAGATGGGCGCGGATGGTGCGGAGCGGCAGCGTGAGCTGCTCGAGCTCGTGCGGTCGCACGGCGCTCGCCTGCTCGGACCGAACTGTCTCGGGATCGCCGTCGCCAAGTCCCGGCTGAACGCAACCTTCGGCCCGCGGGCGCTGCCGCCCGGAAACGTTGGGTTCTCTTCGCAGAGCGGCGCGCTGGGGCTCGCGGTGCTCGAGCAGGCTGCACAGCGGGAGCTCGGCCTCTCCGCGTTCGTCTCGATCGGGAACAAGGCGGACATCTCGTCGAACGACCTCCTCGAATGGTGGGAGGAAGACGACTCGACCGACGTGATCGCGCTGTACCTGGAGTCGTTCGGCAACCCGCCCAAGTTCGCGCGGCTCGCGCGGCGCGTCGCTGCTCGCAAGCCGATCCTCGCGTTGAAGGCGGGCCGCACGAGCTCGGGCGCGCAGGCCGCGAGCTCCCACACGGCTGCTCTCGCAGGATCCGAGGCGGCGGTCGACGCCCTGTTTCACCAGTCGGGCGTGCTGCGCGTCGACACGCTCGAAGAGCTGCTCGACGTCTCGTCGCTCCTTGCGCAGCAGCCCCTTCCGGCCGGACGCCGCGTCGGGATCATCACGAACGCCGGCGGGCTTGGAATTCTGTGCGCCGACGCCTGCGAGGCGGCCGGCCTGGAGCTGCCGTCGCTGTCCGAGCAAACGCAGGCGGCAGTTCGCGAGGAACTGCCTGCGGAGGCGAGTGTCGCGAATCCGGTGGACATGCTCGGATCCGCGGCAGGATCGTCCTACGAGCGGGTCGTGCCCCTCGTTCTCGCCGACGACGCGGTGGACGCCCTGATCGTGCTGTTCGTGCCGCCCGTGCATGCCGGAGCGAGCGAGGTGAGCGAGGCGATCGGCCGGGCTCTGGAGCGCGTGGAGGAGGAGAAGCCGGCTCTCGCGTGCGTGATCAGCGGCGACGGCGCGCCGGACGCCCTGCGGGCAAGCCGCGCGACGGCGTTCGCATATCCGGAGTCGGCAGCGCGTGCGCTCGGCCGGGCAGCCGAGCGGTCGCTGTGGCTACGACAGCCGCACGGAAGCGTTCCGCAGCTCGACGTCGACCGATCGGCTGCGCGCGCGCTCGTGGACGGGATCGAGGGATGGCTCGAGCCGGTGCAGGCGCGCCGCCTCCTCCGCGCGTACGGGATACCCGTCGTGCCGGAAACGACCTGCGAAACGGTCGAGGACGCGATCCGCGCTGCCGAGCAGCTCGGCTATCCGGCCGTCGTCAAGACCGCCCGCCCGGGCGTGCACAAGACCGAGACCGGCGGTGTCGAGCTCGACCTGCGAGACGCGGCCTCCGTCCGCAAGGCGGTCGAGCGGATCGGGCTGCCGGTCCTCGTACAGCCGAACGTCTCCGGCGGCGTCGAGGTGCTCGCCGGCGTGGTCCAGGATCCGACCTTCGGCCCGCTCGTCGGCTTCGGGATCGGAGGGACGCTCGCGGAGCTCGTCGCGGAGACGGCGTACCGCCTGGCGCCGCTCACCGACGTCGACGCGGCCGACCTCGTCACGACCGGCAAGGCGGGCCGCCTCCTCGCGGGGTTTCGAGGCGCGGACCCGACCGACACCGCGGCCGTGGCCGATCTCCTGCTGCGCCTCGGACAGCTCGCCGCGGCCGTCCCCGAGATCGCCGAGCTCGACCTGAATCCGGTCATCGCGCTCGACGAGGGTTGTGTTGCCGTCGATGCGCGGATCCGCATCGCGACGCCGCGGCTCTCGCCTCGCGCGAAGCGCTGGTGATTGCGGCATATCCGCAGGCGAATCAGCGTCGACGCCGATGAGCGACCCGCCCCTCCGCCGCAGACTGCGGTGAAACAAGGAGGCAAGCATGAAGTCGTTTCTCTGGATTACAGCGGTAGCTCTCGCAGCGAGTGCGCTCTTCAGCCCGGTGGCGTCCGCCCACATGCCGAGGACGATCACGATCAGTCACCAGATGCGCGGCTGCCACTCGTGGTCCTTCGCGAACGGTCCTTCCCGGGCGTCGCTGACGATTCGCGTCGACCGTGATGCGGGCCTGATCATCGTCAACAACGACGTGATGCCGCACAAGCTCGTTCAGATCTCCGGGCCGAAGGCTCGACTGAGCAACGCGAACATGCGCCACATGAGCGCGCGCGCGTTCGTCGGCTTCTCACGCGCCGGCGTCTACACCTTCAAGACCAGGCCGGGCGAGGACTACGCGAACATGAAAGGGATGAAGACCGTCGGCGAGGACAACGTCCTTCGCCTGAAGGTCAGGGTCACCTAGTACGCTCGACCGAGGTGCACGCGTTTCGCATCGCCGAGGTCAGGGACCGACTCGTAGCCGCCACAGGCGGCTACGAGGTCGTACACGAGTCTCCGGGGCTCGAGCTCGGCGTCTATGTCCTGGTCGCGCCGGAGGCCGATCGCCAGCAGCCCCACGCCGACGACGAGATCTACGTCGTCCTGGACGGCACGGGCGTTCTGGAGGTAGAGGGCGAATCCACCGCCGTGAAGGAAGGGGACGCCGTCTTCGTCGAAGCCGGCGCGGACCACCGCTTCACCGCCTACGAGCGGCTGAGCGTGCTCGTCATCTTCGAGCGACGCGCTGCGGAAAAGCCGTAGCGCGTTCCGCGCTTCGTACCGATGCCGCCGTGGCCCGGCGAGCGCACGCTTCCGGCAACGGACAAAAGGAGGAGACATGAACCGGCTCGTGATCGTGGCGCGGCTCCAGGAGGGCAAGCATGAGGAAGCGGAAGCGCTCCTGCGCGGCGGGCCACCGTTCGACCCCGAGGAGTTCGGCTTGCACCGGCATTCTGCGTACCTGACGACGACCGAGGTGGCGTTCTTCTTCGAGGCGACCGAGGTCGAATGGGTCGTGAACGACCTGATCGACAACCCTGTCGTCGGCGCGGCTCTCGGACCCTGGCGCACGATCACCGAGGGCCCACCGCGGCTCGCGCACGAGCGCTACTTCTGGACGCGCGAAGAGTCGAAGACGGGCGTGGGCCTCGGTCTCTAGGCGTCTTCCTGCAGCAATCCCTGCTGCAGGGCGTACCGCACGAGCTCGGCGCGAGTCGCCAGCCCGAGCTTCTGCATCACGTGGGCTCGATGCGTCTCCGCGGTGCGGACGGAGATGAAGAGCATCTTTGCGATCTCCTGGTTCGTGTGTCCGAGCGCGAGGAGCCGCGTCACCTCGCGCTCGCGTTCCGACAGGGGATCGGCCTCTGCCGCTTGACGTGCCTCGGCCTCGGCCGTCACGAGGCGCGCGCCGAGCGTCGGATGCAGGTACCGGCCGCCGTCGGCGATGTCACGGACAGCGGTGACGACCTCCTCGTCGGCGGCTTCCTTCAGCACATACCCGCTTGCACCCGCGGCGAACGCCTCCCTGACGTAGCTCGGGTCGTCCTGCATCGACAGGACGAGCACCTTCGAAGCGGGCGACTCCTTCAGCAGCTGGGGCAGAACATCGATGCCGCTCGTACCCGGCATCACGACGTCGAGGAGAATCACGTCCGGTTTCAGCGCGCGCGCCCGGAAGATCGCGTCCTTCGCGTTTCCGGCTTCGCCCACGACCTCGATGTCGTGCTGCTGGTCAAGGAGGAGCTTGATCCCCGCCCGGACGACGGCGTGATCGTCGACGACGACGGTGCGGATCACGAGACGGGCACCTCCACCGCGAGCGTCGTCCCGCCTCCGGGCGACGACTCGATCGTGATCCGGCCGTCGAGCAGATCGACACGCTCCCGCATACCGAGGAGACCCACGCCTCCTCCGTCCACCTCCCGCGGATCGAAGCCTTCCCCGTCGTCCTCGACGAGCGCGGTCACCCGCCCGCCACGCGACACGAGGACGATGCTGACGCTGCGCGCGTGCGAATGCTTGACGACGTTCGTCAGTGCCTCCTGCACGATTCTGTACAGCGTCGTCTCGACCTCGGGCGGAAGGCGCTCATCCCCCAGGCTCGCCTCGACCTGAACCTCGATGCCGCTGGCTTCGGTGAAGGTCCTGGTCAGCCGTTCCAGAGCAGGAGTCAACCCGAAGTCGTCGAGCGCCTTGGGCCGCAGCTCAACCGCGAGCCGGCGGACGTCCTGCAGGGTGGCGACAACGAGCTCGCGGAGTTCCTCGGCAGCGGCCCGCGTCCCGTCCGGGTCGTTCGCCTCCTCGACGGCCTTCAGCCCGAGCAGGATCGACGTCAGCGCCTGGCCGGTCTCGTCGTGGAGCTCACGCGCCAACCGCTGGCGCTCCAGCTCCTGGCCGGAAACGACACGCCGCAGCGCGTCACGTGCGACTCGCCTCGAGAGGTCGACGGCGACGGCGGCCCGAGCCGCGAACTGCTCGGCCAGACGCAGGTCGGCATCGCCGAAGCGTGGATCTGTGCCGAGCTTGTCGTGGGCGATGATCACGCCGATCGCGTCGTCGCGGGCGAGCAGCGGAACGAAGAGGCCCGAGCGCGCGCCGAGGAGGCGCATCGTGTCCTGATCCACATCCGGGTCGTCGAGCACGGAGTCGATCCGTTCGCTCCGCCGGCGCTGGAGGACGCGGCCGGTCTTCGTGCCCGAGCGCTCGAGCCTCATTCCGATCAGCTTGTCGGAGTCTTCGCCCGCGGCCGCCTCGAACTTCAGGTCGTCGCCATCGGGCAATGCGATCGCGACGACACGCGCGTCGATCAGGTCGCGCAGTCGCCTGGCGACGAGCTCGAGCAACGGCCTGAGCTCGAGCTCGCCCACGAGAGCGTTGCCGATCTCGTTCAACGACTCGAGCTGCCGCGACCACGCTGTTGCCGACTCGTACAGTCGGGCGTTCTCGATCGCGACTGCGGCCTGCCCGGCGAGGAGGCTCACGAGCTCCTCGTCCTCCTCGGTGAAGTCTTCACCGTCCAGCTTCTCCGTGAGATAGAGGTTCCCGTAGGCGACGCCTCGCAGGAGGATCGGCAGGCCGAGGAACGTTCGCATCGGCGGGTGGCCGGGCGGGAAGCCGACGGAGCGCGGGTCTTCCTGCAACACGCTCAGACGCAGCGGCTTCGCATCCCGGATCAGGACGCCGAGGATTCCCCGGCCACGCGGCAGGTCCCCGATCTCGGCACGCGTGGACTCGTCTATGCCTGTGGTCACGAAGCTCTCCAGCGCCAGCCCGCTCCGGTCGATCACACCGAGGGCGGCATAGCGTGCACCGGTCAGGGCCGCGGCCGCCTCGACGATCCGTTCGAGCACGCCGTCGAGCGACAGCTCGGAGCTGATCGCAATCCCCGTGTCGAGAAGGGTGCGAAGGCGGGCCGACGAGTCTCGTGCCGTCGCCATTAACCGAATCGTGGCAGATAGGTCCGCGGCTCCCTCGCGCCTGCGGGAAATCCGCAGCAACTCGACGGGCGGCGACGGATGCCGGCGGCGCGTCGGGCGCGAAAACTGGGCTCACACGACCGACGCGAAAGGAGTGGCCATGTCCACCAAGAGAAAGTTCTTCGAGTACGGCGGCATCGGGGCCAGCATCGTGCTCGTCGCGTTCGGGATCGCGGCGATCGTGATCGGCTTCAACGGCCGCGGCACCGTGCACACGAGCCTCCAGCAGGAAGCGATCGTCGGCACGCCGGACATGACGCCGAGCGCGATCAAGGCGGAGGCCGCGAAGGCGGGGCTGAAGAACGTCAGCCTTCCGACCTGCAGCGTCGCCGGCAAGGCGATCGACAACGGAGACCGCGCGCGCTGCTTTGCGAAGTACATGCGCGTCCACGCGCTCGAGGCCACCGGCGGGTACACGTACTCGCAGATGGGCCGCTTCCAGGCGCTGCCGACCGCGCCCGCGTCGCAGCTCGCCAAGGGCGGCGGCACCGACAACGAGCAGTTCGCCGTGACCGACCCGAAGACGAAGCAGCCGGTCTCCAACGGCGTTCGCGACGTCTGGGTCACCGAGACGGCGCTCTCGACCGCGCTGAACACGAGCTACATGGCAGAGCGGCTCGGCGCCTTCGGCATCGTCGTGGGGATTGCCATGCTGTTGAGCGGCATCGGCTTCGGAGTCCTGACGATCGGCGGCGCACTGAAGCGAGAGCGGAAGCAGGCCGCAGAGACCGCAGCGACCGCACGCGTGCCGGCCGAAGCAAGCTGAACCTCCCCGATCCACGCTGAAGGGCGGCTCCCGGGCCGCCCTTCGTCATTCAGTAGTACACCGCATCGAGATCCGTGTCAGGCACGATGCTCGCGTCTGTTCAAGGGCCGACACTGGGTTCATGAACCAGGTCGAAGGCCCAAACTGCACGATCCACCGCGTTGCGCTTGGCGAGATCGCGCCGTGCAGTCGGGAACGTTGTGCCTTCTGGGAGCCCGGTGGCGTCGTCGCTCCGAGCGGCTGCGCCATCGAGCGTCTCGGCATCGACGTTCGCGTGGCCGGCCTGGCGGCGCATCTCCTCGACGTGCGTGAGCGCCTCGAGCAGTCGCGCAACCTGGCCGAGGCCGAGGCGGCGCACAACGAGTTCTCGCGCCGCATCGGCCTCGAGCTCTGACGGAAGGAGCACCATGAGCACATCCACGTTGGACGCAAGGCGGCCCACGGTGTCCGGCGTCGAGGCGATGCGCGGAGTCGTCGTGCACAGCTTCGACGAGCCCGCCTCCGTCGAGGAGCTGCCGAAGCCGGTGGCCGGACACGGCGAGATCGTCGTCCGGATCGAGGCGTCCGGCCTGTGCCACACCGACATCCATGCCGCGCACGGCGACTGGCCGGTCAAGCCGAAGCTCCCGTTCGTGCCCGGACACGAAGGCGTCGGGCGCGTGGAGACCGTGGGCGACGGGGTGAGCGAGGTCGCCGTCGGCGATCGGGTTGCGGTTCCGTGGCTCGGCTGGTCGTGCGGCACGTGCGACTACTGCGTCTCCGGCTGGGAAACGCTGTGCGAGTCGCAGCTGAACACCGGCTACTCGGTCGACGGCGGCTTCGCGGAGTATGCGAAGGCGTTCGCACGACACGTCGTGCGGGTGCCGGACGAGGTCGATCCGTTCGACGCGGCGCCGCTCACCTGCGCCGGTGTCACGACGTACAAGGCCGTCAAGGTCGCGGGCATCAAGCCGGCGAACCTGGTCGCTGTGTGGGGGATCGGCGGGCTCGGCCATCTCGCGCTGCAGTACGCACGCATCGCAGGTGCAAGCGTCGTCGCAGTCGACCTGTTCGAGGACAAGCTCGAGCTCGCTCGCGAGCTCGGTGCCGAGTTCACGGTCAATGCCGCAGAGCGAGATCCGGTCGCGGCGATCAAGGAGCTCGGCGGGGCTGACGCGGCGGTCGTGCTCGCGGTCGCACCGAAGGCGTTCGAGCAGGCATTCGCATCGCTTCGCCGGGGCGGGACGATGTCACTGGTCGCCCTCCCGCACGAGAACACGATGCAGCTGCCTATCTTCGAGACCGTCCTCAAGGGGATCACGGTGGTCGGCTCGATCGTGGGAACACGCGTCGACCTTCGCGAGGTATTCGAGCTCCATGCCGCCGGCAAGACGCGGGTCATCCGCGAGGAGCGGTCGCTCGACGAGGTGCAAGAGGCAATGGAGGAGGTCCTCCGGGGCGAGGTGCCCGCGCGGATCGTCTTCCGACCGTAAAGGAGGTGCCGACAATGCAACCGATTCTGCTCGCAACCGACGGATCGCCGTCGGCCGCGAACGCGGCGGCAAGGGCGATCGACCTTGCACAGGCGCTCGGCGCACCGCTGCTGATCGCCTCGATCTGGGAGCTCGAGTCCGCGCCGATGGGCTACGGCCTCGGCATGGCGCCTGGGATTCCCGATCTCGACGTCGGCCGGGAGATGGCCGAGACCGTCGTCCACGAGGCGGCCGACCTCGCGCGCGAGGCAGGCATCGAGGCCGAGACGGTCGTCCGGAGAGGCGTCGCCACCCAGGGGATCTGCGAGCTCGCCGAGGAGTGGAACGTCCGCCTCGTCGTCGTCGGCTCGCACGGCTGGGGGCCGATCCGCCGGATGGTCTTCGGCAGCGTGTCGACCGGCGTGCTCCACCACTCGAGGCGACCGGTGCTCGTCGTGCCGGCCGCCCACGCGACGGAACACGCCGACGACGGAGCGATGCGGACGGAAGTCGAGGTGTGACATGAGCAGCGTCAAGGACTTCCGATTCCGGGTCGACGCCTCACCGCTTCCGCGGCGCCGCGTTCGGATCACGTCCGACGACAAGGCGCCGCTCGAGGCGGCCGTGCCGCCGGAATTCCGCGGCGGCACGGCCGGACTGTGGTCACCCGAGGAGCTGCTCGTCGCATCGGTGGCGTCCTGCTACACGCTCACGCTCGGATCCGTCGCGAGGACGCGGTCGCTGAACCTGCGCCGTGTCGAGGTCGAGGCTGCCGGTCACGTCACACGCCGAGCCGAAGGACGCCTCGGGTTCGTCGGGATCGAGCTCCTCGTCGACCTCACGGTCGAATCCGGATGCGAGCACGCAGCCAGACGGGTGGCTCGCGACGCGCACCGCGCCTGCCTCGTCGGGCATGCACTGGCAATTCCCGTCGAGCTGGACCTACACGTGCGGGCCGTGGACGAGCCGGAGCGACTCGTCTGCGCAGACGCGGTCACCGCGATGCTGGCGGCCCGCTGACGGAAGCGGCGAAGTGACCACATCCAGGTCACGTCACGGAGCCCTCGCCCGCGGCGAGGGCTCCGGCGTGCGGCGACGCGCTGCCGCGGGAGCCGCCGTTCGGGCGCGGCGCGCCCACGTGGCTCCCGCGCGACATGACGAGAGGAAGCCGCAGCCGGTCGGTGCCCCGGTGCAGGCGCCCGCCGACGTCACCGCGACGCTCCTCGGCAGCTGGGAGTGCGCCCTTGCAGCTGCCGAACGTGCTCTTCTGGCCGCCGCCGCGGAGAGCGCGATCTCTGCCACCGAGCTCCGTTCGCTCCAGCGCGGCGTGCAGGAGGAGCGCCGCTGGCTCCACGCTTTCGTCGGGAACTCGACGTCGGTCGCGTCGATCCGAAAAAGGCCGCAGCTCGAATCGCGCAGTTCCCGGATGGCAGGGAGCGCGCCCGAACGGAGACTGTGTCTGCAATGACCGACGCGCCCGAGCCCATCCTCGTCGCGGAGCAGGTCCGAAAGGTCTACCGCTCCGGCGGCGAGGAGATGGTCGCATTGCACGCGCTCGATCTCGTCGTGCCCGAGGGCGAGTTCCTGGCCGTGATGGGCCCCTCGGGATCGGGAAAGACGACGTTGCTGAACTGCGTCTCGGGCCTGGACGACATCGATGCAGGACGAGTGCTGGTCGACGGTCTCAGCATCCACGAGCTTTCCGACCGCGCGCGGACACGGCACCGCGCGAAAGAGATGGGCTTCATCTTTCAAGCCTTCAACCTGATCCCGGTCTTCACCACCACCGAGAACGTGGAGCTGCCGCTGCTCCTCGCAGGGATCCACGAGCGTGAGGCGCGAGCCCGCGCGCGGGAAACGCTGGGGCGAGTCGGGCTCGCACACCGCCTCGACCGCCGGCCGCCAGAGCTCTCCGGAGGAGAGCAGCAGCGGGTCGCGGTCGCCCGCGCGCTGGCCGGCCGTCCGCGCATCGTCTGGGCCGACGAGCCCACCGGCAATCTCGACTCGGAAATGGCGCAGCACGTCATCGAGCTTCTGGGCGAACTGCACGGTGAGGGCCTGACGCTGATTCTGGTCACGCACGACCCAACGGTGGCCGCGCACGCGGACCGGCTGATCACCGTTCGCGACGGCCGGCTCGTCGCAGACGAGCGGCTGGGCACGGGACCCGTGGCGGCGGTCGGCGCGGGGTAGCGCCGTGGCCGCCGCAGCCTTCATCGTCTCCGTCCTCGTTTCGCTGCCTTTCCTCTTCGTGCTGGCGCGACGGCCGGTCCTGCGCCGCCTCGCCCTCCGCAACATGTCACGTCGGCCTCGCGAGGCAATCCTGGTCGTCGTCGGCTCGATGCTCGGGGCGACGATCATCACCGGATCGCTCGTGATCGGCGACGCGATGAACGCCTCGATCCGTCAGGTCGCGCACGAACATCTCGGACCGGTCGACGAACTCGTGCTCGCACCCGACTATTCAACCTGGCAGGCGCTCTCCGGCCGGCTGCAGCAGCTGCCGCGGAAGAACGTCGACGGCGTGCTCCCGATCTCGACGTTGGATGCTGCGGTCACGGCCTACCGGCACGGCCGGGTTCGGTCCGCGCCGCACAGCCAGGTGATCGGCGTCGACCTCGCAGCCGCACGAGCCTTCGGCGGCGAGCCGGACGCAACCGGAATGCCAGCAACGGCGCCGAAGAGGAACGACGTCGCAATCACAGCCGACCTCGCACGAGCTCTTGGCATCCGCCCGCACGACCTGATCGACATCAACGCGTACGGATCCCGGACGGAGGTCGTGGTCGGTGCAGTCCTGCCACGCCGTGGGATCGCAGGCTTCTCGCTCGCTCAGCAGCAGGAATCGCGAAACGTGATCGTGCCGGACTGGATGTTCGACAGCATCCGCGGCACGTCGTCAGCGTATGCCGCGCCACCGACGATGGCGGTGCTCGTCTCGAACCGCGGCGGCGTCGAGAGCGGCGTGGACCGGACGAACGCCGTCGACCGGGAGGTCCGTCGTGCCGCCCACGGGCTCGACCCGCAGATCGTCGACGTCAAGCGCCTCGCGCTCGACCCGTCGGAGGCGGCGGGCAAGGGATTCACGCAGATGTTCACGACGATGGGGAGCTTCGGCGTCATTGCCGGGCTCCTCCTCCTCGTGCAGCTCTTCGTCATGCTCGCGGCCGAGCGAAAGCCCGAGCTGGGGATGGCGCGCGCCGTCGGGATGCGACGGGCCTGGCTCGTCGGCGCCTTCGCGACGGAGGGCTGGGTCTACGCCCTCGTCGCCACGGCGCTCGGCACGGTGGCCGGAATCGGGCTCGGCTGGCTGCTCGTCGCGTTCTCCCAGAAGATCTTCAACACCGAGCACAACCAGTTCAAGCTCTTCTTCTTCCTCCGAGTGCCGAGCGTCGTCGAGGCGTTCGCGATCGCATTCGTGATCGCGCTCGCGACGATCGTCGTCACGAGCGCCCGCGTCAGCCGTCTCAACATCATCCGTGCGATTCGCGAGATTCCCGAGCCGCCGCCGAGGCGGAAGCGGAGGTGGACCGTCCTCGGAACGCTGGCCGCACTCCTCGGGCTCGTCTGGATGACGCACGCGGTCGGCGTCCGGGAGCCGTTCGGCCTACTGCTTGGGCCGGCCCTGCTGCTGCTCGGTCTCGCGCCCCTTCTTTCTCGCCTCGCGTCGGGTCGGACCGTGTTCTCGGCGCTGGCGGCGATCTCGATCGGCTGGGGCTCGCTCGCGCTGGCGCTCTTCCCGGGCGCCGCCGAGGGTGCACCCGTGACGATCTACGTCGTCCAGGGCATGGTGCTCGTCGGTGGCGCCGTGCTGCTCGTCGCCCTTCAGCAGGAGCGGATCGGCAGCGTGATCAAGCGCCTCGGCGCGCGCGGGCTCGCCCTCCGCCTCGGCCTGGCCTATCCCCTCGCCAGGCGGTCCCGGACAGCGCTGACCGTCTCGATGTATGCGCTCGTCGTCTTCATCCTCGTCTTCATCACCACGATCTCGCACATGATCGGCGCGCAGGCCGCCCACGCGAAAGCCGGTGTGCGCGGAAGCTTCGGCGTGGTCGTCTCCTCCAGTTCGTCGAACCCGATCCGGGCGGCAGACCTCATGCAGATGCGCGGCGCACGGGCGGTCGCGCCGCTATCGACTACGACCGCGAGCTTCACCGTTGCCGATACGAACACGGCCGCTCCGTGGAATCTGACCGCATTCGACGCGAGCTTCGTGGCCAACGGACCGCCGAGGCTCGAGGATCGGGGCCGCTATCCGAACGATCGGGCGGCGTGGCTCGCCGTCTTGCACGATCCCGGACTCGTCTTCGTCGACCCGTCGTTCCTGCAGACGTCGGGAGGCCCACCGAACTTCCGCGCCGAGATCGGGACCAGGCTGACCGTCGCGGACCCGGTCTCGGGCCGAAGCGGAACGGTCACGGTAGCCGGCCTCGTTCCCTCCGACATGTACATCAACAACGGCGCGTTCTACGGCGCGCCGGGCGCCAACGTCCTGTTCGGCACCCGCCTGGTCCCGAGCGCTTCTACGTACGAGTGCGACCGGACGTCGATCCGACGTCGTTCGCCTCGGCCGTCCAGGGGCGCTTCCTCGACAACGGAGCCGAGGCAAACGGCATCGACGACCTGATGGACGAGGCCTTCACGATGACGACGCAGATCTTCCAGCTCTTCGAGGGGTACCTCGCCCTGGGTCTTCTCGTCGGCATCGCGGGAATCGCGGTCGTCATGATCCGCGCCGTGCGGGAACGGCGTCGGTCGATCGGGACCCTGCGTGCGATCGGCTACGGCTCCCGCACCATCGGACGAAGCTTCGCCGTCGAGACGGGGTTCATCGCCGTGCAAGGAACCCTGATCGGCGCCTCGCTCGCACTGCTGACGCTCTACACGCTCGTGACGAACTCGGACGCCATGGGCAACGTCAGCTTCGGCGTCCCCTGGATCCCGCTCCTCGTCCTGCTCGCCGGCACGGTCGCCGCCTCATTGCTGGCCACCGTCGCGCCGGCCGTGTCCGCATTGAGAATCAAGCCTGCCGTTGCGCTCAGAACCACCGACTGACGACCGACGTGTCCCTATCCGCGAGACGCCGAGCCGTGGCGCGGCAGCCGGCCGCTTGACCTCAGCCGGTGGAGCGTGCTTCAGTCGCTCGACTGACGAGGAGGGCGGGATGAACACCATAGGGAGCATGCAACGAGCAGGTCAGCCGCGCAGCGTCGGCGTCTGCATCCTGCTGTTCATCATCACGTTCGGCTTCTACGGCTGGTACTGGGCCTACAAGACCCAGGAGGAAATGAAGCGGGAGACCGGCGAGGGGCTCGGCGGGGTGCTCGGGTTGGTCGTCTGGATCCTGGTCAGCTTCGTGAGTGCCTTCGTCATCCCGTCCGAGGTCGGGAAGATGTACTCGAAGGCCGGGCAGCCGCCGCCGGTGAACGGCTGGACAGGCCTTTGGCTCGTGCCGTTCGGCATCTTCCTGATACCGGCGATCGTCTGGTTCGTGAAGGTGCAGGGTGCG
>Ga0066652_100000992_pt1 | contig 14201 bp, 12 predicted proteins | sample GraSoiAngelo_101_FD_71413 | JGI IMG/M metagenome (GOLD analysis project Ga0066652, IMG submission 71413) | Grasslands soil microbial communities from the Angelo Coastal Reserve, California, USA - 14_0903_02_30cm | ecosystem: Environmental > Terrestrial > Soil > Grasslands | place: USA...
TCCCGTTCGGCGCGAGGCGAGCGCTGTGGCGGGTGCGCCGCAGCGGCCCGCGGATCGCCCAGCCCCTGTCGCTCGTCCTTCCCCGCGCCGCCGCCCCGTCGCGGCCGATCCTCCTCATCGGCTGTCCCCGCTCGGGGACCAGCGTTCTCCTCCAGGCGCTGCTTCGAAGCCCGACCCTGGGCTCGGTCCAGAGCGAGGGGCACATCCTGTGGGAGGTCCACCACCACCCCCGCGACCGGGGCTGGGACTCCGACGCCCTCGGCGCGGAGGCGGTCAGCGACCGCGAGCGCGCCTACGTCTATCTCGCGATCCGGCTCGTGGTCCGGGGTCGGCGGTTCGTCGACAAGACCCCGGAGAACTCGCTTCGGATCCCTTATCTGCGGAGCCTCTTCCCGGACGCCTCGTTCGTCTTCCTGCGGCGCCGCGCCGCCGACAACGTCAGCTCGCTGATGGACGGGTGGAGGGCGAGGCCGAGGTTCGTCACCTACCGCCTCCCGGAGCGGCTCGAGGGCCTCGGCTCGCTGAGCGGCGACCGATGGAGCTTCGTCCTGGTCCCCGGCTGGCGCGAGCTTCGGTTCTCGCCCCTCGAGGAGATCTGCGCCCGCCAGTACGTCGCCTGCAACGAGGCCGCCCTCGCGGCGCGGGAGGCAGTCGAGCCCTCGCGCTGGCTCGACGTCGCCTATGAGGACCTGACCGCCTCGCCGGTCGATACGACCCGGCGCCTCTTCGAGCGGCTCGACCTGCCCTTCGACCGCTCGGTCGAGTCGTTCGCCGCCGGGCTTCACCGCACCCCGGGCCCGACCGCCCTGACCCCGCCGCGTCCCGGCAAGTGGCGCGAGCACAACCGCGCCGAGGTCGAGCGGATCCTCCCGCTCGTGGCGCCAACCGAGGAGCGTCTCGGCTACCGCTGAGCCGTGCGGGGAACTGCGTCAGGTTCGCGACGATCTTCGTAGAGTGCGAGCCGCATGGCACGCCGCCCGAGTACCTGGAGGCGGGGCGACGAGCCGGTGACTCCGAAGCAGGAGGCGAGGGAGCGCGGGCGCGTCGGACCGCAGCGCGCGGTCGACGACGTCCGGGCGCTGGAGGACGACCTCGAGCGCGTCAAGGAGGAGGAGGCGGCGAAGCGGGCCGAGCTCGAGCGGGGCAAGGGCGAGCTCGAGCGAGAGCTGGAGGCGACCCTGCGCCTACTCGACGACGCCCTCGAGCGCGCGATTGCCGCCGAGCGGCGGATGAGCGAGATCGAGCTGGAGAGCGGTCGGGCGATCAAGCGCGAGCGGAAGCCGGAGGTCCAGATCGCGGACGTCGCCGGCGGCGAGCGGATCAACCTGGCCACGGCCGGCTTCGAGGACCTGCGCTCGCTCGGCCTCTCGGTGACCCAGTCGAAGCGGGTCCTCGACCATCGCGAGAGCGCCGGCTTCGACTCGGTCGACGACCTCGACCGCCTGCCCGGCTTCTCGACCAGCTTCCTGGCCCAGGTGAAGCGCAGACTGACGCTGTAAGGTCAGCGCGATGGCCACCCGGCTGACCGCGCTGCCCTCGTTGGAGCCCGATCCGCTCGAACCTCGCCCCGACGAGGTCGAGCGCTACGTCGAAGCGCTTCAGGGGTTGAGCAAGGCGAACGCCGACCTCGCCCGGCGCGTGGCCTGGAACCAGATCCGGCTCGCGGGGGCCCGAGCCGGCAGGCACCCCGCCGAGGCGCACGACACGCTGAACCGGATCTTCCGCCTCGGCGTCCCGCCCGATCCTCCGCTCGACGGCCCGACCCGGGGCCTCATGGTCACGCCGATCCTTGCTCGGGCGCTCGACCTCGGGCTGCGGGCGCTCGCGACCTCGTGGGTTCCGTGGACGGGGAAGCGCTTCGACGCCGCCTCGGGGACCGGCGACAACCTGCTGGTGGCGAGCTCCCGGGGCCCGGCGCGGGTGATGTGGCCCTCGTACCGGCTCGAGCCGCTGGGCGACGGCTACGCCGCGTTTCGGTTCCGCACGTACGTCAGCCCCGGGACCGTGGATCCGGATCGCGAGACCCTGAAGATCGACTACGACTCCGACGAGAACCCGCGCTTCTTGATCCGCGACATCCTCGACGAGCTCGTCCAGGTCGTGCGGGGTGCCTACCTCGGCAAGGTGCTCCTGCGGCGGAAGGGCGAGTGGCGGCTGATCGGCTACTTCGCGCTCGAGCCCGCCGCCGTCACGCCGGCCCCCGAGGCGGCCGAGGCGCTGGGCGAGCCCGCGGCGGCGACCGTCTAGAGCCCGTCGAGACCGCGCTAGCGCTCGCGGTGGCGCCCGGGCGATCGTAGTCGCGGCGAGGTGCGCGGGTACCGTAGGCGGCCGGTGACCGGGCGATCCGAGACCGACGTCGCGGTGGTCGGCGGCGGCGCGGCGGGGCTCTACGCGGCGCTGCGCGCCGCCGAGCACGGGGCCAAGGTGACGCTCGTCTCACGAAAGCCGCTGGCCGAGAGCGCCAGCTTCTGGGCGCAGGGCGGCCTCGCGGCCGCGCTGTCGCCCGACGACTCCCCCGCTCGCCACGCCGACGACACCGTGAACGCCGGCCGCGCGCTGTGCCGCGCCGCGGCGGTTGAGGTCCTCACCCGCGAGGCCCCGGGAGCGGTGGCCGAGCTCAGGCGGCGCGGCGTCTCGTTCGACACGGACCCCGACGGCGGCCTCAGCCTCGCGCTCGAGGGCGGGCATTCGGCGCGGCGCATCGTCCACGCCGGCGGCGCCCAGACCGGACGTGCGATCACCGGGCGGCTCGCCGAGCTCGTCGGCGAGCGCGGCGAGATCGAGGTCATCGAGGGGGCCTCGGCGCTCGCCCTGTGGAGCGACGGCGAGCGGTGCGCGGGCGTGGTCACGGACGCCGGCGCGATCGCGGCCGCCGCGACGATCCTCGCCACGGGCGGGGGCGCGGCCCTTTGGCGGCGGACCACGAACCCGTGGGGGGCGATCGGGGCGGGGCCGGTGCTCGCCCACGCCGCCGGCGCCGAGCTCACCGACCTCGAGTTCTGCCAGTTCCACCCCACCGCCCTCGCCCTTCCGGGGCAGAAGCGCGACGGCTCCCTGCTAACCGAGGCCCTCCGCGGGGAGGGCGCCGAGCTCCTCGATGCGTCAGGCCGCCGGTTCACCGACGAGCTCGGCCCCCGTGACCAGGTCACGGCGGCGATCCTCGACCGGATGGACGCCGACCGGGCCGACCACATCCGGCTCGACGTGCGGGGCATTGCGCCGGAGCGCTTCCCCAACGTGTTCGAGGCCTGCCGCGAGGCCGGGCTCGAGCCGGAGCGCGAGCCCGTCCCGGTTGCCCCCGCGGCCCACTACTTGATGGGCGGGGTCGTCTGCGACCTGGACGGGCGGACCACGCTGCCCGGCCTCTACGCGGTAGGGGAGTGCGCCTGCAGCGGGGTCCACGGAGCCAACCGCCTCGCGTCGAACTCGCTCAGCGAGTGCTTCGTCTTCGGCGCCCGGGCTGCGATCGCCGCCGCTCGCGAGGCCCCCGCCCCAGCCTCCATCCCGCTTCCCGCGTGGCGCTTCGAGGCGCCCGCTGCCGCGACCCGTGACGCCGTCTGGAGGCTCGCGGGGCCGCGCCGCACCGCCGCGTCGCTCGAGCGGCTGCTCGACGATCCGTACCCCCTCGCGCGGCTGATCGCCGCGAGCGCGCTGGAGCGCGCCGAGTCGCGCGGCCCCCACCGGCGTACGGACGCCCCGCTCCGCGACCCTGGCCTCGACGGGGTCCACCTGGTCGCGCGCCGCGGTGGAGGGGTGAGCCGCGAGCCCTGGCCGTGAGCATTCGCTCGCAACCGCGCGTGGCCGGGCCGGCCGGCCCTTAACACGCCCTTAATCCAGGGCCCTTTGCGCTTAAACGCACGTTGCTTTAGTGCTCCGCCTGCCTCCAGCCCGGAAGCACTGCACGGAGAGCCAGGAGGCGAAAGTGGAAACGGAAGACCACAGGGGGTTCAAGGAGATGTACCGCTTCAGCCGGTCGATCTACAGGGAGCTGGCCCCGCGCGTCGTCGAGGACGACTGGGATCCGACGGGATGTCGAAACAAGCAGAAGGTGCTGGACGCGTGCGAGGGCGCCATTCGGCGCCTCACGTACGACCGCCGCTACTTCGCCAGGCCCGCGCGGTCGCTGTTCACCGAGGTCCGTCCGTATTTCGGCGTCAACGACCAGCTCCTGGTCTGGAGGGTGGTCGAGACGAACATCAACCTGGCGATCGAGTTCCTGTCCAGGCTGCCCGAAGGGGTCGGGCTGGACGGCCGGCCGCCGCAATGCAACGCCCACACCCGGAAGGGAACGCCGTGCCAGCGCACGCCGCTTCCCGGACGCGACTACTGCCCCTCCCACAAGCACCTCGAAGAGACCTTCGAGGGCGTTGAGGTCCCGGTCCAGAGCGTGGATCGGGAGCTCGAGTCGCTGGCCGCCGCCTGACGCAAAGCTGGAGGAGGCGAAACGAAAAGACCCCGGCCCCGGCCGGGGTCTTTTCTTGTCCCGCGGCGGAATCCGCGGGCTCGGAGTGCATAGGCTGACCCATGCTGCTCGGCGTTGACGTCGGAGGGACCTTCACGGATGCGGTCCTCTTCGACGGCGAAAGCCTCCATACGGCGAAGGCGCCGACGACGCCGGACGACCAGTCGCGCGGGGTGATCGATGCGGTCGGGGCGGCGCTTCGGCGGGGCGGGGCTCGCGCGGAGGAGGTGGAGGCGTTCGCGCACGGGATGACCGTGGGGACGAACGCGCTGCTGGAGGAGCGCGGCGCCCGCACGGCGCTGGTCGCCACCGCCGGCTTCACCGACCTGCTCGAGATCGCTCGCCAGAACCGGCCCGACCTCTATCGCCTCTGCGCGCCGAAGCCGACCCCCCTCGTGCCCGACGACCTCCGCTTCGCCGCCCGCGAGCGCACCGGGCCACGCGGCGCGATCGAGCCGCTCGAGCCCGCTGAGCCCGAGCGCCTCGCAGCGACGGTTCGCGCGAGCGGATCCGAATCGGTGGCGGTGTGCCTGCTGTTCTCCTACCTCGACCCCGTCCACGAAAAGCGCATCGCCGAGCGCCTGCGGGCCGAGCTCCCGGGCGTCCACGTCTCCGCGTCGCACGAGGTCCTGCCCCAGTTTCGCGAGTACGAGCGCTGCTCGACCACCGTAATCGACGCCTATCTGTCCCCGCTGCTCGGCCGCTACCTCGAGCGGCTCGGCTCGGCGGCCGCCGATCGAGGGCTTCCCGAGCCGGTGGTGATGCGCTCGTCGGGCGGGGTGGCGCCGGCGGCCGAGGCGGCGAGGTCCGGAGCGTGGAGCGTTCTCTCGGGGCCGGCGGGGGGCGCGGTCGGCGCCGGGCTCCTGGCGACGCTCTCCGGCGACGGCAACGCGCTCGGGCTCGACATGGGAGGGACCTCGTGCGACGTCTGCGTGGTGGAGGAGGGCCGCGTCCGGCGCACGGACTCGCGGACGATCGGCGGCAGGGTGATCCAGCTCCCGATGGTCGACGTCCACACGGTTGGCGCCGGGGGCGGCTCGGTTGGCTGGCGGGATGCCGGCGGGGCGCTCCGGGCCGGGCCCCGCTCGGCGGGGGCCGACCCGGGGCCGGCATGCTACGGGCGCGGCGGGAGCGAGCCCACGGTCACCGACGCGAATCTCGCGATCGGCTACCTCGACGCCTCCTCCACCCTCGCCGGCGGAGTGGAGCTCGACGCCGACGCCGCCCGGGAGGCGATCGGGCGCCTGGCCGGGGAGCTCGGCCTCGGCGAGCTCGAGACGGCCGAGGGAATCGTGCGGATCGCAAACCAGGAGATGATCCGCGCCCTGCGGGTGGTGACCGTGGAGCGCGGGGTCGATCCCCGGCGCTTCGCGCTGATGCCCTTCGGCGGCGCGGGCCCGATGCACGCGGCCGCCCTCGCCGGGGAGCTCGGCATCGACGCCATCCTCTGCCCGCGCGCGAGCGGGGTGCTATCAGCCCTGGGGCTGATCGCCTCCGAGCGCCGCCGAGACACCGCTCGCACCGTCCTCCTGAGCGGCGAGGAGCTGACCGCGGAGCGGGTCGCGGCGGAGGTCGCGGAGCTTCGCGCCTCGATCGGCTCGGGTCTCGAGCGCGCCGAGCCCGAGGTCGTCTACGAGCTGCGCTACAGGGGCCAGGCGTTCGAGCTCGCGGTCCCCGGCACAGTGGAGCCGGATCCCGCTGAGCTCGTCGAGCGGTTCGCCGCCGAGCACGAGCGGCGCTACGGCTACCGGGATCCGGAGGCCGACGTCGAGCTCGTCAACCTGCGACTGGCCCTCGTGGAGGCGGGCCCGCGGATCGAGCCGCGTTCGGCCGGCGCGGGGGAGCTCGAGCGCTCGGTGCGCCGCGCCCGATTCGGGGGCGACTGGGTCGACGCCGAGGTGCTCCGCGGCGAGCCGCCGGCGGGCACCGCGGCCGAGGGGCCGTGCGTGTTCGAGCTGCCCGAGGCGACGCTCGTGCTGCCGCCGGGCTGGCGGGCCAAGGTCGACGAGCGCGGCACGATCGCCGCGCGGCGGGGGGACCGGTGAGCGCCCCGCGCCTCGACCCGGTCACCCTTCAGGTGCTGGTGGGGGCGCTGCGCGCCGCCTGCGAGGAGATGGGCGCGGTCCTGGTGCGCGCCGCGCACTCGGCCAACATCAAGGAGCGCCGCGACTGCTCGACCGCGCTGTTCGACGCGCGCGGCGAGCTGGTGATGCAGGCGGAGCACATCCCGGTCCACCTCGGCTCGATGCCGGACGCCGTCGCCGCGATCCTCCCCGAGGAGCACCGCGCCGGGGACCTGTGGATCCTGAACGACCCCTACCGCGGCGGAACGCACCTACCCGACATCACGCTGATCTCGCCGGTCTTCGCCGCGGACGAGCTGCTCGGGTTCGCCGCCAGCCGCGCCCACCATGCCGATGTCGGCGGCCCGTCGCCGGCCGGGATGCCGATCGACTCGACCAGCCTCGACAACGAAGGGATCGTGATCCCGCCGACCCGCGCCGACGACGAGGAGCTCGCGCGCCTGGCCGCCGAGATGCGAAACCCCCCACAGCGGCTCGCCGACCTCCGCGCCCAGCGGGCGGCCAACCTCACCGGCGAGCGGCGCCTGCTGGAGCTCGCCGGCAGGCAGGGGCTCGAGGTGCTGCGCGCCGGGATGGCCGAGATCCTCGACTACGCCGAGCGGCGTACGCGCGCCCGCCTGGCGGAGCTCCCCGACGGCACGCATCGGGCCGAGGACGTGATGGAGGACGACGCGGGCCCCGAGCCGCGCGACGTCTGGCTGCGTGTGAGCGCCCGGATCGAGGGCGACGGCCTGACGCTCGACTTCACCGGCACCGACCCGCAGGTGGACGGAAACCTCAACTGCCCGCTGCCGGTGACCAAGTCGGCCGCGTACTTCGCGGTCCGCGTTCTCACCGACCCGGAGGCGCCCCCCTCGGCGGGCGCCTTCCGCCCGGTCGAGATCGTCGCCCCGGAGGGCTGCCTCGTGAACGGGCGAGCTCCGGCGGCGGTGGCCGCGGGGAACGTCGAGACCTCGAGCCGCATCGCGGACCTGGTGTTCGCCGCCCTCGCCGGCGCCGCTTCGGTGCCCGCGCAGGGCCAGGGGACGATGAACAACCTCACCCTCTCGAACGAGGGCTTCACCTACTACGAGACGCTCGGCGGCGGCCAGGGAGCGTGCCCCGGCGCCGCTGGGCCGAGCGCGGTGCACGTCGCGATGTCGAACACGCTCAACACGCCGGTCGAGGCGCTGGAGACGGAGTTCCCGCTCCGCGTCCGCGAGCTCGGCCTGCGCCGGGGGAGCGGCGGGGCGGGGCGCCACCGGGGTGGCGACGGGATCGTTCGCGAGCTCGAGCCGCTCGAGCCCATGGGCTTCACCCTGATCACCGAGCGCCGCCGCCACCCACCACGCGGGCGCGAGGGCGGCGGCGACGGGATGCCCGGTCGCAACCTCCTGAACGGCGAGCCGCTCCCGGCGAAGGCGGCCGGCGAGCTTGCCGCTGGTGACCGGCTGCGAATCGAGACGCCGGGCGGTGGAGGCTACGGCGGCTAGGTGACCGGGGCGGACGGACCGGTCGCCCGATCGACCTCCTAGGAGGGTCGGGCGAAACGACCAGCGAAAGTCGCGCGCCGCGCGTAGACTCGCTCGGGCATGTTCCGATTGTGGCTCATCAGGTTGCTTCCTTTCCTCGGAAAGTACGTTGATGTGACCGCAGCGTGCTGCGGAGGGTGCCCAACCTGCATCGGCGCAGGCGCTACCGGCCTGACGCTTGAGGTATTGGGAACGAACCTACGCCGCGAGAGGCGCGGCGCGTGCCCTGGTGAGTGCGCAGGCGAGGCTTGCGAGCACTGTCAAGTCGGCGTGTAACGCGACACCGGTGGCGTCGATCAGCGACCCGGCGAACGACTCGTTCGCGCGGCCCAGCCGTGGAACGCGGCGAGCAGGGTCCGCTCCGCCTCCGGAGAGAGCGATTCGGGAGGAATGCGCCCCAGCGCGCCGACCGTCTCGCGCATCTGCTCGAGGTAGGAGTCGCACGGCGGACACTCCCCCAGGTGCTCCTCGAAGCGCGCCCTTTGCCGTCCGTCGAGGCGGCCCTCGAGGTAGTCGGTCACCAGCTCCACGAGCTCCTGGCAGGTCATCATCTCTCGCACGTCGTTCATCGCTCGGCGTTCTCGGTCGCGAAGTGCTCCTCGAGCGCGGCCCGGACCTTGGACCGCGCGCGGTGAAGCAGAACTCTTTGATTGGTCTCGCTCAGGTCCAGGACGTTTCGCACCTCTTCGGCGGACCAGCCGCTCACGTCGCGCAGCGTGATCACCTCGCGCTGGCGCACGGGTAGGCTCCTGATCGCCTCGAACAGCGCCTCGCGCGTCTCGGCGCCCTCCAGCTGCTCCTCAGGGCTCTCCCAGGCCGCGGGCGGGCGCGCCCACCAGCCCGGGCGCTCGCCTCGACGCCCCTGAAATCGCTCGGGCTCGAGGGCGGGGCCGGACCCCTCCTCGTAGCGGCGACGAAAGAGCGCGAACGGGAGGATCCGCCCCTCGCGCTGACCGCGAGTGCGCGCCTTGTTCAGCAGGATGCTCGCGATCCACGTGCGCAGGGCCGAGCGACCCTCGAAGCGGTCGATCCCGTCGAGCACGGCCAGCCAGGTGTCCTGAACCACCTCCTCCGCGATCGCCCGGCTCGGGAGGTGCATCATCGCCAGCCGGAGGAGCAACGGTCCGTGCTCGTCGACCAGCGTCCGGAACGCCTCCTCGTCGCCGCGACGCAGCGCCGCGACGAGCTTTCGATCGTCCTCCCGCGTCGCGCCGGGTGGGCCGCCGGCGGAAGCGGGTTCCTCGTCCCCCATCGGGCGCGATTCTCTCACGGCCCACTAGGCTGCCGCCGGTGGCCGAGCGGATCGAGCTGGAGGACGTCGTGCTCGCCTACGAGGAGCGCCGGGCCTCGCCGGAGGCAGCCACGGTCGTCCTCGTGCACGGCCTCGGGGGTTCGCTGCACTCGTGGTGGGCGCAGCTCGCGGCGTGCGAGGCGCGGGGCATTCGGGCGATCGCCGTCGATCAACGCGGCGCGGGGCTCAGCTCGAAGCCGCCCGGCCCCTACTCGGTCGACTCGTGGGCCTGCGACCTCGTGCGGCTCATCGACGCGCTCGAGGTCGAGCGGCCGGTGCTGGTCGGCCACTCGGTGGGCTGCATGATCGCCCAGCACGCGGGGGTCACGCTCGGGGAACGGATGGACGGCCTGGTGCTGATCGGCGGGGCGCTTCGCTGGCGGGCCGAGGCGGCGCCCGTGTTCGAGGAGCGCGTGCGCCTCGCCCGGGCCGGACGGATGGACGAGATCGCCGCCGGCGTGGCGCTCACCGGGCTGAGCGAGGAGTGCCGGGCGCGCGATCCCGTCCTCCATGGCCTGTTTCGCGAGCTGATCGCCGCCAACGATCCGGCCGCCTACGCCGAGTGGTCGGCGGCGACGGCACCCGCCGCGATGAGCGAGCCGGAGCGGGTTCGCTGCCCCGCCCTGGCGCTCTGCGGCGAGCACGATCCGGTCACGCCGCCGGCGTTCGCCGAGGCGGTCGCGGCCGCAGTCCCCGACGGCCGTAGCGACGTGGTCGCGGGCGCCGCCCACTGGTGCCAGCTCGAGGACCCGGTGGCCGTCAACGAGGCAGTGTTGGGATTCGTCGCCCAGATCTCCGGACCGCCTGGCGCGATCGGATGAGCCCCCCGGACGCCCTGCGTAACAGGCTCTTCTCCATTCGTGTCTATCCGCTCCTGGCCGCAGGCCTCGTCGGTTCGGCCCTCGTCGCCTATCCCTCGATGTTCTCGCGGTTCGCCCCCTACGACGACGAGGGCTTCATGCTCATCTCGATCAAGAGCTTCATCGCGAGCGGGCATCTCTACGACCAGGTCTACGGGCAGTACGGGCCGTTCTTTTATGAGTTGTGGGGCGGCCTCTTCGCCCTGCTGGGGGTCGATCCCACCCACAACAGCGGCGGTATGGCCACGCTCGTCCTGTGGCTCGCCGCTAGCGCGCTGATCGGGTTCAGTACCTATCGGGTCACGGGTAGTGCGCTGCTCGGGGTATGCGTTCAGCTTCTCGTCTTCAGCCGCCTGAGCAGCATCGACAACGAGCCGATGCATCCGGGGGGGTTGATCTGCCTGGTCCTGAGCGTGATGACGGCAGCCAGCACCTTCGTCGCGAGGCGAGCGGGGGTGGCGATGGCCACGATCGGGGCGGCGACCGGGGCGCTCCTCTTGACCAAATTGAACGTCGGCGGCTTCGCGTTGCTTGCCGTAGCCCTGGCGGGGCTAGCGACCTACCGCCTTCCCGAATGGAGACGCTGGCTGCGACCGCTGATCGAGCTGTTCTGTATCGCGTTGCCGTGGCTGCTGATGTTCAGGCAGCTCGACCACGGGTCGGTGAGGGCCTACGCCGCGCATGCCACCCTCGCAATCGCGGCCGTGGTCGTGGCCCTGCGCATGTGGGGGCCCAGTCGCCTCAGGTCAGCCGTAGAGCTGCGCTGGCTGGCGTGGGGGTTCGGCGGCACCGTCGCGCTTGTCGTTTTCGTCGCGCTGGTCACGGGGTCTGGTCCGGTCGACCTCATACGGGGTGTCGTAATCGATCCGTTCCAGCTCCCCGACATCTTCACCAACCTCCTCCAACTTCCGGTCAGGTTCCTCGCCCTCGACGTAGCCGCGCTCCTCGCATGCCTCGGGGCCGCCTGGCTCAGCACTCACGAGGGCTTCGATCGACCGGGGATGGTGCTGGGGCGAGCCCTCCTCGGCCTCGGTGCCGGCCTGGCGATCGGGCTGACCGCCGCCGGAGTGGAGCTTCCGTATGCGGGCACCGGGTTCTCCGCGGACGGTCTGTGGCCGCTGGGTCTCGCCTGGATCTCGCTTCTGCCAACGCGCTCCGGCACAAGGCCGGAGACGGAGTTCTCTCGTCGCCTCATCCCGGCGCTCGCCGTCCTCCAGTCTCTGCACGCCTACCCGGTAGCCGGAAGCCAGATCGCTTTCTCGTCATTCCTCCTGTTGCCCCTCGCGGCGATCAGCTTCGACAACGGAGCACGCGACATCACGGGGGTGCTGACCGAGCGGTTCGATCGTCGCCTGGCCCTCGCCGTACCCATCGTTCTCGTCGTGGCCACCTACCTGATCGTGAACGAGACCATTCGGACGCCTCTCGACTTCATCCGCCCCGCATACGATCACAACGAGCCGCTGCAGCTCCCCGGAGCGAGCAGGCTGCGCCTCCCGCCGGGCGACGCGGATACCTACCGAGCGATAGCCGACGAGATCGACCGCCGGTGCGCTTCATTCGTGTCGCTGCCGGGCCTGAACAGCTTCTACATCTGGGCCGACCAGCCCCCGCCCACCGATCTCAACGTGGGCGATTGGATGTTCCTGCTCGACGCGAACGCCCAGCAGCGCGTCGTTGAAGCGGTCAGCGGCATCAAGCGACTCTGCCTGCTTCGCAACCAGGATCTGGAGACGGGCTGGACCGCCAACCGGGTCGTTCCCCAGCGTCCGCTACTCCGCTTCGTTTCCAGCGGCTTCAGACCGCTTCGCACGATCGGCTCGTACGAGCTCTTGATCCGGAGGACGCCAAGCCAACCGTCCGCGAGCGTCTCGCAACATTAGGCACAAATTTGATGATTCGGCGCCCCTCCTTTAAAATGGCGCGCCCGAGCCGGTAACGAGAGCCTGAAGAGGCGACGCCGGCCCCGGTTGCTCGCTTTTCGACACAACCCGAACCAATTCACCAATGCCTATTGCCTTCAAAGAGTGGGCCGTAACGGTGCGCGCCCTTGCCGAGGGGGAGCAGCTCGTCACCCTGCGCAAGGGCGGGATCCGCGAGGAGAACAAGCACTTCGAGGTCGAGTACGACCGCTTCTTCCTCTACCCCACCTTCGACCACCAGCGGAACGACCTGGTCCGCGAGTCCCACCATCCGGAGCTGCGGCGCGCGCTGGAGGAGGGCGTGTGGCCGGATGAGGAGCCGCCGCCGCGGGCGCTGCTCCAGGACGGCGGCATCGCGCAGCCCGACCGGGTCCGGATCCGCTCCTGGGCCGAGGTCGCCGACCACTTCGAGACCAGCGACCCGAGGATCGTCGACAGCCTCTCGCCGTTCCACGTCTGGACCCAGGACTACGCGCAGAAGCGGCTTGCCTGGAAGCGCCGTCACGCGCTCCACGTGCTGCTCCTCCGCGTCTACCGCATCCCGCGGCCGGTGACGGTGCGGGTGCGGGACGAGTACCACGGCTGCCGCTCCTGGGTCGAGATCGACCGCGACCTGCCCTTCGAGGGCACCCCGGTGATGGCCGACGAGGAGTTCGATCGCGCCACGGCCGAGATCCGCGAGATCTGCGCCGAGGCCGAGCCGGTCCCGGCCTGAGCAACCTGCTTTCGACTCTCGGTGGGGCCACTAGGGCCCTGGTGATCGGGATCGGGGGCGGCGGGGACGTGGTCGGGGCGCTTGCGGTGGCGCGATTGTGCGAGTCGCTCGGCACCCCGTTCGTGCTCGGCGGCGTCGCCTGGGAGCGGCTGCCGATCGACCCGCATCCGGGACCGCGCTCGGCGAGCGAGATCGAGGGCGGAAGGGCGCTCGGCGGCGGGGCGATCCTCGCCTCGCCCGAGACCTCGACACCGGAGGGGGTCCGGTTCTCCGAGTCGCGGATGGCCGCCCACCTGAGCGCCGAGACGGTCCTCATCGACGTGAGCGGAGGGGCGGCTGGGGCCGCGGAGGGGATTGCCGCCGCCCTTCGCGAGCTCGACTGCGACCTCCTCGTCGGCCTCGACGTCGGCGGCGACGTCCTCGCCCGCGGCGACGAGGCGGAGCTGGCGAGCCCGCTCTGCGACGCGGTGATGGTGGCGGCGGCGCTTCGCGCCGGAGACGAGAGCCGGCCGCTCCTGGCGGTGATCGGCCCGGGCTGCGACGGAGAGCTGCGGCCCGCGGAGGTGCTCGCCCGGGTCGCCGACCTCGCGAGGGCCGGGGCCTGGCTCGGCGCCTGGGGGGTGACCCCGGAGGCGGCCGACGAGCTCGAGGCTGCCGCGGCGGCCGTGCCCACCGAGGCGAGCCTCCAGGTGGCCCGCTGCGCCCGGGGCGAGATCGGCGAGGCGGAGATCCGTCGCGGTCGCCGCCGCGTCGAGCTCGGGCCCGTGGGGGCGCTGGCCTTCTTCTTCGACGCTGACGCCGCGCTCGCGGAGCTCCCGCTCGCCCGCGCCGTAAGCGAAAGCGCGAGCATCGAGGAGGCGCGAGCGGCGCTCGCGGCGCGCGGTATCCGCACCGAGCTGGACTACGAGCGCGAACGCTCCCTGAGCGCCTGACGGCCGCGCGGCCCGCCACCTGAACCGGCGCGCGCGGGCGGTGAACGGGCTACATTCGCCGTCCCGTGAGGAGATGGGGGGAGGCTCGCTTCGGACCCGGCAAGCCGGCGCGCACGGCGGGTTGGCTCGCGCTGGGGCCGGTGGTCATCGCGCTCCTCGCGCTCGCCCCCGCCGCCGCGGCCGCTCCGAGCCCTGAGCCATACGGATCCCACGACGCCGGCGGCTTTCGCAATGTCCTGCCCCCGGCCCAGGGACGAGACGTGAACTCGGCCGAGATCGCGGCGTTCGAGCTCAGCGGGGACCATCCCTCCCACACGCAGGACCAGCTCGCTGCGTACGTCAACCTCGCATATGCGACGCCGGGCCTGAAGCGCTCGGAGCTTCCCTCCTTCTACAAGGACGCCACCTTCGGGGTCAAGCCGGG
>Ga0066652_100000993_pt1 | contig 14197 bp, 12 predicted proteins | sample GraSoiAngelo_101_FD_71413 | JGI IMG/M metagenome (GOLD analysis project Ga0066652, IMG submission 71413) | Grasslands soil microbial communities from the Angelo Coastal Reserve, California, USA - 14_0903_02_30cm | ecosystem: Environmental > Terrestrial > Soil > Grasslands | place: USA...
ACCGTCGCCACGACCACGTCTCCGTCGCCAGCGCCCGCGATGGGAGTGGCGGCGAGCGCCGATACGATTCCGGCGAGCGTGCGCTGGTACCGTGCGTCGGCCGAGCGGCGGGCGATCTATCTGCAGACGTACAGGCTTGCGGCGGCGGCGCTCGAGCGGCGCGCTGCAGGACTTGCCGCAGGGTCGTGGGGCGTCATCCTCGACGCCGACGAGACGGTGCTCGACAACTCACCCTACCAGCAGGATCTCGCTCGACGTCGCGCGACGTTCGACTCCGCGACGTGGAACGCGTGGGTGACACGCGGTGCGGCCGCGGCGCTTCCCGGCGCGCCGGAGTTCACGCGCCGCGCGCACGAGCTCGGAGGACGCGTCGTCATCGTCACCAACCGTGAGCAGCCGCAGTGCGACGCCACCCGCGCCAACCTCCAGCGCGTCGCCATCGCCGCGGACGCGGTGCTGTGCAGGACCGATCCGTCGAACAGCTTCAAGGACGTGCGGTTCGAGGCCGTCGCCGCGGGGACGCCACCGTCGCCGCTGCCACCGCTCCGCGTCGTGATGTGGGTGGGCGACAACATCCAGGATTTCCCGCGGCTGCGGCAGGACATCCGCTCGGCGAGCGACAGCGCGTTCGCCGAGTTCGGGGACCGGTTCATCGTGCTGCCGAACCCGATGTACGGATCGTGGGAGCGGAACGCGCTGCCGTGAGCCGAGGAATCAGCTGGCGGTCGACGCTCGGTCGCGCCTCACGGCGTCGGTGTCGCGCACCGTGTGACCGGCCGCTCGAAGCTCCGCGACCGCGCTCGCGAGCTGCGTCTCCTGCACGAGCACGTAGTCGGTGTCGAACGTCGCCATTGCCAGGATGCTGATCCCGGCGGCGGCCAGCGGTGCAGCGACCCGCAGGAGCACGCCGTCCTCGGTGAACGCGAACGGTCCGACCACCTTCAGTGCGCGCCAGCCGTCCTCGCGCACCGTACTCGCAGGCAATGGCATCGAGGGCATGCGAGCCGTCGCGCAGATGACGGAAAGCTCGTCGTCGGTGCGCGTCACGCTGCTGAACGACCCGGCGCGCAGTGCCCACTCGGATACGTCCACATCAGCCGCGAATCGCCACACGCTCAATGGTTCGGCCAGAACGTCGAGCGTGAGCGGTGCTCGCGTCGGTGCAATGTTCACGGTCATCACCCGCCTCGCACGAGTACGATCTTGCCCGTCACTCCGCCTGTTCCGAGCAGCTCGTGCGCGCGCCGCGCCTCCGTGAGGGGAAGTCGCTGCGCGATCAGCGGCGTGATCTTTCGCTGGCGAAGCAGCTCGAACAGTGCGGTCAGGTCCTCGCGAAACTGTGCTGGCTTGAGCCGCATGCGCCACTGGATGCTGTAGATGACAACGCGCCTCCGTCGTGAAAGCAGGAACGCGGCGAGCATGTACAGCACGTAGATGGCCATGGCGCGGTAGCGATGACGACCGCCGGGATGACCCGATGGAAGTCGCCCACCGCGCAGCGACGCCGTGAGACCGAACCCCACGACCTTCCCGCCGCGGCGAAGGGCCTTGAGCGACTGCCAGATGTGCGTGCCTCCGATGCCCTCGAAGACGAAGTCGACGCCATCGCCGGTGAGACGGGCGATCTCCTTCACGAAGTCCTGGTGCTCGTAGTCGATCGGGATGCCGCCCAGCTCCGTCACGACCGGCGCGCCCTTCGATGCGCACGTGCCATACATCTCCAGGCCGACGAGGTGACCGAGCTGCAGCAGCGCCGAGCCCACTCCGCCTGCCGCGCCGTGAATCAACACACGCTGGCCTATTTTCACTTTCGCGGTGCGGTGCAGCATCTGGTAAGCGGTCACGTAGTTCAGCACCAGGCTCACAGCCTCGCCGGCCTCCAGGCCGGATGGCACCGGAACGAGCGCACGTGCCGGCAGGCAAACGTACTCCGCGTACGCACCGAAGATCGGCAGCGCCGCGACGGTCTGTCCCTGGTCGAACCCGGACACACCGTCGCCGAGCTTGTCCACCACCCCGACCAGATCCCACCCCGGTGTGAACGGCAGTTTCGGTGTCTCGGGATGAATGCCTTCGCGCATCAGCAGGTCGGGCAGCGAGACGCCGGCTGCCAGTACCTTCACCCGTACGTCGCCGGCCTTCGGCTCGGGGCGCTCTTCCTCGACCACCCGAAGCTCCTCGGGCCCGCCGTAGTGGGAGACGACGATTCGCGTATGTCTTGCCGTACGCGCATCCGCGCGGGCTTCGCGGTTCTGGGCCTCCTCCAGCGGTGTCGGCATGGTCTCCTCCGCTCGCGGATTGGGTCACCAACTGCGGCCCAATGAACGTAGGAGCAAAGGCATCGGCGGATGTCGGGAGAAGTCGGACAGGCTGCCATCTCTTCCATTACTGCAGCGGTGCCCTCCACTCGCGGGTCCGTCGGCGAGGGCGCATCCGTCAAACGACAGAAGTTCCGCCGTCGGGGCTCGGAGCGGTACGCAGGAGTGCCTCCAGCGTCGCCACGGCCGCGCGTCAGCTGCCGGTGGGAACGATCCCGGCAGTCTCGACCATGAGGATCACCGCGCGCTCGGGCGCCCGCGTGCGATGCCGAACACGCTTCGGCACGACGAAGCCCTCGCGCGGTCCGAGGCTGACGACGCGGCCCGGCGTGATACCGTCCGCCTGAGGCTCCAGGTCGATCAGGAACCGTCCCTCGAGCACGAAGAAGAACTCATCGTCGTCGTCGTGCTCGTGCCAGTGATACTCGCCCTGCATCACACCGAGACGAACGACCGACTCATTGACTCGCGCGAGCGTCTGGTTGTACCAGCTATCACGCACCGCGGCGACGAGCGGGTCGAGCGCGATCGTCTGGAGCGGCGCGAAGAGCACGTTCAGGTGCGTCGCGTATGGGTACGCGGACGGCGGAGTGGCGATGGGATCTGGCATCATGTTGACCGCGAGAGAAGGAGCTCGAAGGGGAAGTCGGAAAGGGTGTGACAATCACGGCGAGCGCGCAGTGCGGAGTCGCGAGCACCTATTCCGAAACGACGCCGATGGTCTTCAACCACTTCTCGACGAGATGCGGCCACCCCTGCACGGGGCCCACCTTCTCACTGTCCGCGACGAGCCGCGCGCCTGGAGTAGCTCCGGCCAGATCGGCACCTGCGCATGGCCCGGCGCTGGCTGCCAGGGCGACGTCTGGGCACCGGCACCGCCCCATGCGATCGCGACGTACGCCGCGATGATCGCGGTCCTCATGCTGATCAGCTCATCAGCAGCAATCGTCCTCGCAGTGCGCTTCGCCGCGCACACCCTCCACTCCCTCCTTCGCGATGATCGGCACCATGAGGAGCGCGGCCACCGGGTCCGCCCACCACCAGCCGAGCGCCGTGTTGAGCGCCACGCCGGCAAGGGCGATGACGGACAGGTACGCGCACAGCGACGTCTGCATCGCGTCGGCCTCGAGCGCGCGGCTCGTCATCGCGCGCGCCACGCGCCGCTTCGCTCGCGCGAGGACGGGCATCACGATCGCCGAGAGCGCAAGGAGCGTGAGCCCGACGAGGCTGCGCTCGGGCGCATCGCGGCGCCACAGCGCGTGGGCGCTGTCGAGTATGACGTACGCGGCGAGCGCGAGGAACGACCAGCCGATGATGCGGAGTGTCGTGCGCTCCACGCGCTCGCGGCGTGACGTGTCGAGATCGGCCCGCAATCGCCACTGCGCTGCACCGCTCGCCGTCACCTCGATCACACTGTCGAGCCCGAAGCCGAAGAGCGCAACGCTCCCCGACACGAGGCCGGCGCCGATCGCCACCACCGCCTCGAGGACGTTGTAGCCGATCGTCAGATAGTTGAGTGCGAGCCCGCGGCGCACGAGCGCCGGGCGTGACGTGACGCCTCCGCTGATGCTCACGGTGTCGGCGGCCTCTCGTCCTTCAACTTCCGCGTGAGATACGTCCACTCGAGCGCCATGCGCTTCGCCGTCTCCTTGAGATTCGCCGCGGCGGAGTGGCCGCCGTCGGTGTTCTCGTAGAAGAGCACCGGATAGCCGATCTCCTCGAGGCGGGCCACCGCCTTGCGCGCATGGCCCGGATGCACGCGGTCGTCCTTCGTCGAGGTGTGGATGAACGCCTCGGGATATTTTCGCCCCGCCTCTAGCGCCTGATACGGCGAGTACTTCGCGATCCATGCCCGCTGTTCGGGGATGTCGGGGTTCCCGTACTCCGCCATCCACGACGCGCCGGCAAGGAGCTTGTGGAAGCGCATCATGTCGAACAGCGGCACCTGGATCACCGCCGCATTGAACAGCTCGGGATGCTGCGTCATCGCGACGCCCATGAACAGTCCGCCCTGCGATCCGCCCATGATGCCGAGCCGGCGCGGCGAGGTGATCTTTCGGGCGATCAAGTCTTGCGCGACGGCGGCGAAGTCCTCGTGCGCGCGATGGCGGTTCTCGCCCTGTGCGGCCTGATGCCACGCCGGCCCGAACTCGCCGCCGCCGCGCGTGTTCGCCACCGCGTACACGCCGCCGCTCTCGAGCCAGAGCTTGCCCACCGTACCCGAGTAGCCGGGCAGGAGGCTGACCTGATAGCCGCCGTAGCCGTAGAGCACCGTGGGATTGCTGCCATCGCGCGGCATGGCGCGCGGGCCGACGACGAAGTACGGCACCTGCGTGCCGTCGGCGGACGTCGCCTCGTACTGCGTCATCTCGAGCGCCGATGCGTCGAACCGCTCGGGCATCGACTTCACCTGCTCCACCTTTCCCGACGCGGCGTCGACGAGCCAGAGACTGTTCGGGAGGAGGTAGCTCGACACGGTGACGAACAGCTCGTCGCTCTCGTGCGACGCGGAGCCCAGGCTGATCGTCGCGTTCGTGGGGAGTGCAAGCTGGGTGCGCGTCCAGCCGTTCGCGCCGTGGCGGTACACGTACGCTGCGCCCTTCACGTTCTCGCTCAGGTTCACGACGAGTGCGTTGCGCGTTACGGTCACGCCCTCGATCGACTCGCGCTTGCCGGGACGGAGAACGAGCGCCGGCTTCGCGCTCGCTGGATCGCTTTTGAGGGCGGCGAGGTCGTACGCGAGCAGGTCGCCCGTCTCGAACCCGTTCCAGGCGATCTCGGTGGTGAAGACGAGCTGCCCGTCCACGAGACCGCGGATGGCGTGGCGCGTCGGGAAGGGGAGCTGCACGGCAGGGCCGTCGTCGCGCAGCAGCCAGATCTCGCCCTCGTAGAACGTCACGGCTCGGCTCGCGAGCACCGCCTGCAATCGTCCGTCGGCGTCACGGAGCGTGAACGCGTTCGCCGCCACGTGGTCGGGCGAGCCGCGGAACACTTCCATTGCCTGATCGAGCGGCTGACCGCGTTTCAGCCGCTTCACGACGAACGGATAGCCCGACTTCGTGAGCGTGCCGGGCCCGAAGTCGCGCCACACGAGCAGCGTGTTCTCGTCCACCCACGTCGCGCCTCCCTTCGATTCGGGGAGCCGGAATCCGCCGTCGACGAACTGCTTCGTCACGACGTCGAACTCGCGCATCTCGTCGGCGTCCTTGCCGCCGTTCGACAGCGCCACGAGGCAGCGCCGCTCATCCGGACGAAGGCAGGTCGTGCCGTGAAACACCCAGTTCGCGCCGTCGCGCGCCGAGAGCGAGTCCACGTCGAGCACGAGCTCCCACTCCGGGTTCGCGCTCCGATAGCTCACCGGCGTCGTGCGGCGCAGGATGCCGCGCACATGCGCCGGGTCCTGCCAGAAGTTGTAGATCGTATGGCCGCGGATGTCGGGCATCGCGATGCGGTCCGTCGCCTCGACGATGCGCAGTGCGTCGGCGTGCAGCTTCTCGTAGCGCGGGTCGCTCTGCAGGGTGCCGAGCGATTTCACGTTGTGGGCCTTGACCCACTGCATCGCGCGATCGCCCTCGATGTCCTCGAGCCAGAGGTAGGGATCGTCGGTGGCGTGGGACGCGGCGTGGCGCTCGGTTGCGGGGGTCGGGGCGGGAAGCGATGACATGCAGGCGCTGAGCAGGAGCGCGCAGAGCGGAGGAGCGTGACGCATGAGTCGGCCTCGCGAGGGAGACGACGGTGTGTCGAAAGGTAGCTCGGCGGAGGTCGCGTCGCGCCGCGGGTTTCGCGCGGAGGGCACCGAGGACCGCGGAGGCGCGCGCCACTTGACGATCTTCCTGGCGTACGCCTATTTTTAGGTAACGTTTCGCTTACTCATCTGCCCGTGCCTCGTCCCGCCGCCCACGCCGACCCCTTCCTCGCCGTCGCCGATCCGACGCGGCGGGCCATCCTCGACCAACTCCGGGACGGCGATGCGCCCGTGACCCAGCTCGCCGCCGCGTTCGACATGACGCGCCCGGCGGTCTCGCGCCACCTGCGCGTGCTGCGCGCCGCGCGGCTCGTGCGCGAGCGGCGCGGGGGCGATGACGGGCGGCAGCGCATCTATCAGCTCACCCCGGGGCCGCTGCGCGAGGTCGCGCAGTGGGCCGAGGGGTACACCATCTTCTGGCGTGACGGGCTGTCGCGTCTCAAGCGCCACGTGGAGCGTGGCGCGGCACACCCGCGCAGGGAGCGCTGACATGCCTCACGTGATCAGAGATCCGATCGAGTCGCCCGCCGAGCCGGCGGGAATCGTCCGCGCCTCGGTGGACATCGCGGCGCCCGCGGCGGACGTCTTCCGCGCCCTCGTCGATCCGCACGAGCTCGCAGCGTGGCTCGGCGGCGAGCCGATGCCGTCCCACCCGCGCGAGCCGCGTGACTCCGACGCGTCCCGCGCCCTGCCGGGTACTCGGTGGCGCGCGCCCGCGATCGCTCCCGACGGGACCACCGGCGACGTCTCCGGCGAGTACCTCGGCGTCGCGCCGCCCTACCGCCTCGAGACGACCTGGCGCGCGAGCTGGAACGACTTCGCGACCGAGCGGGTTCGCTTCGAGCTCGTGCCGATCGAGGTCGGTGGCGTGGAAGGGACGCGCGTGACGGTCACCCACACCCGCGCCCAGTCGCGTCTGCACGCGACGACGTCGGCGCTGGCGCACGCCTCCGTGCGCGGGGCCGAAGGTTGGCCGTCGCTGCTCGCGCGCCTCGCCGTGCACGTCGCGACCACGGGCACGCTCGTTCACGACTTCGACGCCCTGCACCGCGCAGTCGTCGACCTCCATCATGCACGCTGACTCTCTTCGCACACGCATCCCATGACGATCTACATGCCGTCGGTCATCGAGCGCTCCAGCCGCGGCGAGCGCAGCTACGACGTCTTCTCCCGCCTGCTGATGGACCGCATCGTCTTCCTCGGCGCACCGGTCGACGACGACGTCGCGAACATCATCATCGCCCAACTGCTCTTCCTCGAGGCGGACAACGACTCGCGCGACATCCACCTCTACATCAACTCGCCGGGCGGCAGCATCTCGGCAGGGCTCGCGATCTACGACACGATGCAATACCTGAAGGCCCCGGTGAACACGATCTGCATGGGCCTCGCGGCGAGCATGGGGTGCTTTCTCCTCGCGGCGGGTCGCAATGGAAAGCGCAGCGCGCTTCCGCACGCGCGCATCATGCAGCACCAGCCGTCGCAGCGCGGTGGCGGCGGCACCGCGTCGGAGATCGAGGTGCTGGCGAAGGAGATCCTCTACACGCGCGCGACGGTGAACCGCCTGCTCGCCAAGCACACCGGCCAGCCGGTGGAGCGCATCGAGCGCGACTTCGAGCGCGACAACTACATGTCGGCCGCGGAGGCCAAGGCCTACGGGATCATCGACCACGTCATCGAACAGCGGGGTGAGCTCGTGGACGTTCCGGCCCTGGTGACCGCGGCTGCGGAATCGTCGTGGTGAGCAGCTGACCCGGTGGCGCGTCGAACGACGAAAGCGTTGAACGACGGAACGCGGATCCGTAATGGCGATGACGCGGAAACGGCCGGATCCTGAACGACGAGATCTCTCCGTTTTCCGCGTTCTCGCGCTGCTCTCCGCACCCTCCGCGCCGAGCTGTTGGGATGAGCTCCTTCCTCGAATCCACGCTCCTCTCCTCCTGCCCCGATCTTCGCGAATCGTGGCAGGCACACCGTCGGAGCTTCGGCCCGGGCGAGGAGCCCGACGACCAGATGCTGCTCGATGCGGTGCGCCGGCACGTGCTCGGGCTGCTCGCCGCGGGGCGTGCCGCGGAGTTCTCGCGGTTCGCTCGTGCACTCGAGCGGCTGATCGGCGAGGCGGACCCGATCCTGTACGATCTGCTGCGCGAGGGATTGCTGCGGCCGCTCGCGCGCGACGTGCGCGAGGCGGGGGTCGAGCCGTCGTGCGTCGCACCGTATCTCGGCGCGCGCACCTCGCTCGCCTGGCCGAAGGAGCCCTGACGCGACGCGGGGCGACGGATGATCCGTCGCCCCGCATCGTGCATCGGAAGTTTTCGCCTGCTACTTCGAGCCCTGCTTGGCCCCCTGCTTGGCGCGATACGCGTCGAGTTGCTGCGTGTACTGGCTCTCGACGCGCATGATCGTGATCGCGTCGACGAGCCGCGGTGCAACCGCCGCATCCGCCCATGCCGCGTCGATCACCGGCGTCACCTTCTCGCGCACCGCGGCCGGCGCGCGCGGGTTGCGCACCGCCTGGAGCAGCACGGCGTAGGCGAGCGTGCGCTGCGCCGGATCCGTCGCCGAACGCGCCAGGTCGACGAAGTAGTCGAGCTGGCCGGCGCGCATCCGCTCGCCGACCCAGCGGCGCCACGCCGCCTCGATCGGATCGTTCCCGCCTGCCGGCGTGCCGGCGCGTGGCGTGAGGCGCGCGAAGATCTCGGTCGTCGCGTCCCGGCCCGCGTCGCCCGGCATCGCGGCGAGCGCCGTGAGCAGCTTGCCGCGCGTCGCGGCGGGGAGCGTGCTGTCGAGCACCGCCGTGCGCGCCAGCGCGAGCGTCGGCGCCTCGAACGTCGTCTCACCGGCCAGCAGCTCGGCCACCGCCGCGTGGAGCGCGGGGCTGGTCGCGTCGAGGCGCGTGACGAGTGGTACCGCCGCCGCGGTGAGCTGCGACGAGCCGACGAGCGCATCGACCAGCGCGTCCCGTTGCGCCGCGGCCGACGTCGCGACGGCGGCAATCAGCGCCTTCGCCCCCATCGGCACCACGCGGTTCTTCGCGTACAGATCGACCAGCGCGTCGAAGTCGCCGCCCGTCTGCGCGAGCAGCGTCTGGCGCAGCGCCGGCTTGATCCGTGCGCTCTCCTCCCACGTCACCGGCGTGAAGTACGGGCCCACCGTCGACGGGTGTGTTCCCCACCACTCGCCCTTCCACGGTCCCTCGGTGTTGTAGAGCCGCGCCAGCGTCGCGACGATCTCGCGCTTTGCCATTGGATCACTGGCCGTACCGTTGGCGGCGAGGAGCGCCGACACGGTCTCCGCATCGTGCATCTGCTGCAGGACGAAGCGCGCCCGCGTCCGCAGCTCGGGCGACGAGCCCGCCGCGGTGAGCGCACGCAGCGCGACGTCGCGCGCGCCGAGCGATACGAGCGCCTGCACGGCGAGATGCGCCAGCGCACTGTCGGGGCTCGTGAGCAGCGGCACGATCGACTCCGCCCGGTCGCGTGCATTGAGACGCACGAGACCGTTCAGCGCCGCGGCGCGCACCGCGAGGTCCGCGTCGTTCAGCGCGCCCATGTACAGCGCGACCGGAACGCCGGCCAGCTGCCGCTTGTCGTCCGTCAGCAGGTGCAGTGCGAACTCGCGCATCGCCGGCTCCGTCGCGATGCGCTGGATCGTCGCGTTCGCCCGCGCGCCGGCGAGCAGCTTGAGCGTGAACAGCGCCGACGCGCGCGCCTCGCGTGCGCGCTGACGGTCGAGCGCGTACTGCTGCAGCCGCGCGATCGCGCCCGGCTTGGCGCCACGGTGCACGAGCTCGCGCTGCGCCCACAGCCGGTGCACGGCGTTGGCCGACACGATCGCCGTGAGGAGCTGCGCGTCGGTGCGCGACGCCGGCTTCAGCGCCTCGGAGGGCGTCTTGCCGGGGAAGCTCAGGCGGACGATCGCGCCCACCGTGTCGCCGGCGTAGTTGAACACGCCGCCGATCAGGCTCGCCACGTACAGATGCGACTGGTCGTCCATCGCCATGTCGATCTCGCGCGGCACGGTCATGAAATCGTTCTGCTTGATCGCCCAGCTCGCGCCCTTCCGCTCGAGCGGGTGCTGGAAGATCCGGTTCACCGTCCAGTCGCCCGTGTAGAGCGAGTTGTTCCACTGGTCGGGGAAGCCGGGATCCTGGATCCACAGCCCCGCGGTGCCCGAGCCCGCGCCGTAGTCGGCGATCGACGGCATGTGCTCCTCGCGGAAGTGCAGGAACAGCGAGGGGTAGCCCATGTTCGCGCCCTGGGCCAGCCAGTGGAATCGCGTGTCCCAGCCGAGGCCGTCGTTGGTGTTGTCGCGCGTGAAGGCGTGGGCGAACGGATCGATGCCGACGTCGTAGATGTTGCGCGTGCCGACGGTCACCATCTCGAGGCCGGTGCCGTCGGGCCGCACGCGCACCAGCGAACCGCCGTGGCGCGTGATGCGCGTGCCGTCCTTGCCGGTCGCGTTGAGGTAGCCGTAGTCGCCGACGGCGACGTAGATCCAGCCGTCGGGGCCGAGGGTGATGTTGTTCGTCGCATGGTCGGAGCTGCGGACGTCGAGGCTGAACCCGAGGTCCTTGACGATGTCGTCCGACGTGTCGGCGATGCCGTCGCCGTTGGTGTCGCGGTACGCCGTGAGGTTCGGCGGGTGCATGACGTAGACGGTGTTCCCGTCCACGGCGATCCCGCGCGGGCTGTCCAGCTCGGCGAAGATCGTGTACTTGTCCGCGTGACCGTCGCCGTCGGTGTCGACGAGGCGGACGACGCGCCCGCGCCCCTTCACGGCGCCCTGCGCGAGGTTGAGGTCGACGCCGACGTACACGGACCCGTCCGGCGCGGGCGCGACGACGGTGGGGTACATCGCGAACGGCGGCCCGGCGAAGCTGAGCATCGTGAACCCGTCGGGCGCCTTCATCGCCGCGAGCACCTTTCGCTCGTAGGCCGTGTCGCGCGGGATCGTCCCGCTCTTCGGAAGGACGGGGCCAGTGCCCATGTTGGGCTGGCCCTGGGCGCCGGCGGTGGTGGCGAGCACGACGGCGGACAGCGCACCGACGAGCGAAGTCGTCAGGGCATGGGTGATACGACTCGGTGTCATGGACCGGGGGTCGGAAGTCGACGGACGAGGCAGCCGTCGTCGCGCCGATCTGGCGTCGGTCGCGGACGTCGGGTGGCCCCGTCGGGATGCGTGCGTTACTAAAGATACAGTACGCCGACGGCGCAGAGTGTGCTGGATCGGGAGTTGGCGTAGTGAGCCGGGGACGCCCTCTGTACCCTCGCGCGGCACGCGCTATGTTCTTTCTCGAGTCCAGATCATCGAGAGTCGTTTTCATTCGCCATCGTGTCGGACGATCGCCAGCAGCGGGAGCACGAGCTCGGCCTCCTGCTCGACTACCTCCATCGCTCGCGCGGGCTCGATCTGAGCGGCTACAAGCGCGTCGGGCTGCTGCGCCGGCTCACGAAGCGCATGCGCAGCGTGGGCATCGAGGGCTTCAAGGACTACGTCGAGTATCTCGAGTCGCATCCGGGCGAGTACACAGGGCTGCTCGACACACTGTTGATCAACGTGACCGCGTTCTTCCGAGATGATCTGCCGTGGGAGTACCTGCGGACCGACATCGTCCCCGCGCTCGTCGCGCAGAAGGCGCCGAACGATCCCATTCGCGTCTGGTGTGCCGGGTGTGCGTCCGGTGAGGAGACGTACACACTCGCCATCGTGCTCGCGGAAGTCATCGGTGTGGAGGCGTTCCAGGAGCGCGTGAAGCTCTATGGCACGGACCTCGACAACGATGCGCTGGCAAAGGCGCGACTCGGTGTCTACGCCGAGCGCGATCTGGCCGATGTGCCGCCCCCGCTGGTCGAGAAGTACTTCGACCGTCGCGATCAGGGCTTCGTGTTCCGGAAGGATCTGCGGCGCTGCGTGATCTTCGGACGCAACGACCTGATGCAGGATGCGCCCATCTCGCGCGTGGATCTGCTGGCGTGCCGGAACACGCTCATGTACTTCGACGCGCCGACGCAGGCGCGAATCCTCTCGCGCTTCCACTTCGCGCTCAACGACGGAGGCTACCTTTTTCTCGGCCGCGCCGAGACGATGCTGACCCACGGCGACCTGTTCGTGCCGGTGGACCTGCGGCGTCGCATCTTCACCAAGGCGCGCGTGGGCGTCGAGCGCCCCGCGCTCCCCTCGCGCGCTCCCGGCAGCCGGCCCGTCGGCGACACGCAGGATCTGTCGCTGCGGCTGCGCAGCTTCGACGCGGGCACGGTGCCGCAGTTCATCATCGACGAGACGGGCCGCCTCTTCCTCGCCAACGCGCGTGCGCGCGTGCTGTTCCGGCTCACCGGCAGCGACGTGGGGCGGCCGCTCCAGGACCTCGAGATCTCGTACCGCCCATACGAGCTGCGCTCGGTGATCGAGCAGGCGTACGCCGACCACCAGCCCGTGACGCGCGAGAATGTGGCCTGGCGCGGCCTCGAAGGTGATCAGCGCTGGTTCGACATCGTCGTGACGCCCATCTTCGACGCCAACGGCGCACCCGGCGGCGCGAGCGTGTCGTTCAACGACGTCACGCGCACGCGTCAGCTCCAGCAGCTCCTCGACGATTCGCAGGTCGAGCTGGAGACGGCGTACCAGGAGCTCCAGTCGACGAACGAGGAGCTGGAGACGACGAACGAGGAGCTGCACTCGACCGTCGAGGAGCTCGAGACGACGAACGAGGAGCTCCAGAGCACGAACGAGGAGCTCGAGACGATGAACGAGGAGCTCCAGAGCACGAACGAGGAGCTGCAGACGATCAACGACGAGCTACGCCAGCGCAGCGAGTCGCTGAACGAGCTGAGCACCTTCCTCGAGTCGATGTTCACCAGCCTGCGCTCCGGCGTCGCCGTGCTCGATCGCGACTTGCGCGTGCTGGTGTGGAACCGTCAGGCGGAGGAGCTGTGGGGTGTGCGCAGCGCCGAGGTCGAGCACATGAACTTCTTCAGCCTCGACATCGGCCTCCCGCTGGAGCAGACCGCGCAAGCGATCCGCGCCAGCCTCGCCGGCACGCTGCCCACCTTCGAGGCACTGCTGCCGGCAGTCAATCGCCGCGGCCGCGCGATCCTGTGCCGGACGACGATCTATCCTCTCGTCGCGCGGGGCAACGACAAGCCGCGCGGCGTGATCGTGCTCATGGACGAGCAGGTACCCCCCGCCTCGGAAGAGAACGGTGCGGAGAGCGCCGAAGGCGCCGACGGCACGCCACGAACGGCCACGAAGACGGACGCGACGCCCTGATCGGCTCGGTGGGCGATCCGTCCACGTTCCTGGCCACCTACACCGACGGCGACCCGACCTCATCCTCCGCGCCTGCGTCGGCCGACTCGCCGACGAGCCGCCCGAGGAGGGCTCCGAGGTTGGACGCCCGCTCGACATGGTCCACCGTCGTGTGCGCAAGTGCGCTGCGCGGCATGTCGGGGTGCGCGGCGTCGGCGGGATCCTGAACCACGGTGGTGCCACCCCGCTCCTTCACCGCCTGGAGCCCGGTGGTGCCGTCGTCCAGTCGGCCCGAGAGCACGACGGCGATCACACGCGGGCCATACGCCAGCGCCGCCGAGCGGAAGAGCGGATCGATCGCGGGACGACTGTGGTGCTCGGGCGGCGTGTGCGTGAGCCGCATGTGTCCGGCGTCGACGACGAGGTGGTGGTCGGGGGGCGCGATGTATATGTGCCCGCGCTCGATCGCATCGCCGTCGCGTGCCCACGTCACGCGCAGCATGGTGCGGCGCTGGAGGATTTCGACCAGGCGCCCGGGGCTGCTGGCCGGGATGTGGATCACCGCGAGCACTGCCGCGTCGAGATCGTGCGGCAGTCCCTGGACGAGTGTCCACAGTGCTTCCACGGCGCCAGCCGAGCCGCCCGCAACGATGATCTCCTTCCGCGCCACTGACGCCTCCTCCCGCATCTACCTCGCGCGACACGGCGGCGCGTGCCGAGGATGGACCATCGCGTGATCCCTGAAACGAACATGTGCCCTTGCCCCGGGCGTGTCCAGCATTCGCCGCTGCCCACCGTCGTGCGCGAGCATGCTCAGTTCGCGAAGGGGTTGTGACGCCAGGGATGACAGCGTAGCCTGCGGAGGTACCCCTTTCACTCCGTGACG
>Ga0066652_100000995_pt1 | contig 14179 bp, 11 predicted proteins | sample GraSoiAngelo_101_FD_71413 | JGI IMG/M metagenome (GOLD analysis project Ga0066652, IMG submission 71413) | Grasslands soil microbial communities from the Angelo Coastal Reserve, California, USA - 14_0903_02_30cm | ecosystem: Environmental > Terrestrial > Soil > Grasslands | place: USA...
GGCAAGACGCTCGCGCAGGCCGACTCGATCGCCCGCACGCTCGACCCGGAGCTGGATCCGATCTCCCTGCTCGAGGACGAGTCCCGCGGCCTGATGCTGGCCGAGGCCGAGCGCAACCTCGAGCCGGACCGCTTCCTGAGCCAGGCCTTCACCCAGCTCGGCCCGCTGACGCGACTGCCGCGGCGGATCGTCCAGATCGCCGACCGGCTCGAGACGGGGACGCTGAAGGTCGGTGTCTCTCCCACCGACCTCGACGACGCGAGCCACATGCTCGGCTCGATGGCGAACCGCCTCGGCGCGGCGCTGATCCTCGTCGGCCTGCTGGTCGCCTCGGCGCTGCTCGCCCGCGTTCACACGTTCCAGTGGGTCGCCATCGTCGGCTTTGCTGTCGCCGCGGTGCTCGGCGTCTACATGGTCTGGAAGATCATCCGGACGCCCGGAGAGTTGTAGGTAAGGCGGCATCGCAAGCGATCCCGCGGGCGAACTGTAGAGTTGGCCCGTTACTTCAATTTGTATAGGGAGGCCGAGATGGCGGAGAACGGATACGCGAAACCCGTCCTCGTGACGACGGACTGGCTCGCCGACCACCTGAACGACGAGAGCGTCGCCGTCGCCGAGGCGGATGAGAACCCGGATCTCTACGACGAGGGGCACATCCGCGGCTCGGTCAAGCTGCACTGGCAGGACGACCTCCAGGACCCCGTCGAGCGCGACCTGGTGGACAAACCGACCTTCGAGCGCCTGATGGGTGAGCGCGGAATCTCCGACGACACCACGGTCGTGCTCTACGGCGACAAGAACAACTGGTTCGCGGCCTACGCCTACTGGTACCTGAAGACCTACGGCCATCAGGACGTGCGCCTGCTCGACGGCGGCCGCCAGAAGTGGACGGATGAGGGCCGGGAGCTCACGGCCGAGACGCCTCAGCCCGACCACGCGGAATACAGCGCGACCGAGCGCGACGAGTCGATCCGCACCTATCGCGACGCCGTCAAGGAGGCGATCGGTGAGCAGGCGAAGGCGCTCGTCGACGTCCGCAGCCCGCAGGAGTTCGCCGGTGATCTGATCGCGCCGCCCGGGTACGAGCAGGAGGGCGCGCAGCGCGCGGGCCACATCCCGACAGCCGCCTCGATTCCGTGGGCGACGGCCGTACGCGACGACGGCACGTTCAAGACCGCCGACGAGCTCCGTGCGCTGTACGAGGGAAAGGGCGTGACCGCGGACAAGGCGGTGACCGCCTACTGCCGCATCGGGGAACGCAGCGCGCACACCTGGTTCGTCTTGCGCGAGCTGCTCGGCTATCAGGACGTGCGGAACTACGACGGCTCGTGGACCGAGTGGGGCAACCTCGTCGACGTGCCGATCGAGAAAGGCGCCTGACGAGAACTCGTGGCGTGGCGTGGCATGGCGTCGCCACGCCATGCGTCATGGCGTCGCCACGCCAGATGTCAAGCGCCTAGCCGTTCGACGACGACCTGCGGGATCCGCGCGCGCGGCGAAAGCCGCAACAACATCTGCACGATCTCGGCACAGTCGTCGGGCTGGATCATCTCCTCCGAGGCCATGCCGGTCCAGGCCGCCATCGGCGTGTCCACAAAGCCGGGGCAGATCGCGGTTGCGCGGACGCCGTCGTCGGCGTGCTCCGCGTTGAGCGACCTCGTCAGCGAGATCAACCCGGCTTTCGCCGCGCCGTAGGCCGCGAGCCCAGGCGCGGGAAGCGTCCCGGCGATCGACGAGATGTTCACGACGAGGCCGCGCGACCGTTTCAGCAGCGGTAATGCGGAGCGCGTCACGAGGAACGCACCGCGGAGGTTGACGTCGAGCTGCAGGTCCCAGTGCTTCGTCTCGAGGTCCTCGATTCGGGCCGCGACCCCGAGACCGGCCGAGTTCACGAGGACATCCAGACGGTCGAACCGCGCGCGGTGCTCGGAGACGAGCCGCTCGCAGTCGTCCTCGCTCGCGACGTCCGCCGCAACCGGGTGCGCGCCGAGCTCCGCCGCCGCCGAGTCGAGTCGCTCGCGTTTTCGCGCGGCGACGGTCACGTCGTAGTCCTCGCGGCGCAACATTCGCGCGATCGCGTATCCGATGCCCGACGAGCCGCCGGTCACGAGCGCCGCTTTCGCCATGAGCCATCTTTACAAGTCGGAAGGGGGAGAACGTGTCATGCAGAACTTGTGGCGGGGGAACCGCAAGGCTCCTCCTCTCCCCTGACGGCGGCGGCGCTTCGCGTCGCCGCCGGCTTTGCTCGGGACGGCGGCGCCCCCAGGTCGGCGCCTCAGGCCGACCGTCGGCGCACCCGGGCCTTGTGTAACGGGTTTAACCGCTGGCAGTCTGTAGACGAACCGCTTTCCGATCCCTACAGTTCCCCGTTCACGCACCTGGGAGAGCCCGTGGACACCGACACCGGCCGTGTGAAACTGACCGACCTCGCGTCCTGCGGCGGTTGCGCAGCGAAGTACTCCGCAGCACGTCTCGAGGAGCTCCTCCGAGGCTTCGCGCCCGTGGAGGAAGAGAATCTGCTCGTCGGGCTCGCGCCCGCGGACGACGCGGCCGTTTACCGGCTCGACGACGAGCGCGCGCTGATCTTCACGCTCGACTTCTTTCCGCCGGTCGTCGACGATCCGTCCGACTACGGCGCAATCGCCGCGACCAACGCGCTCAATGACGTGTTCGCCATGGGCGGGACGCCGCTCCTCGCGCTCTCCATCGCCGCGTTCCCGGAGGAGCTGCCACTCGAGATGCTGGGCCAGATCTTCGCCGCGGCGGACGCCCAGGTTCGGGCAGCGGGCGGTCTCCTCGCAGGTGGGCACACGATTCGCGACTCCGAGCCGAAGTACGGACTCGCCGTTGTCGGCACTGTGCATCCCGACGGGATCTGGCCGAAGAACGGCGCCCGGCCCGGCGACGCGCTCTTCCTGACGAAGCCGCTCGGGACCGGGTTGATCATGACCGGTTACAAGACAGGGCTCGCGGGCGCGATGCAGCTCGAGCGCGCCGTGCGTTGGATGCGTACGCTGAACAAAGACGCGGCAGATGTTCTGCGAGGCATGGGGCCGAACGCGGTGACCGACGTCACGGGCTTCGGGCTCTTCGGGCACGCGCACGAGGTCGCGGAGCGAAGCGGGGTCCGCATCACGCTCGAGTCCGCACGATTCCCTGCGATCGACGGCGCTCTCGACGTGGCGCGGAACGGCATACGCACGAGCGGCGATCCGCGGAACCGCGACTTCGCCGGCGCCCACGTCCGCGATGACGGGCTGAACGAGACGCTCGCCGCGCTCGCGTACGACCCGCAGACGGCCGGCGGCCTGCTCGTCTCGCTGCCGAGCGACAAGGGCGCGGCGCTCGAGGCGGAGTTCACGGCGAAGCGGTTGTTCCTCCGCCGGATCGGGCGCGTGGAGGAGGGCGCGGGCGTCGTCGTCGAGTAGTGGCGGCTGGGATGATCCACGGAAGGTTCCAGCCCTTCCACAACGGCCATCTCGAGTATCTGCGCGGCGCGGCTGCACGATCGGATCACGTGTTCGTCGGGATCACGAATCCCGATCCCCGCCGCGTGCGCGAGGAGCCGAGCGATCCGCTGCGGCATCTCCCCGAGTCGAACCCGTTCACGTACACCGAGCGGCTGCTGATGCTCGAAGCTGTCGCAGAAGACGAGGGAGTGCGGGTGTCGGTGATCCCGTTCCCCGTCAACGAACCGGAGCTGTGGCGCGCCTACGTTCCGGAAGGAGTGACGCAGTACCTGCGCCTCTTTTCCGAGTGGGGCGGCACCAAGCTCGAGCGGATGCGTGACGCGGGTTACGAGGTGGTCATCCTCGACGAGGGAGTGGAGAAGGAGATCTCCGGTCGCGACGTGCGCGAGGCGATCAGCGACGGCGGCGACTGGGAAGGGCTGGTGCCGCCCGGGGTTGCACGCGTGATCCGCTCGCTGCAACGAATTCCCGTGTGAAGCTCCATCCGATCGTCGTCATCCTGCTCGACGGCGTCGCCGACCGCGCGCACGTGTCGCTCGGGGGACGCACCGGAGTCGAGGCAGCGCAGACGCCGAACCTCGATCGGCTGTGCGCGTCGGGATCGTGCGGCGTCATCTACGCGGTCGGCCCCGGTCGTGCGCCGTCGAGCGAGGTCGCGCACTGGGCGATGCTCGGCTACCGGCCCGACGAGTTTCCGGGGCGAGCCGTGTTCGAGGCGCTCGGACGGGACCAGGACGTGAGCGCGGAGCACGTGTTCGCGTACGCCGCGCTTCGCCCGGCGGAACGGCGTGACGACGGCTGGTGGCTGACGGGCCGCCCGGATCCGGTTGCGGACAGCGACGACACGGCTCGCCTCCTCGCCGCGAGCGACGGCATCGAGGTCGACGGCCTGACGTTCTCGCTCGCGCATGTGTGGCGTGGCGAAGCCGTGTTGCGCATCTCCGGCGGCGCGGACGAGCGGGTCACGGACACGGACGCGTTCTTCCGCGCGCGACATCCACTGCTGCGGCCGCAGGCGCTCGTGCAGGAAGCCGAACGGACGGCGCGCGCCGCCGAGGGGTGGACGCGCGAGGTCATGCGCCGGCTCGAGGGCGAGCGGTTCAACGTGATCACGCTCAAGTGGTGGGGACGGCCGCGCGAGGTGCCGACGTTCGAGCAGCGGCACGGCCTGCGGGGAGCATTCGCGGCCGAGTCTGCGTTTCTGCGCGGCCTCGCGCGCGCCGTTTCGCTCGAGCCGGTCGAGGCTCCGGAGACCGAGGACCCGGCCGACGACCTCCGCCGGCGAATCGCGTTCGCTCGCGAGCGGCTCGATGCGGGAGACACGTTCGTCTTCGTCCATCAGAAAAGCGCCGACGCGGCCGGCCACACGAAGGATCCGCTTCAAAAGCAGGCGATGCTCGAGTCGCTGGACTCCGCGCTGGACGAGCTGCCGACGGACCGCGCGATCGTGTGCGTGACTGGCGACCATGCGACACCCGCGTTTCCCGAGGTGATCCATTCGGGCGACCCCGTGCCGTTCGTCGTCGCCGGCCCCGGCGTGCGCGCAGACCGGGTGCGCGAGTTCGGCGAGTCGACCTGCGTAGACGGCATCCTCGGCCACCTGCGCGGGCCGGACATGATGCCGGTGCTGCTGAACGCGGCCGATCGTCCGCTGTTTCTCGGCTCGCGCCCGACCCCGTTCGACGGCGCAGACGGCTACCCGTCCATTCTCGATCCGCTGCTCTAAGGCTCTGACCTTCCGGTCTGACCCTTTTCGAGGTGTATCTACACTCGCTGCGTGGAGTCGACCACGACCGCGTCGCGAATCCGCGGCATCGCGTTCTCGCCGACGCAGTTCCTCCGGCTGGCGGCCGTCGAGCTCTTTGCGCTCTGGTTGATCGTGGGGACGGGGGCGGCAGTTCGCCTCACCGATTCCGGTCTCGGCTGCCGCCACTGGCCCGGCTGCGAGAAAGGGCATCCGCTTCCCGCCAAGGACGCGCACGCGTACATCGAGTTCGGCAACCGACTCATCGGCGGCGTCACGATCGCGCTGACACTGCTCACGTGGCTCGGCGCCCGGAGGACACCGGCTCTGCCGCGGTGGACGGTCAGGCTTGCCTTCGCGATCTTCGTCGGAGCGCTCGCGCAGGCACCGCTCGGGTATCTCGCCGTGAAGAGCGATCTGCGCTGGCCGGTCGTGATGTCGCATCTCCTGCTCTCGATGCTCCTGCTCGGCGGAGCGGTGGTTCTCGTCCTCGAAGCGCGCGGCGCGGCGGAAGGCCACGTCGAGGCGCTGGTCCCGCGCGAGTTGCAACGACTGGGGTACGTCTTCGCCGGCGCGTGTCTCGCGCTCGTCGTCAGCGGGACGTTCGCAACTGCCGCCGGGCCGCACTCCGGGGGCGGGGAGCACGTAGATCGGTTCGCCTCGCTGAAACCGACCGTCTACGCGCATGCGGTGGTCGTCGGCGTCTTCCTCGCGGCTCTTCTCTTCAGCCTCGGGTACCTGGCCGCGCGGCGGGGGCGGTCGCCGCGGCTGTTCGCCGGTGGGCTGGTCGTCTTTGCGCTGCTCCTCGTGCAGATGGCGATCGGGGAAGTTCAGTGGCGCACCCACCTCCCCTGGGGCGTCGTCCTGGCGCACGTCCTTCTTGCCGCGACCGTCTGGGCGGGGACGGTCGCGCTCGCGACGCTGTTCGTCCGGCCGCTCCGCTCGCTCGCGCCGAACGTAGGATGGACCGATGGCTGACGAGCTCAGGATCGCGCACCGTCCGACGCTTCGGACGCCGATCATGATCACCGCGTTCCGAGGCTGGAACGACGGCGGCCAGGGCGCGTCTCTCGCGGGCGGCTATCTGGCGAAGACCTGGAATGCCGCGCGGTTCGCAGAGATCGAGCCCGAGGGATTCTTCGACTTCCAGGCGACCCGTCCGCAGGTCTCGTTCGTCGAAGGAACGACGCGCAAGATCGACTGGCCCGACAACGCCTTCTACCATGCGACGATCCCCGGGCTGGAGCGCGACGCCGTCCTCCTGCTCGGCATCGAGCCGAACCTGCGTTGGCGGACGTTCACGCGGCTCGTCACCGGTCTCGCCACCGATCTCGGCGTCGAGCTCGTGGTCACGCTCGGCTCGCTGCTCGCCGACGTTCCGCACACGCGCCCGTCCCCCGTCACCGGCGGTGCGAGCGATCCGGAGCTGATCGAGCAGCTCGGCCTGCAGCGCTCGCGCTACGAGGGCCCGACGGGCATCGTCGGCGTCCTGCACGACGGATGCAGCCAGGCAGGACTGCGCTCCGTCAGCCTCTGGGCCGCGGTGCCGCACTACGTTTCGCTCGCGCCGAGCCCCCGCGCCGCGCTCGCGTTGTGCGAGCGGCTGTCCGACATCCTCGCGACGGACATCGACACGGAGGAGCTGAACGAGGCCGCCGACCGGTACAGCGAGCAGGTGAGCGAGGCGGTCGCGTCCGACGACGAGACCGCCGCCTACGTCGCCGAGCTGGAGCAGCGCGCGGAGCTGATCGACGAGGAGGAGGATCTTCCGTCGGGGGAGTCGCTCGCCGCGGAGCTGACGCGCTTCCTCCGCGAGCGCGAGACCGAGGACGGCGGCTCCGAAGGACCGAGCGAGCAGCCCTAGCCTAACGACGCTCCGAGCTATCCGAACGTGAACGCGTACGCCTGCACGCGGGGCGTGAAGGCGAGCTCGAGCAGGCCGTCCTTGATCCGCCTGCTCGAAACGAGCGTGTAGAGCCGGTCGCCGTTCACGCGAACGAGCCCTCTCGCGCGTCCGTCCACGATCACGGCGACGGCTCCCTTCCCGCCGAGCACGAGGTTGACCTGCCGCGCATGGAAGTGGAGGCGTAGCCGCGCCGCGTCGCCGGCGACGATCCGCTCGCTCTCGACCGTCCACTTTCCGTCGTAGGCGAAGTGGTCGCGCGCGAGGGTCGTCGGGAAGTGGTAGTCGGTCTCGACGTCGGCGCTCAGCCGCGACCCGGAGTAGCGGTCGATGCGGAAGTAGCCGAGGTATGACTCGGGCGTGATTTCGCCGGTCGGGGTCGCGTCGGGCTCGCGGACGGATCGCGGAAGCGCCGAGCTGCCGCCCGCACGCAGGAGCAGGCGGATGTCCTGCTCCGTCTTGTCGTATTCACCTTCGCCGAAGTGGATGTGCCGGACGCGCCCCTGCTGGTCGAGCAGGTATTCGGCCGGCCAAAACTCGTTCTGGTATGCGTTCCACGTCTTGTAGTCGTTGTCGAGGGCAACCGGATAACGAACGTCGAGCTTCTGCACAGCCGCTTCGACGTTGCCGAGGTCGTGCTCGAACGCGAACTCGGGCGTGTGGACGCCGACGATCACGAGACCTTTCGAGCGGTACTGCTTGTCCCACTCTTCGAGGTGGGGCAGCGTGCGCAGGCAGTTGATGCAGGAGTACGTCCAGAAGTCGACCAGGACGACCTTGCCGTGCAGCGCGTCCAGCGAGAGGCCCGGCGTGTTGAGCCAGTGCGAGATCCCGCTGAAGTCGGGCGCGGCGCCGTAGTCGTTGAGCGGCACCTTCACGCGCTGCGACGCGACCTGGAGCCGCGGGAGGTTCTGCCTCTGCGCGGCCGCGAACCTCGGCTTGCCCGTCTTTCGGTGCTGGAGCTTCGCGAGCTCCTTCTGCGCGGTGTCCCCGTGGAGCAGCGACTTCTCCGCGCTCAGCGCCCAGCTCGGGACTTTGGTCTGCAGGTCCTGGAGCCAGCCCTCGTAGATGACGACCGCCGCGGCCGCCATCAGCACGCCTCCGGCCAGACGGATCGTCTGCGCGTGCGCGCGCAACGAGACGGTCATTCGGCGGCTCCCCTGCGCGACGAGCAGCAGCGGCAACGCCGTCCCGAGTGCGAAGGCGATGAGGACCAACACGGACTCGACCGTGACCGCGTGGCTTCCCACGTTGGTGATCACTGCGGCGAGGAGAATGCCCGCGCACGGAACGAACACGAGCCCGAGGCTGGCGCCGAGCAGGAAGCCGCCGCCGAGCTCGCCCGCGGGGCGCCTCGTGAGGAAGCGGAAGGGCCGCTCGAGCACCTCACCGACCTTCGGGACGATCAGCGTCAGGGCCGCGACGAGGAGCACCGCGACACCGATCCGGACCTGGTAGCGCTCCGGGATATGGAGCTGATTCCAGATCCAGGACCCGGCGAGCGTGAACAGCGTGAACGTCGTGACGAGCCCGGCGATGATCGCGTACGGACGGCGTTTGTTCTCCGCCGTGCCGCCGCCGGCGAGGATGATCGGCAGGACGGGGAGGACGCACGGCGTGAACGCGGTGATCACACCGACGAAGAAGGCGATCAGGATGAGGAGCACGCCACCCACTGGGTTCTCCTACCAGTCAGGCTAGCGGTCGGATTCGTTACAGCTCGGCGGCAGGCACCTCGGCCGGTGTCTCCTCCGGCTCGGCGCCGTCCTCGGCCGTCTTCGGCTTCCTCCGGCGCCTCCGCTTCTTGGCGGGCTCGGCGCCGTCCGGGGAAGGCTGTTCTCCCTCGGCCTCGGGTGCCGTGCCGTTTTCCTGCTGCTGGACCGTCTGCGGCCGCTGCTGCTGCGCGTCCGCGCCCTTCTTGCGCTTGCGGCGCTTGCGACGGCGCGAGCGGCCGGAGGTGAGCTTCGGCGCCGGCAAGTTCTCGGCGAGCGCTTCGGCCATCTCCGGCAGAGTCCCGAGCTTCTCGCGCGCGGCCTCGATCAACTGCGTCGCGCGCGGCGTGTACCCCTCCGCAGAGGCGAGCAGCGCAGCTCCGACCGGAAGCGGCAGCTCGCGGGCCGCGTTGACGAGCTTCGCGGCGTTCTCCTCGTGACGGTGGCCGCGCGAGTTTGCGAGCGCGCCGAGCAGGCGCTTCGCCTCCGGGTACTCGCTACTGGCCCGGCGGTCCTGCACCTTGCGCGAAGCGCGCGCAAGCCGCCACGTCCAACGCGAGAGGATCTGCTCCGGCGCGTCGACCTTCCCCTCGGCGATCGCGCGCAGGACGACGCGGATGCCGCTCATCCGATCCTTCTCCCAGGTCGGCGCCTGCGTCACGAGCGTGACGAGGTCGTCGAAGTCCGCGCGCTCCACGGTCATCGAGACGCGATCGGAGAGCGCGATCATGCGCAGCCGGCGATTCGGATTCTCGGCGGCGCATGTGGCGAGGAACTGCTCGAGGCACGCTCTCGAGGCGCCGCGGTCGGTGAGCTTCGTCACGAACGCGGCGCGCTCGTCGAAGCGGATCTGGCGGCCCGCGATCGTCGCCCAATAACGCTGCTCGCCCTCGTCGAGATACTTCGGATCCACGCGCTGCCACTCGCGCGTGATCACGTTGAGACGACGGCGCGCATCGGGAGTGACCGGAACGAGCCACGGCGCGGGCGTCAGACGCCGGCGCGCGCGCCGTTGCATGCGACGTCGGGGGGCGGGCGTGACGCGCGCTCCCTCGCGGTAGAAATCCGCGTCGAGGAGCGAGTGCAGGGAGACGACGCGCTCGGTGTGCGTCGCGGCCTTCGGGACGAAGTCGACGACTATGCCGGCCTCCTTGCGCGGATGCATGCGCATGATCCGGCCGATCCGCTGCTGGTAGACCCGGCGCGAGGCAGTCGGCGCGAGATGCATGCAGACGGTCGCGCGCGGTGAGTTCCAGCCCTCTGCGAGCAGCATCGCGTTGATCAGGACGTTGATCTCCCCGCGCTCGTAGGCTGCGAGTGTCTCGGCCAGGCGAACCGGAGGCGTTCGTCCCGAGACGGCTTCCGCCTTGAGCCCCGCAGCGCGGAACTCCTTCGCGAGGTTGTATGCGTGATCGACGCCCGCGGCATACACGATGCCCGGCGTGTTGTCGAAACGGTCGCGGTACAGGGACGCAGCGGCCTGGTTCAGCGCCTGGTGGTCGAGCGTTTTGGCGAGGATCTCCTGGTCGAAGTCGCCGCCGACGATCGGCACCTGGTTGATCGCGGCGACCGGCGGCACGCGCAAGCAGCGGAGCGGTGCGATCAAGCCGCGCCGCGCCGCATCCTGCAGCGGAAGGTCGTCCACGGACGCGGGGAAGACGTCCGAGACTTGCTTCGCGATCAGCTGCTCGGTCGCCGTCATGCCGATGTAGATCGGCTCCGGGAACGAACGGATCGCGCTGGAGGTCTTCTCGCCGAGCGCGGTGTGCGCCTCGTCGCAGATCACGAGCTGGTATGCGTCGCGCGAAAGCGATGCCTGGTGGCGCGCGAACCACGCGTACGTCTGGATCGTCAGCGGGTTCTCGCGCTCGGGTTTTTTTTCGCGCTCGATCGCCGGCGTGAGCCGGTCGCCGTAGCCTTCCGCCTTCAGGTCGCGATCGAATTGTGAGACCAGCAGTCGCCGATGCGTGAGGATCAGGACGCCGAGGGTTCGCGCGGCTTCGACGAAGCCCGCCGCGGCGATGGTCTTGCCGGACGCCGTCGGATGACGGAACCGGTAGCGGCGGACCGCGCCAGGGTCCGGGCCGGTCCAGCCGGTCGTCTCCTCCTCGGGTTCCTCGAGCGCGTCATCCGTCGACTCCTCGGCAGGCTCGTCGTCCTCTTCCTCCTCGACGACAGGCTCCTCGAGCGCGACACCGTTCCCGTTCGCATGCCGCTCATGCGCAGAGATCAGCTCGGTCAGCATCCCGGCGAGCGCGTCGACCTGGTGGCGGCGAAGCTCCGTGCCCGAGGCGAGGTGCGCCGGCTGCTCGGCGAGCACGCGTTCGAGCCCGAGCATCAGGCCATATTCGACCTTCCAGGGCGACGACGGCTTCCGTAAGCCCGCTTCGATCTCGGCGATCGCGTCGTCGAGCGCCCGCCTGCGCGACGTTCCAGGCGCGAGGACTTGCGCCGGATCCTCTCCGGCGCGGAGGAAAGGCTCACCGGCCCAGGCTTCGGCTCGGAGGGCGGCGGCTGTCAGGCCGTCCGTGGCCTCCGACACGGCAGTCGGAATCTGTGTCGTCTCCTGCATGCACGCAGCGCATCCATGCGCTGCAACGAATCAACAAGGGCGGACTCGCGAACCCCTTCGGCGAGCCGCTCCTCCAGTATACCCCGGCGGGCCCTAGCCGCCGAGGCCGCCGAACACCGCAAACGGGTTGCGGGGCTGGACCTCGTAGACGAGCTCGCCGCCGGGCTCGACCTCGCCGTGGATCCGGCGCGCGAGCTCCGTGGCCTGCTCGCGGTTCTCGGTGCCGGCGATCACGTACGTGAAGGTGCGGGAGACGCCGTATCCCTCGGCGCGGAGCTGGTCGGCGAGCTCGCGAGCCTCGTCGAGGCTCTTGCACTCGACGCGGACCTCCCAGGGCGCGTAGCCGCGCTCGAGCAGGTCCTCTTCGATGTCCGGCTGCGGCGCCTCGTCGTCCCAGCGGTCCTCGTCGTGGAGCCAGTGCTCGGTCACGAACCGGACGGGAGTCAAGCCTTCGTCCTGCAGCTCCTTCTCGACGACGCGGCCGGCCTGTTCGGCCTGCAGTCCGGAGGCGGCGTAGACGAACACCGTGTCTCCGTCCTGGGAAACGGCGAGCCGCTCGTCGCGCAGCTCGGCGGCCAGCTCATCCGCGTCGCTCTGCGCGAGCCCGAGCCGCTCGAGCAGGCCGCGGGCTCCGTGCTCGTCGGGCAGCTCGATCCGGATGCGCCAGTCGTCGGTGGCCATCAGGCGGGTGTGGGTGCTCTCATGTCGCTGAACATGTGGCCAAACATACGCTCGCTGACGCCCGTCTGGTCGAGATGCTTCGTGATTCCGCCGAGGAAGAACGGCCAGCCGGCGCCGAGCAGGAGGCACGTATCCACATCAGCGGCCTCGGCGACGACGCCCTCCTCGAGCAGCCGGTGGATCTCGTCGGCCACCGCTTCGAGAACGCGCTCGACGATTTCCTCGCGACCCCAGGGATCCTGGTCGACGATCACGATCTCGTCGTTTCCGGCCGCGTAGTTCGCGAGCGTCGGCGAGAGGGGGAAGCGCTCCGCATACGCCTCGTGCATCGTCTCGAGCACGTGATTCGCGACGCGCGGGCCCACCATGGCAAGGAGGACGGAGGGCGCCATCGGCATCCCCAGAGACATGACGGCTTCGTCCACGTCGTCGACGGAAGTCCCGTGCTCGATCGCATCCATGATCACGCGCGTCATGCGCGTCAGGACGCGATTGACGACGAAGCCGGGTGCGTCGGCGACGAGGACGGAACGTTTGCGCAGCTTCGCACCGACCTCGAACGCGGTCGCCAGTGATACGTCGTCCGTCTCATGCGCGCGGATGATCTCGAGCAGCGGCATCAGCGCGACCGGATTGAAGAAGTGCATGCCGACGACCCGTGACGGCGCGCGCAGGTCCGCGGCCATCTCCGTAACGGAGAGGGAGGACGTGTTCGTCGCGAAGATGCACTCGTCCGCGACCACGCGCTCGAGCTCGGCGAACACGTGCTTCTTCACGCCGATCTCCTCGAAGACGGCCTCGAGCACGAGGTCGCAACCCGCGAAGTCGTCGTAGTTCGTGCCGCCCGCGACCAGAGAACCGAGGAAGCGTCCTTTGCCTTCGTCGTAGCGGCCCTTCGCGACCTGTCGACCGATCTCGCCGCGGATCTCCTCGATCGCCTCGTCGACGATCCCCTGCTCGACGTCGCGGAGAACGATCGGAACCTCGAGCCGGCGGAGGAACAGCGTCGCAATCTGTCGTGCCATCAGGCCGGCTCCGACGATGCCGACCTTCTCCACCTTGCGTGGTTCGAGCGGCGGCCTTCCCGGCTGCCGCTTCGCGCGCTGCTCGACGAGCTCGAACGCGTAGATCGACGCCTGGGCCTGCGGTCCGGGAAGGAGCTCGGCGATTGCGTCCTCCTCGCGGCGGTAGCCCTCGTCGACGCTCCAGTCGCGAGCGCCTGCGATCAGGTCGAGCGCCGCGTACGGTGCGGGCGCCGCGTCGTGCACCTGATCGTCGACTGCCGTGCGGGCGCGGCGGAAGACCGTGTCCGCGTCGGCCCAGTCGGGCTCGCCACGTTCGAGCGGTCGCTCGACGAGCTCCCGCGCGAATGAGACGGAGTCGTCCACGAACTCCACCGGCTCGAGCAACCGGTCGGCGATGCCGAGCTCGGCGACTTCCGCGCCGCCGAGCATCCGGTTCTGACGCAGCGGGTTCGCGACGATCACCTTCACCGCGGTTTCCGGGCCCACGAGCTTCGGCAACAGCTGCGTGCCGCCCCACGCGGGGAAGAGTCCGAGGAAGACCTCCGGCAGCGCGAAGTGGCGCACCGCGGACGAGATCGTGCGGGCGGTGCAGTGGAGCGCGAGCTCCACTCCGCCACCGAGACAGGCGCCGTTGACGGCGGCGACGGTGGGGAACGGAAGTGCGCGCAGCCGTCCGAAGAGCTCGTGCCCGGCGCGACTTCCCTCGCGCGCGCGCTCGGCCGTGATGCTCGGGAACTCGGTGATGTCCGCGCCTGCGGCGAAGAAGAACGGCTTGCCGGTGATCACTGCGGCGGCGAAGTCGCCACGCTCGAGCTCGGTCAGCGCGCGATCCAGTGACTCCATCGCCGCCTCGCCGAAGAACGTCGGCTTGGTGTAGTCCTCGCCGTTGTCGATCGTGACGAGCGCGATGTCGCCGGCGCGCGCGACGCGGAACTCAGTTACTGGAGCCAAGGTTCTCCCACAGCAACGCGGCACCCATTCCCATCCCGACGCAGAGCGCAGTCAGCCCGTACTGCACGTTGGGCCGCTCGCGAAAGCCATACGCAAGCTGCGCGAGCAGCCGCACGCCTGT
>Ga0066652_100000996_pt1 | contig 14173 bp, 14 predicted proteins | sample GraSoiAngelo_101_FD_71413 | JGI IMG/M metagenome (GOLD analysis project Ga0066652, IMG submission 71413) | Grasslands soil microbial communities from the Angelo Coastal Reserve, California, USA - 14_0903_02_30cm | ecosystem: Environmental > Terrestrial > Soil > Grasslands | place: USA...
TGGTCAAGACGCCGACGGCTGCTGCAATCAGCCGATGGCTATGTTCGTAGAAAATGTTGCCGACCATTTTGGACCAAGGGTAAAAAAACATGTTGTACCCGAAGGTCGTCGGCCAGTCGGGGACCGCAAGGCCTGCCCCTTTGCTGGTGACGAGACCGCCGATAAAAAGCAAAGGAAACGTCGCGCAGGCCAGAATGACAGCGAGTCGGTGGGGCCAAACGCTCACGTCCCCCGAATTTTGCGCGGGACGGCTGGCGGCTGACATGGAACTACACTAATGGGCTCGGGCCGCGGCTCCGGCTCCGAGTTGCTTATTCTGCGGCAACCAATCTTCTTTCACTTCCGGCGAGCTATATTCGTAAGGGCCGCGGTACACCACCGGCTGGACCTCGAAGTTCCCGTGCGGCGGCGGCGAAGCCGCAGTCCATTCCAGAGTGTTGGCCTGCCAAGGATTGCGCTCGGCCTTCTTGCCGGCGAACAGGCTCGAGACAAAATTATACAGGAAAAAAATCTGCGACGCGCCGAGGATCAGTGCGCTCACCGTGATAAAAACATTCCAGTGCTGCATCGGCTGGAGAAACTCGTATTGAGTTGGGTTGTAAATCCGCCGCATGTGACCGGCCACTCCGAGAAAATGCATCGGAAAAAAGGCGCCGTTAAAGAAAATGTAGGTCAGCACGAAGTGGATCTTCCCCAACCTTTCGTTCATCATCCGACCGAACATCTTCGGAAACCAGTAATAGACCGCGGCGAATAGCGCAAAGATAATTCCGGCAACGACGTAGTGGAAATGGGCGACGATGTAATAAGTGTCATGAATGAAGATGTCGACCGGCGTGGACGCCATAAAGATACCGCTCAACCCGCCGATGACGAAATTCGAGACGAACCCCAGGGCAAAGAGCATCGGCGCAGTCAAGCGAATGGACCCACCCCAGAGAGTGCCGAGCCAGTTGAAAACCTTGATGGCTGACGGGACGGCAATGACCATCGTGGTCATCATGAAGGCCGTGCCGAGGAGCGGATTCATACCGCTCACGAACATGTGATGGCCCCATACGATCCAGGAGAGAAAAGCGATGGCGATCATGGAAAATGCCATGGCGTGATAACCGAAGATCGGTTTGCGTGAAAAAGTCGAGAGCAGTTCCGAAGTCACGCCCATCGCCGGAAGCACTAAAACATAAACTTCCGGATGGCCGAAGAACCAGAACATATGCTGCCAAAGGAGCGGCTCGCCCCCTCCTTCCGGCAGGAAGAAGCTGGTACCGAAGGTCCGATCGAAGAGCAGCATGGCCAAAGCAGCGGTTAAGACCGGAAGAGCAAGCAGCAACAGGATCGCGGTGACGAATAACGACCAAATAACGAGCGGCATGCGGAAGTAAGTCATGCCCGGCGCTCTCATGTTGACGATCGTCGTGATGTAGTTGATGGAACCCATCAAGGAAGAAACGCCCAGAATGATCAGGCTGATGATCCAGAGATTTTGTCCCCAGTCCACGCCCGTGTATTGCGCTTTGGCCGAGAGGGTCGCGTAGGCGGTCCAGCCCGAGGCCGCCGGGCCGCCCGGAACGAAAAAGCTTGACAGCATGACGACGCCGGAAACGGCGCCCACCCAGAAGGAAAGCAGGTTCAACTTGGGAAAGGCCATGTCCCGCGTGCCGACCATCAACGGGATAAGGAAATTGCCGAAGCAGCCGACCATGATCGGCATGACCACAAAAAAGATCATGATCGTCGCATGCATGGTAAAAATCGCGTTGTAGGTCTGGGGCGGAATAATCCCCCCGTACATATAAGGCTCAGGAACCCAGCTCACTCCCGGCACCGCGGTTTCGGGCCACGCCAGCTCCCAGCGAATCATCATGGCCAGCAGCCCACCGATCATCAGCATGAACAGGCCGAGAAAGAGAAACTGTCGGCCGATCATTTTATGGTCGGTGGAAAACACATAGGTGCGCCAGAAACCTAATTCTTCGTGGTGCGCATGCACTGCGTGCACTGCTCCGGCGGCTACTGTATCGCTCATCGTTCAAGCTCCTCCGTCAATATCCTTACACGAATTCACTAAAAGAGTGGATGCCTTACTGCGGTTTGGCGGTTAGGTTTTCCGCTGCCCATTTGGCGTACTCCTCCGGCGTGTGGACGTACAGCCAGCCTTTCATTCCAGAATGGCCGAAGCCACAAAGCTCGGCACACGGAAGCTCATACTTGCCAGGCTTCGTGGCTTCAAACCAGACCAGAATAGTGCGCCCGGGGACCGCGTCCTGCTTGAGCCGCAAATTCGGCAGGAAGAAACTATGAATAACGTCTCTCGACGACAGATGGACGCGCACGACCTTATTGACCGGGACATGCAAATCATTGTCGAACTTCACGTCGTCCGGCGTGCCAAACTGGTGGTCCGCTCCGGGATAGACGACCTCCCAGTTAAATTGCTTCGCGGTAACTTGCAGTTCAAAGTCGCTGTCCGGCGCGTAGCGTTTCACCTTGGCCCAGGTCGATACGCTCATGAAGGAGAGCACGATCAAGATGGCAGCCGGAATGATCGTCCAGATGATCTCCAAGGTCGTATTTCCATGAGTGTAGGTGGCACGTCGCCCTTCCTTTTGGCGGTACATGATCAGGAATACGACCATTAAAACGGTGACCAGAATGAACGTGACGGCCGTAATATAGTAAATAAGATAAAATAACGAATCGATCTCTCCACCAAACGTAGACACGTCTTCTGGCAACCAGCTGAGCATCTAGCCAACCATCCTCATGATTTTTTTGGAATTCAAGATGAAAACTTCACTCTTGCTAACATAGCTACGAGGTCATTTCAAGGGCAATTGCAGTTGATTTGCAAAGGTTTGACCTCGATGTTAAGCAAGTCGCTGTCGACAAACACCCGCTTATCGTCATGAGTTCTTGGCAGACGCTTAGTCTACTCGTTCATCTCCTAGCCCTCGCGCTTTGGTTGGGCGGCGTTACGTTTTTCCTGGTCGTCTTTGGACCGGCGGTCGATGAGCTGAAGCCCGGCGCGGGAATCCAGGTGTTGAATCAAGGAAGGATTGCATTTGAAGCGGTCTCCTGGACGGGAATTGCGCTCATCATGATTACCGGAATGGTAAATCTGATTCTTCGTAACCAAATATCGGGCGGGAATCTGGGCCGATATTATATGGTGATGTTATCCGTCAAAATTTTCGTCTTTATTGCCATGCTCGTGCATCACTCTCTACAGGTCTTTAAATACGGACCGAAAATCGTCTCGCTAACGGCGCAAGTCAGCGCCGAAACTCCCTCATGGCCCGAACCGCTGCGTGCGCATTGGCAAAAGTGGTTCATGCTTCTCAAAATCAACGCGACGCTCGGCCCTATCGCCACCCTGTTAGGGCTTGCGTTGATAAAGGGCTGAGACAATTGAGCGCTCGAATAGCAGTCTGATTTTGACGGATGTGCTGGGCCGTGGTATCTATCGTCGCGGCCACGAAGAACCCCGGCAAGGAGGAGAACATGAGACGGATCAGTCCGATTTTTGTTTCAATAGCGCTCGCGCTTCTCGGCTTTAGCTCCAAAGGGACTGCCCAGACCATCAAGATCGGCGCCGTTGTTCCGCTCACCGGGAGATACGCCGCCGGTGGCGCGCAAAACAAGGCGGGTTACGAGATCGCGGTCCAACAGGTAAACAGCGCGGGCGGAGTCAGCGTCGGCGGCAAGAACATGCGGCTCGAGCTGGTCATGTTGGATGATGAATCGGATCCCACCAAGACCGTGGCTCGGCTAGAGACTCTGGCCACCCAGGGAGTCGTCGCCTATCTGGGCGGATTCGGCTCCGACCTCCATGCTGCCGCCGCCTCGATCGCGGATAAAAATAAAATTCCTTATCTAGGTGTCGCTTTCGCGTTTCATGGCATCCATAAACAAGGCCTGCGCTATCTCTTCTCGCCTTTTCCAAAGTCTCCCGACCTAACGAAGGAGACGTTTGTCTTCCTCGATGCTTCGATCCCAGCGGCTCAACGGCCTACGAAGGTTGCGCTCGTCCTCGAACGAACCGACTGGGGAAAGGAGATGGGGTCGCTCTGGGAAAGCCAAGCCAAGCAGCGCGGTTATCAAGTGGTGGCGAGCGGCGAATATGCCCCGGGCGCCAAAGATTTTTCCGATTTGATCTTGAAAGCCAAATCAGCCGGGGCCGAAGCGGTCTTCGCCCTCCCCTCGCCTCCTGACGGCATGACGATCGTCAGGCAGATGAAGGAGTTGGATTTCAATCCCAAATTCTCACTCATCATCCGCGCGCCCGATCCGCCGGTATGGTCCCAAAACCTCGGCAAAGACGGCGACTATGTTGTGCTGTCGCCCGGCTGGCACTTCGCCGCTCGCTATCCCAAGGTGGGTGAGCTAAACGAGGCGCATCAGAAATTATTCAATCGCCCGGCTGACCCGATCGTAGGGCCATCCTATGCTTGCGTTCAGATCCTGGCCGACGCAATTGCTCGCGCCCGCGCGCTCGACCGGGACAAGATCCGCGACGCCATCGCGGCAACAAACATGACCACCGTGGTTGGGCCCGTGCGCTTCCGGCCGGATGGGACCGGCGAGGTGAAGGTCTTTTTCCAGCAATGGCTCAAAGGAAAACAGGAACTGGTCTGGCCTAAGGAGTTTGCCACCGCGCCATTTGCGTACCCGGCTCCGCCCTTCAGTCAGCGATAGCAGGAATTGTATCATTTTGGATTTTGGATTGCCGATTTTGGATCAAGCGAAAATCAAAAATCTAAAATCGAAAATCTAGTGGCCCTTCTCTCTCTCAATAAAGTGTCAAAGAGTTTTGACGGCGTCGCGGCTGTCAAATCAGTGACCTTGACCATGGAGGCGGGCGAGATTCTCGGCGTCATGGGACCGAACGGCTCGGGGAAGACGACTCTTTTCAATCTCGTCAGTGGCGCCCTAGTTCCCGACGGCGGCGAGATTCGATTTCTCGGCGAGCGCGTGAACGGTCTTGCGCCTCATCAGATCTGTCGCCGCGGCCTGGCTCGAACATTTCAGCTGGTGCGACCGTTCCTCGGCCTGACGGTCGTAGAAAATGTGCTCGTCGGCTTAGGCTATGGCCGTGAGCGGCTAGGCGGAGCCGCGGCTCGTCGCAAGGCGGCCGAGCTCCTGTCTTCAGTGGGTTTGGAGGGCCTGTCGATGCGGCCCGCTCATACGCTTCCCGTGATGGCGAGGAAGCGGCTCGAATTGGCGCGCGCTCTCGCCACGTCTCCCAAGCTCCTACTCCTGGATGAGTTCATGGCTGGACTATCTCGCTCCGAGACCGCGCAGGCGATGAATCTTATCCGCTCGCTGCAAGGGCAAGGACTTTCCCTCATCCTGGTGGAGCATATCGTCTGGGCGTTGCTTGATCTTTCCCATCGCATCGTGGTTCTGAGCGCCGGCGAGAAGATTGCCGAGGGCCTGCCCGGCAGCATCGCGAAAGATCCGCAAGTGATCGAAGTCTATCTCGGAGAAAGCACGAGGATTTAAACAACGGTTCAAGCGCGAACAGAAAGCCATGCTTGAGGTGAAGAATCTTGAGGTTGCCTACGGCGCGCTCACCGCGTTGCATGGGGTAAGTCTCACGATTCAACCCGGTGAGATGGTCGCTCTCGTCGGGCCCAACGGCGCTGGAAAATCAACGCTTCTCAAAACCATCGCCGGTCTGCTGGTTCCGCGCGCCGGCGCGATTCTATGGGAGGGGAAGCGCCTCAACGCTGTGCCGCCACAGCGGATCGTCGAGCGCGGTGTCGCTCTGGTTCCTGAGGGGCGTCGGCTCTTCGCCCGGATGACGGTCCGGGAAAATCTCGAGCTCGGCGCGTTCACCCGGCGCGCTCAGACAGAGCGGCGAGCGCAGATCGAGCGGGTCCACGCTATTTTTCCACGCCTGTTCGAGCGGGAAGGTCAGCTGGCCGGCTCCCTTTCGGGCGGCGAGCAGCAGATGCTCGCGCTGGGACGCGCTCTCATGGGGCTGCCGCGGCTGCTGCTTCTCGACGAACCGTCACTCGGCTTGGCGCCAAGAATCGTCGAGTCGATATTTTCCGTTCTCGCGGAGCTGCATCGCGAAGGGATGAGTCTGTTCGTCGTCGAGCAGAACGTTCATGCAGTGCTCCACCTGGCCCGGCGCGCTTACATCCTCGAAGGCGGAAGAATCGTCGGTGAAGGCGAAGGCCAAAAGCTGCTTCAGGACGATCACGTTCGGGCGGCCTACTTGGGTCCACTGGCGCGAGGAGCAACCTCGTGATTCTCACTCAACAGCTCATCCTCGGCGTCCTCGTCGGCGCGCTCTACGGCCTTGCAGCCGCCGGCCTCTCACTAACGTTCGGGGTGCTCCGCGTCTTAAACGTCGCGCACGGGGAGCTTTTGATGTTGGGGGGCTACGGAACCTTCTGGCTCTTCACGCTTTGGCAGATCGACCCGTTCCTTTCTCTTCTCTACGTTGCGCCGGCCATGTTCGTGCTCGGGCTGCTGCTCTATGGGGCGCTGTTTCAATTCGTCGTGCAAGCCAATGAGGAAGTCCGCATCAAAAACTCGCTGCTGATCGGGTTCGGACTCACTTTGATCTTGCACACGTTGGCCATCCATTTCTGGACGGCCGACGAGCGCGCGGTGACCACGAGCTACGGCGGCGCTGTCGTAAGGATCGGTGTCTTCGCAGTCCCTCTTATCCGGCTGGCGAGTCTGGTGTTTGCTTTTGCCATTCTGACGGCACTTCACTTGTTTCTTGCAAAAACGCGTTGGGGCCGGGCCATTCGAGCCACTGCCGAAGATTGGGAGGCTGCGGCCCTCATGGGGATACCGGTGGGAAAGACTTACCTTGTTGCTTTTGCCCTGGGGACCGTGCTGGCGGGTATCGCGGGCGGATTGGTCAGCGTTTCCTATTCGATCAGTCCGTCCATCGGCCTCGAATGGACTCTGAAGGCCCTTATCGTCGTGGTGCTGGCTGGACTCGGATCGCTCTTCGGCAGCTTCGCCGGTGGCATTTTGCTCGGGCTCGCCGAAGCGACGAGCGTTGCGTTTCTCGGCGGGCCATACCGCGAGGTGATGGGACTCATTCTCTTTCTCATCATTTTAGTGCTTCGCCCTCAGGGGTTATTCGGAGAGCGCGGATGAAACTATTTCTGGGAGGGATTTTGCTCGCCGTGGGATTTGCCGCGCTCCCGCTCTTTACTCAGCGTAATGACTTCCTCAATCTTGGAGTGCAAATATTCCTCGCCGTGGCGCTGGCCCAGAGCTGGAATTTGCTAGGAGGCTATGCCGGGCAGATTACTCTCGGCCACGCGGCTTTCTTTGGTCTCGGAGCGCTCGTCACGCGAACGCTCTGGGTCGGCGGCGCGCCGCTCTTTTTGGCTCTCCCCGCCGGCGCGCTGGTAGCGACGGCTTTCGGAGTCTTGATCGGAGCCCCGGCTTTCCGCCTCCGCGGCGCCTATTTTGCGATCGGCACGCTTGCCTTAGCCGAGATCCTGCGCATTACGGTCGGGAATCTCATGCCGCAGATCTCGACGATTCCCGCCGCCGCGTTGGCCTCCTATAGCATCATTCCGCGCTATTATCTTACTTTCGCTCTGTCGGTGTTCTGCGTTGCCGTGGTCGCGCTGTTGGTTCGCTCTCGCATCGGACTCGGAATGCAAGCCGTCCGGGAGGACGAGGCGGCCGCCGAAGCTTCAGGAGTCGGCGCGTTTGGCCATAAACTCTTGGCTCTGGCGATCTCCACGGCTTTGGTTGGACTCACCGGTGGAGCCTTCGCTTACTATCACGTTAGCTACTACCCTCAACATACCTTTTCTCCCACCTGGACCTTCGACGCTGTCCTCATCGCTTTCATCGGCGGCGTCGGAACTATCCACGGCCCCGTGCTGGGCGCGCTCTTCTTCGTCCTACTGAGAGAAGTGCTGGCGGTTCGCTGGGTCGATCTTCACCTTCTGATCTTTGGCGTGCTCTTCGTTCTGATCGTGCTCTTCCTCCCTGGCGGCCTTGTCGGAGCGTGGGACACGACCCGGCGTTTAATCGGCCGATTAACGCGGCAGAGATAAGTGAGTGCCTGCTTGCAGCGACGGAATCGTCAACGGCTAAAGCATGTGAAACCCGCGTGGAACAAATCACCATCTTTCTTTTCCGACAAAATCTGCGGCCTGTTTGATAACTTTTCGGGCTTCCTTATAAGCTGTTATCACTCGGTGAGAGGGAAGGATTCATCATGAGAAAATTCTGCATCCGTTTTTTGGCAGTTGTCGTCGCAGCTACGATGTTTTGCTCTTTGCAACTATTTTCCGGAGCTACGGCCAGCGCTCAATCCACGCCCTTTTACCAGGGCAAGACGATTCGCATCATCGTTGGCTTTACCTCCGGCGGACTTTACGATCAGTACGCACGAATTCTCGCGCGCCAGATGCCCAAGCATATTCCCGGCAGCCCGACTATCATCGTGCAGAACATGCCCGGCGCGGGATCGCTGACCGCCACCAATTATGTTTACGGTGTCGCTAAGCCCGACGGTTTGACGGTCGGGATGCCGGGCAGCGGGATTTATCTGGACCAAATGTTAGGGCGAAAAGAAGCGACGTTCGATGTGCGGAAGTTGGTTTGGCTCGGCAGCGTCGATCAAAGGGATTTGCTGCTTTATATGAAAGCGGACGCGCCGTGGAAATCCTTGGAAGATATTCTCACAACCACCGAGCTTCCCAAGTGCGGGGCAACGGGAACGTCCGACCTCACGACGATCATGGCCAACGTGCTGGAAGAAACACTCGGCCTCAAAATTAACAACGTGCGAGGCTATCCCGGAGGGGCCGAGATCGATCTGGCAATTGAAAAGGGAGAAATTCAATGTCGCGGAACCGGCATCACGACCCATTTTGCCCGCGAGCCCTACTTCACATGGCACAAAAACGGATTCGATCGGCACCTCGTCCAGACGGGAACCAACAAAGATCCACGGCTGCCCGACGCGCCCACGCTGAACGAATTAATGGACAAAAAGAAGACACCAACTATCAGTCGCAACGTCGCGCGCGTAATGCTGGTGTCCGCGACCTTGGGACGTCCTCTGATCGGCGCGCCGGGCATCCCGGCGGACCGGATCAACATTCTGCGCGAGGCTTACCTCAAAGCGTTCAAGGAGCCGGAAGTCATCGAAGAAGCAAAGAAGACCAACCTCGATCTCGCAACCCTGACCGGTGCAGAAGTTGAAAGGCAGATCCGCGAAGTAATGAACCAGCCGCGCGAGGTCATCGAGCGAGTGAAGAAGCTGTCGGAGTAGCATCGTGCGCGCATTGATTGTCCAGCCGGGTCAGAAGGATTGAGCGACGCGCTTTGAACTCTTTGACATGAAGCCCTTCTTTCGTGTCACATCACTTCTTCTGGGGATACTGTTTCTCGCGGCCGCCGCGTTCGCGTGGATCGACCTTCTAAAACATGGCGATTTGCTCTCGGATCCACGTCTGAAACCTGCGTCGGCATGGTTAACGGCGGGCTTGATGTTTTTGGCCCTTGGACTTCGTGGATGGCGGCCGCGCCGGCGACGGCACTCTGAGACAAAGACGACTTAACAGTAGCTACAAACTCATCCCGAACAATCTCAAAGCGTTGCCGCCGAGGATCGCTTCTTTAGCTTCGCGTGACAGATCCTCCCGCGCTTGGATCACCGGGACGGTATCGGGCCAGCTTCCCATGGTATCGGCGTGCGGGTAATCCGTCCCGACGACCCAACTGCGATGACCGAAACGATCGACGAGAACGCCCAGCAGGCTTTCGGTCGTGCGCACTGAAAAGTACAGGCGATCGAGATACTCTACGGGCGCCCGCTTCGGCTTCGATCCCAGTTTGTCATAATCCCCTTCTCCCTCGTAAACCGCCGCCAGGCTCTCCATCAGGTGAGGCACCTGCGTCCCGCCGCCTTCCATAAAACAAAATCGCAGCTTGGAGAATGCATCTAACACGCCACCGAACATCAGATTGGCTAAAGCCAGGGAATTTTCAATGGCATTTCCCAACGCGCTCCAAAAGCCGTAGCCGCGCGTCGCATAATGGCGCGTCAATCGCCATCCGCCGGCCATGGGCCCCGTGTTGACGGGATGAACGATAATCGGCACATCAAGCTCTTCGGCTTTAGCGTAGAAAGGCCAGAGCGCTGGATCGTCGAGGTCTTTGTCATTGACGCTCGTGTAGCAGACCGGGGCATGGAGACCCAGTTCGCGCACAGCTCGATCCAGTTCATCGGCGGCAAGCTGCGCGTCTTGCAACGGTATGGTCGCGAGACCGATGAACTTGCCCGGATGTTTTTTCAGGATCCTGCCGATGGCATTGTTGTACGAGCGGCAAACGCTCGTTGCCAATTTCGGCTCGACATCGTAATAGAATGAACCGTTGCTCGGCACGAGAACTTGCATGTCGATTTTGGCCTTGACCATATCGGCGATACGAACCTCCGGATCGTCGCCCGCGGAGCGAGGCCTCGGCATAAACGGATTCGGAATGTGGCGCGCATAGTCAGGGATATTCTTCTGCCTTGCCTCATAAACGACAAACGAGTTTCCCTCGGTATCTGTAACGATGCGGGGTTTTTGGCGCTCGAACTCCGCCGCTACGTCGTCGAACGCATCGTCCGGTAAGATATGGGAATCGCAGTCCACATAGGCCATGAAAGGTCTCCTTTTTTTTCAAAGCATCTGCCGCTGTTTGAAAGGTGCTATCCGTTACAATGCAGCGTCTATCAAGCGGCTCCGGCAGGTGTCAACCGGAGATAGCGGTGCAATTTCGTTTCAAACGTGTCTATGTAGGGGCAGGCCCCTGTGCCTGCCGAGCAGAGGGGCGACCACAGGGGGTTCGCCCCTACAAATTTTCGCGGAATTGAACCACTAGCCGTATTTTTTCCCCAACTGATCCTCGATGGCGATCCACAGCGGCACATAATCGCCCGAGAAGGATGAATAACCAATCGTGATATTTTGGAATTCCGATGCCGCAAAGCATGCAGACGCGAAGGCGAGCCACTCACATAAGAACCAGAAGGCGATGCGATATCTCTTGCTGGCCATATATGACTCCTCTCAAGCGATCTGATGGAAGCGGACGTGCCAAGATTTCGCACGAACTTCATAGAGCAGCAACGACTTCAGGCGAATCTCAACCATGGAAGTGCCTAGCCAACCTCCTGGTTCTACTTGTTCGCCTCCAATTCCTTGAGCGCCTGACGCACCAAGGAAAAATCTCTCACCTCGTCCAGAGGCCGCTTTTTATCGCTCAGTCTTTCGATGAAACTTTCCATCTCGGCGTCGGTCATTTGCCCATCCTTTCTGATGGTCTTGAGTTCGAGGTCATAGGAGCGCGCCGCAATCTCGGGTGTCTGCTTGACCCAATGCAACAACACTCGGGTCGTTTCCTGCCGATTTGCCTCGATGAAACGGTTGGCCTTGAGCAACGCTCGCAGGCCGCGCTTGACCATTTGTGGGTTTTCCTTGAGAAGCCGATCCGATGTAATCATCCCTGAGGCCGGCATGCCGACTTCCGGCGGCCCGGCCAAGACTTTAGCGCCCATTTGCTGGGCGATGAGATCATGCGGCGGCGAGAGCGCTACCACATCGACGACGCCCGTTGCGATGGCTTGGGCTCTCACTGAGGTGTCGCCGAGACCGATCGGTTGTAGCAGTGCAGGGTTGAAGCCCTTGGCGCGGAGCATCTCTTCAGCGACTAAATGATCCGACCCTTTCAGAGTCGAGACTCCCAGCTTTTTGCCTCTCAGATCCTGGACGTCTTTAATTTCAGGGCGGACAATCAAATAATAGACGCCCTTGGGGAGGGCGACTAAAACAATTTTCAACGGAAGCCCCTGGAGAATGCCGCGAACCGTGCTGACGAATGAGCCGGTAAATGCGACATCCCCGTTCATGAGAGCCATGGCCCCAAGCCGCGGATTAGCCTGAATAAGCTCGACGTCAAATCCTTCTTCTCGGAAGAAGCCTTTGCTCACAGCCACGTAATATGCCACGGTCGTGTTGCTCCGGCTCGAAGTCGAGATCCTGATTTTCTGTATTTGGGCGTGAAGCGCCTCAGCCGGGAACAGAGCCAGGTTCACCAAGAAAGTGAGCCATATCCAGCGCCAATAATGATTCCGATCGGTTAGCATGGCAGCGCTCATGGACCGCTCTGCTGCGCTACTTGTTCGCCTCTAACTCCTTTAGCGCCTGCCGCACAGGAGAAAAATCTCGCACTTCGTCCAATGGCCGCTTCTTCTCCCCCAGCCTCTCGATGAGACTTTCCATCTCGCCGTCGGTCATTTGTCCGTCTTTGCTGAGCGCCTTCAGCTCGAGGTCGTATGACCGACTCGCGACCTCCTGTGGCTGCGGCAGCGACTTTAGCATGACCGCGATCGTCTCCTGCCGCTTCTCCGTAATAAACCGATTGGCCTTGATGAGCGCGCGCAGCGTCCGCTTCACCCCTTGCGGATTCTCCTTCAGCAGACGGTCCGACGTGAACAAACCTGAAGCTGGCAAGCCAACCTCAGGTGGCCCGGCCAATACTTTGTAACCCATCTGCTGCAGAACTAGATCGTGCGGCGGCGATAAAGAAACAACCTGAACGATTCCGGCTACGAGCGCTTGTGCCCTTAGCGGCGTCTCCCCGATAACGATCTGTTGCAAGAGGGCCGGGTTGAACCCTTTCGAGCGGAGCAGCTCCTCGGCGACCAACTGATCGGTTCCTCGTATCGTGGCAACTCCGAGCTTTTTACCTTTCAGATCCTGAACGTCTTTAATCTCCGGACGCACAACTAAGAAATAAATTCCTTTCTTGAGCGCGACCAAAATCAGCTTCAGCGGAAGGCCCTGAAGAATGCCGCGAAACGTGCTGGTAAACGAGGTCGTAAAGGAAACATCTCCATTCATGACTGCCAGCGCGCCGAGCCGCGGGCTAACCTGGATGAGCTCGACGTCCAGCCCTTCCTCGCGAAAGAAGCCTTTGCTTGCGGCTATATAAAAAGGAGTAATCGTGTTGCTGCGGCTCGAATAAGCGATCCTGATTTTTTGTGTTTGCGCGTTAACCACGCCTTGCGACAAAACAACAACGGTCAGGAAAACCGCGGTCCATATCCAGGGTAAATATCTAAATCGCATGGCGACGCCTACTTGTTCGACTCTATTTCCTTGAGCGCTTGTCGGGCAAATGAAAAATCCCGAATTTCATCCAGCGGTCGTCTTTTCTCGGCCAATCGTTCCATTTGAAATTCTATTTCAGCATCGGTCATCTGACCGTCTTTGGCGAGCGCCTTGAACTCGACGTCGTAGGAACGCGCCGCCGTCTCCGGCGACTGCGGCACGAACCTGGTCATGATGCGGACGGTCTCCTCTCTGTTTTCCTCGATGAAGCGGTTCGCCTTCAACGCCGCTCGTATCGTGCGCCTTAAAATTTGCGGATGCTCTTTAATCAGCCTGTCCGCGGCAAACAATCCCGATGACGGCACGCCGATTTCCGGCGGTCCGGAAATCGCCTTGAGACCCATTTGCTGCAGCATGAGATCATGCGGCGGCGATACCGATACCGCCTGGACCACATTGGAAAGCACGGCCTGCGCGCGGAGCGACGGCTCGCCCACCGCGATGGCCTGCACGAGACTCGGATCCAGCCCCTTCATCCGCAGCAGCTCTCTGCCAATGATATGGTCGCCGCCGTTGACCGCCGTGACACCAAGTTTTTTGCCCTTGAGATCCTGGATGTCCTTGATGATCTCCGGCCGTACCATCAAAAAATAAATGCCCTTCTTAAGCAAAATGAAGACTGTCTTCATCGGCAATCCCTGCACGACGCCGCGAAAGGTGCTCACGAACGACGTCGTAAAGGTCACGTCGCCGTTCAACACCGCCATCGCGCCGAGCCGCGGATTCACCTGAATGAACTCGACCTCCAATCCTTCGTCTTTAAAAAAGCCTTTGCCTTGGGCGACGTAGTAGGTCGCGTTCGTATTGCTCCGGCTCGATAGAGAAATGCGGATTTTTTGCGCTTGGGCGTTAACTGCCGGTAAGGTAAATGGTGCGAGACTCCACAACAGAGCGAGAAAGAATCCGAGCAGGCATCGGGTTCGACCTATTTGCATTGCGATTATCTTCTATTTTGCCCGGATTTCTTTGGCTAGTGAAAAGTCAGCGCCCTCGTACATTCGATGAGA
>Ga0066652_100000997_pt1 | contig 14171 bp, 13 predicted proteins | sample GraSoiAngelo_101_FD_71413 | JGI IMG/M metagenome (GOLD analysis project Ga0066652, IMG submission 71413) | Grasslands soil microbial communities from the Angelo Coastal Reserve, California, USA - 14_0903_02_30cm | ecosystem: Environmental > Terrestrial > Soil > Grasslands | place: USA...
GTTGTCGAACGGCGTGATCGTAATGACCGGACCGAAGATTTCTTCGCGGTTGACGCGACATGACACCGGCAAATCCGTGATGACGGTCGGCTGGAAGAAGTAACCCTCGCGGCACCGGTCGTTAGGCGGCTCCGGAGCGGTACCGCCGAGCGTGACCTTGCCGCCCTCCTTTTGCGCAAGATCGACATAGAACTTGATTTTATCGAGCTGCGTTTTGTTCACGATCGCACCCTGATCGGTCGTTTCTTCCAGCGGGTCGCCGCTCTTCAGTTGCGATGCTTTCTCGACGAAGCGATCGACAAAATCTTTGTAGGCGGAGCGCTCAACGAACACGCGCGAACCGCACAAACAAACCTGGCCCTGGTTCGCGAACGACGAGCGCACGCTGCCAGTGATAGCGGCGTCGAGGTCGGCATCGGCGAAGATGATGTTCGGGTTCTTCCCGCCTAGCTCGAGGGAAACTTTCTTGAACAGCGGCGCGCATGCTTCCGCGACTTTACGCCCAGTGACCGTGCCGCCGGTGAACGAGATCGTATTGATCTTCGGATGCGCCGTGATCGCGGCACCGACATTTGGCCCCGTGCCGTGCACAACGTTGAGCACGCCGTTTGGCAGTCCAGCCTCGCGACAAATTTCGCAGAGCAGGTAAGCCGTCATCGGCGTCAGCTCGCTCGGTTTGGCGATGGCGGTGTTGGCGACCGCGATGGCCGGCGCGATTTTCCAGGTCATCAGATAGAGCGGCAAATTCCAGGGCGAGATCAATCCGGTGATGCCGCGCGGCTGACGCAACGTGTAGTTAAACGCGACGTTGTCGGTGATGTGCGCTTCGGATTCTGTATGAAGGATCGCAGTCGCAAAGAAGCGGAAATTGCTCGCCGCTCGCGGAATGTCGAGCGAGCGCGCGAGTGAGAGCGGCTTGCCGGTGTCGATCGACTCGGCGCGCGCAAGTTTCTCCAAATCTCGTTCGATCAAATCGGCAATGCGCAGGAGGATGCGTGACCGCTCCGCGGCGGGTGTGCGCGACCAATCTGCGAATGCCCTTTCCGCTGCGGCGACGGCAAAATCGACATCGCGACTGTCGCCGTCCGCGACTTGGGAATAGGCCTTTCCTGTCGCGGGTTCGATGTTGTCGATATATTTCCCGCCAATCGGTTCAACGAATTGGCCGTCGACGAAGTTTTGGATCTGTACTGATTCAGTGCGCATCTGACACTTAGCTGGCGGACCGCTTAAGTTTAATTGTAGCCGTCGTAAATTTTCGGTTTCGCTGTTTGAATGTGTCGGTCAATTAGCGCGCAAAACTCATCGGTGTGCCAATGTTTTCGTGTAGCCCACCACGTTTGGAATCCAGGATACGCTGCGGTGTCGGCGAGTGTCCGCTCAAATCCGCGCTATAATCGCTGGTCAAGCATTCCATCTATGAGGCCAAGATAGAGACTATCGGCGAATCGCAAGAAACGCCCCAGATGCGCGCCAAGCCTGAGCTTCGCGGGGCCGTCCAACGCGTCAAACGATTGCAGCCCGCGGAGCCAGAGCGCAGCCAAGTCGGGATTCTCCACAAGGGTTTTCGTCAAGTCGCTCCAGTGCGTCGTTAAAACATTCATCGCCGTGCGTCGGCTTTCCTTGTTTTGATTGCGGATTTGGGCGGCGAGATAAATGAGCGAAATGATGACGCCTGCAGCGCCAAGCACCTGTCCGATCGCGCTGATCATCTCCCAGTTCATGGCTGTTATTCTAGCGACCGTGAAAAAATGGCCAACCCCGAAGCTTGACTTGGCAGCCGACGAAGTTTTGGATCCGGAAATTCAGTGTGCACAGGAGAGTTTAGACGCTCGGCGCTCAACGTCCAACATCCAACGCCCTGCGAAGTGGGCGCGAGATGCGGCAGCCTCGCCATCCACCAATCACTTATCACTAGTCACTAGAGAAACTGGTGAGGGAGTCGTCGTCGAACACCGCACGGTGGTTCCGCAAAAAACACCCAACGCCGAACATCCAGCAAAGTCGGTTGGAGTTAGGGCTGCGTCTCAGGCGTGGATTCTCGCAGGCGAACGATCTTCGTTGCGGAGGCACATCGCGGCGAAATAGGTAAATGCATACGAGCTGGCGGAAACGATACTCTAGTCCACGGGCGGGGGTCGGTGGTAACAACCGATAACCGATAACAGTTAACTCACTCGCGCGCCCCGTCCGCAGGGCATGCGCTGTTAGGTGTCAGGCTCGCTTCGCTGGCGGACATAGTATCGCAACCGGTACACCCAACCATTGAGCGGCTGACTCGCGCTCTCGAAAAGCTCGAACGGTGATCGTCACCGCTTCTTCCATTAACGATTCGTAGATTTGCGCGATAGCGAAGGAGTACTTCTTATCAGCGAAAATGGCGGAGTTAACCGGCTGCAGCACGCACCGTCGCCGGCGGGCTGCCTCTGACAAACGCTGCAGACTGATCTGAACTTGAGTGACGCCGGAGAGGTCCATATACCGGTCAAAGGGCGCGTCCTGCACATGCTCCTCCCACTCGATAAATTCCCTGACCTTATCAGCGAGTGCTCCGTCAAAAATCCCGATCGGATGCCAGGTCATTAAACGGAACTTCGGATAGTACACCGCGCGTGGGAAATCCTTAAGAACAGATTCTATGATCTCCTCGCTCACAGTATTCCTCTCAGGCCAGCGGTTGGCAGCGTGGTCCGATTAGCTGGTTGGGTGAATTGCGGTACCTCCATCGACCAAATCTTGCCACGCAGCGCTGCCAGTAGTCCAGTTGCCAGTCGACATCCGGATGACGAAGATCGGCATCGGGCGCGTCGCTATCCGCGACTTGGGATGGGAATAGGGCTTTCCTGTCGCAGGCTCGATATTGCCGAGGTATTTTCCGCCAATCGGCTCAACAAATTGGCCGTCGATGAAGTTATTGATCTTCGCGTCGGTTTTCATCGATTACGAGCAGGAGCACGAGTAAGAGTGAGCACCCGAGAAATTAAACATCGAACATCCAACATCCAATTGGCAACGGTGAGGGAGGGATTCGAACCCTCGGTACCCTTTTGGGGTACGGCGCTTTAGCAAAGCGCTGCTTTCGACCACTCAGCCACCTCACCAAAAATCGGCTGCGAGAATATCGCGAAGAATTGCCCATTGCCAACATCGACATTCATCGGCGCTTGCGATTTATCGGAGTTGTCGATTGCCGCGTAACAAATGTGGCCGAAAATATTCGCGGTTGAAAATGCGGACGGGCGAAATGGCAGCCAAGACTCAATACACTCGCAGCGGCGATCTTCACATTGCCTATCAAGTCGTTGGCGAGGGACCGCTCGATCTCGTTTACGTCCCCGGCTGGATTTCCCACGTCGAGCTGGCATGGGAAGAACCGACTCTCGGCACATTTTTGCGCCGGCTCGCTTCCTTCTCGCGTCTGATCATCTTCGACAAGCGCGGCACCGGTCTTTCCGATCGCGTGCCCAATGACAAACTGCCCACGCTGGAGGAACGAATCGACGACTTGCGCGCAGTGATGGACGCGATCGGTTCGGAACGCGCGGCCGTCTTTGGCTTTTCGGAGGGCGGAAACCTCAGCGCCCTCTTTGCCGCAACTTACCCAGAGCGGACCACAGCGCTTGTTATGTTTGGCACGTTCGCCAAGCGAATCTGGAGTTCTGATTATCCTTGGGCGCCCAAACCCGAGGATCGCGAGCGGGAATACGAAGTGGTTGAAGATGAATGGGGAGAGCTGATGGACCTCGAGCATTACATCCCAAGCAAAGCCGGTGACGAGGCCTTCGCGCGCCGGCTCGCTACGTACTTCCGCAGGTCTGCGAGTCCAGGCGCTGCCATCGCGCTCCTGCGGATGAACACGCAAATGGACATTCGCCACGTGCTGCCCAGCATCCGCGTTCCCACACTTGTGATCCATCGAACGGGGGATCGGGACGCGAACGTCGAAGAAGGTCGCTGGATCGCGGGACAAATTCCAAACGCGCGCTTCGTGGAGCTGCTGGGTGAAGATCACATCCCGTGGGTCGGCGATCAGGATGCAGTGCTAGACGAGATCCAGGAATTTCTGACTGGAGTTCGCTCAGTGCCCGAATTCAATCGTGTTCTGGCGACTGTGCTTTTCACCGACATCGTCGGCTCGACCGAACGGGCGGCGCAGCTCGGCGACCGCGCGTGGCGCGACCTTCTTGATTCGCATCATGCTCTGGTGCGTAAAGAACTGGCTCGGTTTCGCGGGCGCGAGATTAAGACCATCGGTGACGCATTTATCGGCACGTTCGACGGGCCCGCTCGCGCGGTCCGATGCGCGTGCAGCATTCGTGATCGCGTTTCGGAACTCGGGATCGAGATTCGCGCAGGCGTGCACACGGGAGAAATCGAACTGAGCGATGGCGATATCGGTGGAATTGCCGTTCACATCGCTGCTCGCGTGATTGCGGCGGCGCAGCCAAGCGAAGTTCTCGTCTCGAACACCGTAAAAGATCTCGCCGCCGGATCGGCCATCGAATTCAGCGACCGCGGTGCGCAGGTGTTAAAAGGCGTCCCGGATGAATGGCGCCTATTCGCTGTTATGCGATAGGTCGGCCGGGCCTCTGAGAATTTGATAATGATAAGCGAAGAAGAAGCGCGGGCGAAGATTCTTGAAAACCTGCGGCCGTTGCCCGCGCGGCGGCTCCGAATTGATTCGCGAGCCCCGATTGTTTCGGGGTTGTCGATCCTGCAGGCGCTCGATTGTTTCGCGGCGCAGGATTACTTCGCGCGATTGCCGCTGCCGAATTTTGACAACTCGGCGATGGACGGTTACGCGGTGATCGCAAGCGACTGCCGATCGGGCGCCCGATTGCGCGTGGTCGCGGAGCAACCGGCTGGGGTGGATCGGCAACTTCGTCTTTCGCCGGGCGAAACGATTCGGATTTTCACCGGCGCACCGATGCCCCTCGGCGCCGATGCGGTCGTGATGCAAGAAGACGTTGCGCGTGAAGGCGACCAAATCGTCGTGAGCGTAGATGTCGATCCTGGCGAATTCGTGCGAAAGCGCGGCTGCGATCTGAGCGAAGGACAAAGAATCCTCGCGTCGGGCGAACGTATTCGCGTGGCAACGCTCGGATTGCTTGTGTCACAAGGTTTCGCTGAGGTCGCGGTTGGCGGCGAAGTCGATGCAGCAATCATCTCGACCGGAGACGAACTGGCCGTGCCGGGAGAAAAACTTCAGCCCGGCCAAATCTACGAAAGCAATTCGACATTGTTGCGAGCATTGCTGAAACGGTGCGGCGCACACGCCGGACTTGTGCAGCATTGCGGCGACGATGCCGATTCGTTAGGCAAAACTTTCGAGCAAGCGATCAAGCGTCCAGTTCTGATTGTCAGCGGCGGCGTTTCGGTGGGCGAACACGATTTGGTTCAAAAAGTTCTGCGGGCGCTTGGCGCGAAGATCGACATCTGGCGAGTCGCGATCAAGCCGGGCAAGCCGTTTCTGTTCGGCCACATCGATGGATGTGCATTGTTCGGTTTGCCGGGCAATCCCGTTTCTGCTTTTGTGACTTTCTTGCAATTTGTTCGGCCCGCGATCTTGAAAATGATGGGCGCAGCAAGTCTCGATCTGCCGAAGGTGCCGGGCAGGTTGATTGTCGATCTTAGCAACGAAGGCGATCGGTCGCATTACATTCGCGGAAGGTTGGAAAACGGAGAGTTCGCGCCAGTCGGTCGCCAGGAGTCGCACGCGCTATTTGGTTTGAGCCAATCGAATGCGCTGTTACGCGTCGCCGTGGGCGAGTCGTTGAAAGCTGGTGAAATTGTCGACGTTCAAATCTGGGATTAGCTAATTCTTTTCGGCTGAGCGGGGTTTGACAGGCTGTGCGCGCATTTTTAGCTTTAGCCCGCTTGAATACGGGAGCTTCCATCGTATTTGCACGAACTCCGACCGACCAGATTCGCGCCGACGCCGAGCAGCTTTCCCATATTGTCCTAGAGATGCAGCGCTGTTTCGTTCTGCATTTGTGCAAGGAGCTGGCGCCGGGCAACGTTTCCTTTCCGCAATTTTTCCTCCTCGCCTATCTCGATCAAAAAGAAGTGCTGACCATGTCCGCCATCGCGCGGAAAATGGGGCACACCACCGCAGCCGCGAGCGGTTTGGTCGCGCGGCTCGAAAATCTCGATTACGTCATGCGCTCGAGCGCGCGGGAGGACCGCCGCAAGGTGATGGTCTGCATCACGCCGAAAGGGTCGGCTCTTGTCAGGCGTATTCGCGAGGAGATGGTCGGCAATCTTATGAAGATTTTGGAACATCTCACGCCGGACGAACAAAAGGCGTGGTTGCACATTTACAGTAAAATTTATGATTACTGCCAATCGAAATGATTTTCATCTATTGGGCGGCAGTGTTATCACACCACGGTAAACAGCGCGCAGTTTGAATCTACGCGCCTACGATTACGCATCTAATCTCTGGGGCTAAGTCTTCTTTATGCGAAAATCTTTTGTAATCTCCGGGTTCGCCGCTTCGATGATTGCCACAAGCTTGGTGGCGCGCGCCGGCGCAGGCGAAGGATCGACATCGACAGGCGGTGGTACATCTTCTTCACGCAAAGTTCCGACCTTTACACTTGATCAAGCGATCCTGACGGCGCTCCAGCGCAATCCGACTCTCCTCATCGCGGAAAAAGAGATTAAACGGACCCAAGGCGTCATTATTCAAGTCCGCGCGCAGGCCCTGCCGCAGGTCACAGCTAGAGCGAATTTCGACTGGACTGATCCGAACTTGATCGGCGCCCGAATATTCGGACCGAACACGGGCACAACTACAACCCCCGGTACGACGGGCGGCGCGGCATCGCTTGTTGAGCCAGTACCGTCGCAAGTCCGCGAGATTCAGACACCACTGGCCGCTCCATCACCGACACCAACTATTAGCGCTGCTCAGGCGAGCGATATCTCCTACTCCATTAGCGTTCTTGGATCGCAACTGATTTTTAATGGCACGACTTTCCCGCAGATCCGCGGGACTTTCTTTCAGCGGGACAGCGCCTACTTCGCGTTCCGCAATATTCTGGACCAACTCCTCGCGACCGTGAAGACACAGTTCTACCAGGTCGTGGTCAATCGAGAGCTTATCAAAGTACAGGAGCAGTCGGTGCATCTGTTGGAGACTCAGCTGAAGGACCAGCAAAATCGGTTTGAAGCCGGAACGGTCCCGCGGTTTAACGTGCTCCAGGCGGAAGTGGCCCTCTACAATCAGCTTCCGCTATTGATCACCGCGCAAAATAATTTTCGTATCTCGATGATCACTCTGGCCAAAACTATCGGCCTCGATTTTCAGCCGGGGCGCGGTGAAAGTCCGCCGCTGGAAGTGATAGGTGAAATGCCATACATCCCTCGTAGCATTGCGCTGGCGGAGGCCATCGAGTTGGGAAAAGAACGGCGGCCATTTCTCAAGCAGGCGCGGGCAAATGTCTTAAACCAGCTTCAGCAAGTGCGCGCGGCAGCTGGTCAGTGGCTCCCAACCATCACCACAACGGGGGGCGGCGAATGGGTCAGCTCGCCCACGAATTCCAGTTGGCACGATATTTCCAAAGGTTGGATCGCAACGGTCCAAGGCAGCGTGCCGATCTGGGACAGCGGCGCGATCGCTGGCCAGGTCATACAACAACGTGCCCTCCTTTCGGAAGCCAAGATCACTTACGACGACGACGTTCGGCAGGTGGAGCTGGAAGTGCAGACCGCGTATTCAAATTTGCAGCAGAACCGCGAACTTATTAAGAGCCAGGAGAAAAACGTCGAGCAAGCCGAGGAAGCGTTGCGCCTCGCAAAGGCCCGGCTCGACGCTGGCGCAGGGGTGCAGTTGGATGTCCTCAACGCCCAGGTCCAGTTGCTCACGGCGCAATCGACGCGATTGCAGGCGCTCTTTGGCTATAACTCTTCCCTGGCGGAATTCGATCGCGCGACCGGTGCACAAAGCACCTACACCGAATCGTTCGCCAACCTGGCGCCGCGCGCGACGCGATCGAAAACCTATGACACGAGCAGTGGCACGGATGCTACCGGAAAACGCCGTCGCTCGTCCTCGCACTAGTGCAAGAGAAGCTGGGCCTAAGTCGAGCGATTTGTGGCTGCGGAGAGACTTCCAATCGAGCAATTTCCTGCTCTTGACGCGGCAGGCGTTTGTCGGCACGCATTCATCAAACGCATTCAAGGAATCGACGTTTCGCACAACAAATCCGAAGCGCTAAGTCGACTCGAAGCGGCGCATCGGGAAATCCGGCGCGCAATTGGCATGGGTGATTGGCCGCTGCTCACCGCCGAACAAATTCATGGGAACAAGGTTGCAATTGTCGACATACCGGTCGAGTCGGACAAACATTTCGCCGGTTGCGACGGCGTCATTACAAATCAGACAGGGCTCGCGCTCGGCATTCATGTCGCCGACTGCTGCGCTGTTTACATTGTCGATCCAAAGATACCCGCCATCGGTCTGGTCCATTCCGGTCGCAGAGGGACCGAGCTCGGCGTCGTCACGACTGCAATCACACAAATGGCGCAGCGCTTCGGATCAAATCCCGCTGAACTAATCGTACAGCTCAGCCCCTGTATTCGCCCGCCCCATTATGAGATCGATTTCGCGGCGAAGATTGTCGAACAATGTCGCGCACAAGGCGTGCACAATATCAACGACGACGGCATCTGCACAGCTTGCCGTGTCGATGTTTACTACTCCTATCGCGCCGAAAAAGGACGCACCGGCCGTATGCTTGCGCTGCTCGCGCTAGGGTAGGGAAAAGGGGTTCGCTCGTCCGTCGAGGTAGGCGGCGCACCCGGCGGTCACGTCCTACCTAACCGAAATTATGGTCGTCCTTGCCCGACCCACGTCGATACGGACAGATCCCGCGTTTCTTCGCATTCGCAACAAAATCGAAAAACTCGCGCGCGGGCGCGCCGAGTTTCAATTTCCCAGCTTTTTCCAGCGCCTGGGAAATGTTCAGCCCGCTCGTGTAAACGAACTTAAAGGCGTTCTTAATTTCGTCGCGATCCTTCGCACTGAATCCGGCGCGCTTTAAACCTATGACATTAATTCCGAAAATGGAATTGCGTTCCGCCGCAATCGTAAACGGCGGCAGATCTTTTCCGAAAGCGGAGCTGCCTTGTACCATCACCAACCGCCCAATGTGCATGTACTGGTGAAATGTCGATCCACCGCCGAGAAATGCGCCGTCATCCACGCGCACATGCCCAGCCAACAAGCAATTGTTCGCGATGACGACGTTGTTCCCGACCGCGCAATTGTGGCCGACATGCGCCCCCGCCATCAGGAAATTGTTATCTCCGAGTTTTGTGACGCTACCGTCGGGGCTGCCACGATGAATCGTACAATATTCGCGAATGACGTTGTCGTTTCCGATTTCGACCTTCGTTCTTCGTTCTGGCGAGAACGAAAGATCCTGCGGCGGCACGCCAATAATCGCGCCATATCCGATAAAATTGCCCGTTCCGATCGCGACATCTCCCTCGATGACAACGTGCGACTGCACGATCGACTTATCACCTATCATCGCGTGCGGGCCGATCACCGAGAACGGACCGATCTCGACGTCGGCGCCGAGCTGCGCATCGGGAGCGACAAGTGCCGTCGGATGAATTTTAGCGCTGCTCATGGTTTGATCGGAACACAGACTTGTAGTCTGTGCGACCACCAGAGTTTCACTCCGGCGACTCTAAGCCACCGGACAAGATGTCTGTTGGCCGCACAGGCAAGATGCCTGTGTTCCAAGTCTCGCACGATGGTTCTCTTCACAGCACGCCTGCTTCCTTGAAGCTGAAGTAGCCGGGGTTTCCATCCGCCGGCGCCCCGATGATCATATGATCGAGCAACTTGATCTGCAGAAGCTCGGCGGCTTCGGCCAAACGGCGCGTCAGACTATGGTCGGTCTGGCTCGGTGAAGGGTCCCCCGAAGGGTGATTATGCACTACGATGACGGCGTAGGCCGAGGAAACGAGCGCGGGCCGAAAGACATCGCGCGGATGTGCAATACTTTCGTTCACGCTTCCGATCGAGACTTCCTCGACTCGAATCAAATGATAGCGCGTGTCGAGCAGAATCACGCGCAATGATTCTTTACGCAGCCGACGCATCTCCGAGCCGACCAGCTCGTTCACCAGTTCGGGCGAATCGATCTTTTGCTTTGCCAACGTTTCGCGCGCGAGCCTCTGGCCAAGCCCAAACGCGGCGACGAGTTGTACCGCTTTAGCGAAACCGACGCCGCGAATCTTGGAGAGCTCGTCAACCGTGCATCGGCTCAACCCGCCGAGTGAGCCGTAATCCTTCAACAGCTTGCGCGCGACTTCGATCGCATTTGCTCCCGGTACTCCGGTGCGCAGCAAAATGGCAATCAACTCCGGATCGGTTAGTGCGGTCGCGCCGTGGGCGGCAAGTTTCTCCCGGGGCCGCTCCTCCCGCGGCATTTCGCGGATTTTGAGCTGCGACATTTTACAAATTCAAATGGCCTTGGTGCTGCGAGGGAAGTTCCCGAAGGTGCGGGCACGGAGCCCCTTCCGGCATTTTATCAGCCTTGCAACTGCTCAAGCATTTCACGGAACGCTTCACATAAGCCGAACAGTCCCTCGACATGCGCGTTGGCAGAAAACTTCTCCATTCCGGTCTGCGCCTCGCGAATGAGATCGGTTCCCGTCGTGATCGATTCATTCAGCGCTCCGTTGGTCGCGCCATTTTTCAAAAGTTCCGTCATCTCCTCGCATTTTCCTTCGAGGATAAGGCTGCAATAGCGCTCCCGTTCAAACTCGGAGGCGCAGCGCAAAAAGATCAGCACCGGAAGTGTGAACTTGCCTTTTCGCAAGTCCGTCCCCAGCGTTTTGCCGGTCGAGCTCTCGGTGCCTGCAATGTCCAGACAATCATCGTAGATTTGGTAGGCCATGCCGATACGCATCCCAAAGGTTTTCAACATCTCGATGGCGTGTGGATCGGCTTCGCTGATCGTCGCTCCTAATTCAGCCGCCGTCGCGAACAGCGAGCCGGTTTTCTTTTCCACGATCTGTAAATAGTCATCGACCTGGAGTTTGAGATCAAAACGACGTTGCGTTTGGATCATTTCTCCCGAACAGATTTCACGCGCCGTCCGCGCAATTGCACGACTGATGTCTGCATTTTCAAAATTTGTGGAGAGATCCAGAGCGTGTGCGAAAAGGCAATCGCCTAAAAGAACACTGAGAGAATTACCCCAGCGCGCGTTGATGGTAGGCTGTGCGCGGCGTCGTTCCGCTTCATCCATGATGTCGTCGTGCACGAGTGTAGCGAGATGAATTAATTCGACGATGATGGCAAGATCGACGTGTCCCGAGTTGATTTCGCCAGTCGCCCCGCCCGCGAGTAGCGCTACAAGCGGGCGCAGACGTTTACCGCGGCCGCCCACGGCATAGGTCACGTAGCCTTCGATGTCGGGATCGAAAGCGGCCGCTTGTTGCGCGATTCGTCTTTCCACTTCGTCGAGATGCGGCTGCACGAGCTGCGCCACCCGAGCTAGCGGTCCAAGCGGAGAAGCGGTTGCCATTTTGCCAGTCCGAATCAGGCCCGAGCGTGCAAAGACTTCCACAAGCGCAGAATAGAGGGGCGGCTTGTGGATTGTCAAAGCAACACCTTACTAGGGACGCAAGTTTCTAACTTGCGAATGGATCATAGCCGCGGCCCTGCCACGGTTGCTCGACGCGCCACACGCGCGTGGCTACAAGAAAAATGTCAGCGTCGCTGCAACCAGTTTTGCGTGCCGTATTTCTGTTGTGCAATTTCACTGGCACGTTCCTCGATTCGCGTAGTCAACGATCTTTCGTCGCAGACTTCCGCCAATTCGCCCGCGAACCGTTCCGCCAGATCATTCCCAAGATCGACGCGTCCGCCGGTCGGACGGACTCGTCGTGTAGCGAGTTGTATACTGCCCTGATGCAGCAAGCCGGCGCGCGTGCGTCGGTGTGCCGCGCCTGCGACTTTGCGCCCATTCATCATCACGTCGGCGCGCACCGGATTGCCAAAACACTGTCCGTTGTCGCTGGCGTCGGTAACCGCGGCAGCGGGGTCAACGATCCCGGCTACAAGTGCGCGCTGTCCAGTCGCAATTAGTGCATTACACAAGGCACGATGAATCTTCTCGTAGATCGACATCGATGATTCGCCGAAGATCGGGTCGCTCGCGGGAATCACAATCGAGTACGTAAGGTCGTCTCCGTGAAAAACAATTCCGCCGCCGGTCCAGCGCCGAACTAAATCGCGCTCAGTCGCATAATCAGCGATATCGGCAAATTTTCCAAAATATCCAAACGACAGAGCAGGGGAATTCCATCGATAAAAACGAATTGACGGAATCGTTACTGCTTCGAGCAGAGTTTCATCGATCGCCATGTTCGCGGCGGCAGACCGGAACGTGAAATCGTAATAGACGTCCAGCTCTGTGAAGATCGGCACGTGAACCTTGTCAACGTCCGATTTCATCCAGAATTTTGCCAACAGCTTCGCGTGGACTGGAGTGCGCGATAATCGGCCGACCAATCACGAGAAAGTCTGCGCCTGAACCCAGGGCTTCACGTGGTGTCATCACGCGTTCTTGATCGCCCGCTTCAGACCACGATGGACGAATTCCCGGAACGACCAGTTTTGTCTTTGTGCCAAATTCTGCGCGGAGCATTTTCACTTCGTGTGCACTGGCCACCAGTCCGTCAATTCTTGCTTCGACACCTAGCTTCGCGAGGCGCAAAACATGGTCATGAATTTCGTCCGAGATTCCAACTTGCCGAAGTGTTTGCTGGCCTGCGCTGGTCAACGCCGTAACGCCTAGGATCGATAAGTTAGTTTTACGCGCCGCGACCGCCGCCCGAATCATCTCTTCGCCGCCGCAAAGATGAATCGTCAGCATGTGCACGCCTAGTTGACCGGCGGATCCCACGGCCCGTTCAACCGTATTCGGGATATCATGCAACTTCAGATCTAGAAAAACTTTCGCACCCGTCGCCAAGACGTCACGCACAATTCCTGGACCTTCCGCAGTGTAGAGTTGAAGGCCGATTTTAAAAAAAGAAATCTGTTCCCGCAGTTGTTCAACAACAGCGAGCGCTTCCTTTTTTGTCGCCACATCAAGCGCGACGATGATTTTATCAGCATTTGTCATGTCAATTGGAACATAGGCCTGCCTGCGGCCTGTGTGTCCAGCGTGGCTTTTACCCGCTGGCTCTGATTCAGCGGGTTACAAACCCGCTGGGCGCACAGGCTACAAGTCTATGTTCCGTTGCCACGGCTGAATTCATCCTGTTCTTCTTCGGTTTTGCTGGACAAATTGCAAGTAATGGAAGTCCTGGCGCCAGCGAAAATCAATCTCTCGCTACGAATTTTGAATCGACGCAGCGACGGCTTTCATGAAATCGAGACGCTCATCGCTCCGATTTCGCTTTGCGATCAAATTAAGATCGACAAGAGCGACAGCGGAAAGGGGATCGAATTTCACTGTGATGATCCATCAGTTCCGACGAGCGACGACAATCTCGTCGTTCGCGCGGCGAACGTTTTTTTTGCCGCAACGAAGTTGAAATCTGCGGTCTCAATCGAGTTAAAGAAGCGAATTCCGCATGGCGCGGGTCTGGGCGGGGGAAGCAGCGACGCAGCTTCGACGCTGCTTACGCTCAACGAATTGTTCGAAACAAAATTGCCGCGGGAAGCGCTGGCGAAGCTTGCGGAGCCAATCGGTTCAGACGTTCCATTCTTCATCTTTGAATCGGTAGCAATCTGTCGTGCGAGAGGGGAGTTAGTCGCGCCGATGCGATTGCCGCAAGTGTTATCGATTCTGCTCTTAAAGCCGGATTTTGTTGTGCCAACAGGATGGGCGTACTCCCGTTGGCAGGACTCGGTAGAAATTCCGGGGATCTCTTACGCGCCCAAGGAATTCGCGAGTCAAACTTTTATTAATGACCTTGAGCGTCCTGTTCTTGAGAAATTTGTCTTTCTCGCGCATCTCAAAATGTGGTTATTAAACCAGCCGGAGGTGGGCACCGCGTTGATGTCCGGTTCTGGCTCGACGGTTTTTGCCGTGATGCGCCCACACGTGGATGTCGATCTTGTCGCCGAGCGGGCCAAAGCAGAGTTGGATGCGGAACTGTGGACCTGTGCGTGCGAGACGCGATCCGGTTCC
>Ga0066652_100000998_pt1 | contig 14155 bp, 13 predicted proteins | sample GraSoiAngelo_101_FD_71413 | JGI IMG/M metagenome (GOLD analysis project Ga0066652, IMG submission 71413) | Grasslands soil microbial communities from the Angelo Coastal Reserve, California, USA - 14_0903_02_30cm | ecosystem: Environmental > Terrestrial > Soil > Grasslands | place: USA...
TTTGATAAGAGAATACGATGTCCAAAAATATATGCAAAAATAGAAATTGAAGGTTAAAAACCAAATTTTTATATCATTTATTTACTTGAAAATCATTGTAGAATTTGTTCTACAAAAAAAACGAAGTTGGGGAAAGTGCTCATAACCTCGCTGCAATATTTTTTTTGATACGTATATTGCCCTGCTTTAAAAAATGAATTTACCCTCATCAGTAATCGAAAATGAACTTAAAACCTTTGAAGATAGGTTTAAAGAGGCTGCAAAAAGCAGAGCACCTCTTTTAGATCGCATTATGCGCTATGTTGTAAAAAGGAAAGGCAAGCAGCTCCGTCCAATGTTTGTTTTGCTGTCTGCCAGACTTTGCGGATCTATCACAGAAAGCACTTATAGGGCTGCGTCACTCGTTGAATTATTGCATACTGCAACGCTGGTTCATGATGATGTGGTGGATGATTCTGCAGAAAGAAGAGGCTTTTTCTCGGTTTATGCATTATGGAAAACAAAAGCTTCTGTATTGATCGGTGATTATCTCCTTGCAAAGGGTCTTTTATTATCTCTCGATAATAACGATTATAAAATACTGCATATACTTTCTGATGCTGTAAGAAAAATGAGTGAAGGAGAATTGTTGCAATTAGAAAAAACAAGAACACTGAATATTCCGGAAGATGTATATTATGAAATTATAAGAAACAAAACCGCATCCTTATTGGCATCAGCCTGCGCCGCCGGCGCATGGTCGTCTTCAAATGATGAAGAGAAAACTGAACAAATGAGATCCTTTGGTGAATATGCTGGTATGGCTTTTCAAATCAAGGATGACCTATTTGACTATGCCAGCGATAAGATCGGTAAGCCTACGGGTAATGACATCAAAGAAAAAAAACTTACACTCCCTCTTATTTATACTTTGAAAAATTGTGATAAAAAAACCCGCCGCGAAATCATTTATATCATAAAAAATAAAAATACAGATACTACACAAGTAACAAAAGTCGCCGATATAGTGACCAGGTCTGGAGGAATTCAATATGCATCGGACAAAATGAATGAATTTTATAGTAAGGCAAAAGAAATTCTTTATCAATTTCCCAATGACGATTCACGGAAAGGACTTGAAGATCTTATCAATTTTGTGATCAACAGAAAATATTAAGCTTTAAATTTAAAGATGCAAAAAAGATGGAAAATACTAACTGCGGATAAGCCAGAATCTGACTCACTTCAATTAGCACTTAAAATTTCTCCTGTTATTTGTGGTATACTCGTACAACGAGGTGTTGCCACATTTGATCAGTCAAAAAAATACTTTCGGCCTGAATTGTCAGATCTCCATGATCCATGGTTAATGAAAGACATGGATAAAGCAGTTGAACGAATTATTTGTGCAATTAATAATAATGAGAAGATCCTGGTATTTGGAGATTACGATGTGGATGGGACCACTTCTGTTGCCTGCATGTATCGCTTCCTGAAAAAAATTCATTCCAATATTGATTTTTATATTCCTCATCGCTATCGCGAAGGATATGGTGTAAGCAAAGCAGGAATTGATTTTGCGAATGAAAATGGATTTACCCTTATAATTTCTCTTGACTGCGGAATAAAATCAATTGACCTTATTTCCTATGCTAAAGATCTTGATATTGATTTCATCGTTTGTGATCATCATTTACCTGATGAAGAATTGCCAAATGCAGTCGCAATTTTAAATCCAAAACAAAAAGATTGTAATTATCCATACAAGGAATTATGCGGATGTGGTGTCGGTTTTAAATTAATTTCTGCACTGGCACCTCAGTTTGGATTAAGTAACGACGATGTTAATGAAAGCCTTGACCTTGTTGCAACCGCTATTGCCGCGGATATTGTTCCTATGACAGGAGAAAATCGCATCCTTGCTTATTATGGTTTAAAAAAAGCAAATGAAAATCCGAACAACGGCATTAAAGCACTCGGGTTTTTAAGCGGTTTAAAAACTGAACTGCATATCAATAATCTTGTTTTTATAATAGCTCCGCGGGTAAATGCTGCCGGAAGAATGGATGACGCAAAAAAAGCGGTGCAAATGTTCATAGCGGACTCTTATGATGAAGCATTACAATATGCAGAAATGCTTCATAGCGATAATACAGACAGAAAAGAAGCGGATCTCAATATTACGAGTGAGGCCTTGTTTATCATTACCGAAAATCAGGATTGGCAACATCGAAAATCAACAGTTGTTTTTCGATCTCATTGGCATAAAGGTGTAGTTGGTATTGTTGCTTCACGCCTGATAGGACATTATTACAGGCCAACTATTGTATTGACTCAAAGCGGCGAGTACGTTGCAGGCAGTGCCAGGAGTGTTCCTGGTTTTAATTTATACGAGGCCGTTCATGCTTGCAGAGAACATTTAATCGGCTATGGCGGGCATTTTGCTGCAGCAGGATTAACACTTCAGTTGGAAAATGTAGATGCTTTCAGAAATAAGTTTGAAGAAATAGTTTCTGCTACAATTCATCCTGAATTATTGATCCCGGAAATAATCATCGATGCAGAAATAAATTTTAAAGACATTCAATGGCCCTTCTATAATATACTGCAACAGATGGAGCCATTTGGTCCGGAAAATTTACGACCAGTCTTCGTGGCTAAAAACGTTTGGAACACTGGATATTCAAAAATTGTAAAAGAAGAGCATATAAAATTTTCTTTAAAACAAAATAATACTGTCTTCACAGGAATCGGTTTTAAAATGGCTGATAAATTTAATTTACTTCAAATGAATAAACCAATTGATGTTGTGTTTAAAATAGATGAGAATGAATGGAATGGTAATAAAACTCTTCAGCTTCGTGTAATTGATTTTCGTTTGAGCGAATTTTAAAAAAAACTCTTCCTATCTGATCAAATTTCCTGTAATAATTTTTCCCTTGTTTTGAGTTCTTCAAGATCTATCAATGCAAGATATTTCCGGATCAGATCCTCATCGAATTCATCTTTATGATTCATCTCTTCAAGCATGTGTCTTTGCCCTTCCAGCAATTCAAGATAAATGCGTTGAAATTTAATAAGGGTATTGTCAGTTGAATTAGACAGCTCTTTAAGATCCTGCTGAAAAAAACTTACTTCTGTCCGCAGTCTTGAGGATAAAATATTTAAGTGGTCATTCTGCTTTCGTTCTCCATCATACTTTTCGTCCAACAATTGAAGAGACACTTTTGCGATCTTTTTCTGAATGATCAATTCCTGTTCCTGTTCAGGGATAGGATTATACCTGTCTTCCAGTTTCACTTTCCGTATTACCCATGGAAGCGTAAGTCCCTGGAAAACTAATGTAACAAGAATAACAATGAAGGTGATGAAGAGGATAAGATTACGATAAGGGAAAGTCTGGGCATTAATAAATAATGGTATGGACAATGCCATTGCAAGTGACACCACCCCACGCATTCCTCCCCATCCCAGAATTATGGGACCTTTCCACCCAGGGTTAGCATCCGCTACTTTAATAAACCGACTTATGAAACGGGTAAACAACGCTGCTCCGAATGTGCAAAGAAACCGGGCGATGATCAGAACGAATGAAATTGCCAGGCCATAGCCTATTGCTTTAGTCAAACTGGTTTCGCCAAGTTGGTTTACAATAGAAGGTAATTGGAGACCTATGAAAAGAAAGATCAAGCCATTCAATACAAAGACAAGATTTACCCAAACATTTATTCCCTGCACCCTGCTTCTATAGTTAAGCATTGATTGTCGCCTGCCAGATAAAAAAAGACCACCGCTTACAACAGCCAGTACTCCTGAAAAATGAAAATGTTCTGCGAAATAGTACATGAGATAAGGAGTAACAAGTGTCAATACTATTTCTACACTTGATGATCTGATCAAATAACGATGAATATAATATATAACCAATCCGATTGCCAGACCGATCAACGCTCCCATGATAATGACAAGAAAAAAACTGATCGCTGCCTGCTTAAAATGAAATTGACCTGTGATAACGGCTGCTAATGCAAAACGGAATACGATCAATGAAGAAGCATCATTAAGCAGGCTTTCACCTTCTGCAATGCTAACAAGGCTTTTTGGTGCTTTTACCTGTCGCATAATGGTCGTTGCAGAAATAGCATCAGGTGGAGAAACAATGCCACCTAATAGAAACCCAAGTGCCAAAGTAAAACCTGGAATAAAGACATACGATGCAAATGCAACTACACATGACGTAAGTATAACGATTGGAAATGCAAAGCTCATGATCACTCTTCGCCATTTCCAAAATTGTTTCCAGGATACCTGCCACGCAGCTTCATAAAGAAGTGGTGGAAGAAAAATAAAGAATATCAGTTCGGGATCAATAGTAAGTTTTGAAAAACCATCCGTAAAGCTTAAAGCCAATCCACCCAACACAAGAATGATAGGATAAGCCAACTTCATCCTGTTTGCAAGCATGACCAACCCAAGAATGATCAGGACGAGATATATGTATTGAATAAAATTGTCTTGCATGAAGTGTTCATAAAGATAAAACAAGAGTCCGTTCCTGTTTTTGAAAAAATATTTAAGTTTATGGGCTCTTGCTCAAACAGAATTTACATCATACTTATCATTTCAATATCTTCTTCCTCTATTTTCTCAATACTTCCCCGTTGGATAATGATCTTTCTTCCTAATGAGAAAACCGTAAGAGCGGCTACGGCACAACATGCCATAACAGCTGTCATTGGCAAAGCGGTACTATTTTGGAAAATACTGACAAGAGCTGATGTACCAGCACCAATACTCATTTGAATAGCACCCATAAGTGCCGATGCGCTGCCAGCATTATGTCCAAATGAAGCCAAAGAAAGTGCCGATGCATTAGGAAAAACAAAACCTTGTGTGCACAAAAAAATAAATAGGAGAAAGATTGTAATGAACACATCGTTCCATCCAAAAAATGTGATCACCGCCATCGATATACCGATAATACTTTGAAAAGTTAATGCGACTTTGATGAGCTGTTCGCTGGTATAATTCTTCAATAGTACACTGTTGAGCTGGCTTGCGCCAATAAGCCCCATTGCTATTAAGGCAAATATCCATCCATATTGTTTTTCACTTACATGAAATATTTCCATGAACACATGAGGCGATCCTCCGATATAAGCATATAGACCTGCTGCAGAAATAGCAGCTGTTAATGCATATGTATAAAATTGCGGATGCTTAATTACGCCTGCAAAATTTTTGAGAATGGATGCCGGTTTCAATGAAAAACCTGGATCAGCTTTTTTGCTTTCAGGTAATAAAAAATAAACGCCTCCAAGAATAATAATATCTACAACAATAAGCATTGCAAATACAAAACGCCAACCCAACATTGCAGTTATATAACCTCCTAATGTTGGTGCAATGATCGGTGATACTGCAACCACGAGCATTAATGTAGAAAATATTTTTGCATTCTCCTTCACATCAAACAAGTCACGTACCATTGCCCGTGATGCTACCATACCGACACATCCACCTAATGCCTGCAAAAGCCTTAGCACTATCAATGCATTAACTGAGGCTGCAAGGGCACAACCAACAGAGGCTAACAGATAAATACAAAGCCCGATGTATAAAGGTTTTTTTCTTCCAAACCGTTCCAATAAGGGGCCATATAATAATTGCCCGGCCGAAATACCAATGAAAAAACTCGATAACGATAAGGTTACTTGTGCAACTGTGGTATGCAGATTTTTTGCAATATCAGGGAAGGCCGGCAAATACATATCAATGGAAAAAGGTCCAATAGCTGTAAGCAAACCAAGGATGAGGATAAGATAAAATTTTTTATTCCGGGCTGTTTTATTCATTTCCTTTTCAATGATACGAAGATACTTTATCGATCATTTGACTTTTATATTTAGAGTTAGATATGGTATTTTATACTGGCAACGAAATGCGGTAGTCAGCAAACCCTTTATTTATATAACAAGCAGCTCCTTTATCTTTCCAAGTAGCTGGTCGATCTCAAATGGTTTCACAATGAATTCATCAGCCTTTGATTTTTGAATGGTAGAAAAGGATATATGACCTGCCGAATATAAGATCACAGGAATATTCTGATAAGCGGGGTGCAGTTTCATTTGATAACAAAGGTTTCTTCCATCCGCATCTCCCAGAAAGATATCCAATAGAATAATATCCGGTCTAATTGATTCAATAATACTGAGAAAACCTGATCCTTTGGCAAGTGTTGTAATATCATAACCTAATCTTGAAAGAGACATTTCCATCATTTCGAGAAGATCTTTGTCGTTATCTACCACCAGGATTTTCTGCATCATACAAATTGAACAATAAACCATTACTCTGCCGCAAAATTGTCGCCAAACATATATTTCATTTTTTAAACGTGAAATGTAATATCTTAAACTTTTTGAATAAATTGCTTCAACATATAGGCCTATAAATTTCCCAATTAAATATGAATGTTCAGACAAACACAGAACGGATGGCCATACTTGCTGCTATTATTGAATCTTCTGATGATGCCATTATCAGCAAACATCTCAACGGTATCATTACTAGTTGGAACAAAGGCGCACAAACTATATTTGGTTATGCTGAAGTTGAAGCGATCGGCCAACATATATCGTTAATAATACCCAAGGACAGATTGGAAGAAGAAGAGATGATAATTTCTAAACTAAGGAAGGGTGAAAGAATAGAACATTACCAAACTAAAAGGATCACTAAATCAGGAAAAGAAGTTATTCTATCATTATCCATTTCACCGATACATGATGAAAACGGAAAAGTAATTGGCGCTTCAAAAATTGCCCGTGACATTACCAGGCAAAAAGAATCCGAAAAACTTATTGAACAATATGTTTCCCGACTTGAATTATTAAATGTAACAGGTAAAACGCTTGCTGCTGAACTCGATACCAATACAATTCTCCAAAAGGTTACTGATGCTACTACAAAATTATCAGGCGCAGCTTTCGGCGCATTCTTTTATAATAAAACAGATTCAAAAGGAGGATCCTATTTATTGTTTGCACTTTCCGGGGCGCCAAGAGAAGCATTTGAAAAGTTAGGTATGCCACGAAATACGCCCATATTCGAAATGACTTTTAATGGCGAGGGTATTGTTCGTTCTGATGATATTACAAAAGATCCAAGGTATGGGAAAAATCCACCGCATAAAGGTATGCCAGCAGGTCACTTGCCCGTGGTTAGTTACCTGGCTGTTCCTGTTTTTTCGAAAACAGGCATTGTTATTGGTGGGCTTTTTTTTGGTCATCCAAAACCTGCGATGTTTACAAGAGAACACGAGTCGCTGGTAGAATCCATCGCCAGCCAGGCGGCTATATCATTAGAAAATGCAAGACTTTACCAGGAAGTGCAAAGCCTTAGTGCAAAAAAAGATGAATTCATTGGCTTCGCCAGCCATGAATTGCGAACGCCATTAACTACGATCACAGGTTACCTGCAAATGGTTGAAGAATCTCCCGATATTATCAGGCACGTAACGCCTAAACTAAAAAAACAAGTAGCAAGACTGGTTGCCATTATCTCAGATCTGCTTGATATTTCAAAGATCCAGGCAGGAAAATTTGAATTAAACCAAACAACTATAAGCTTACGATCAATTATAAAAGAAAGCGTGGATTCAGCAAGGCAGTTATCTACAACTCACGAAATAGAATATAAAATTCCTAATGAAGAACTGTTTCTCTATGTTGATGCAACAAAGATCAACCAGGTACTTTTGAATATTTTATCTAATGCCATTAAATATTCACCAAATAACAAAGAGATAGAGCTGAATGCAGAACGTTTTGGTGATGAAGTTGAAATAAGTATCAGTGATCATGGAAAAGGAATTCCAAAGGAACATTTGGACCAGGTGTTTACACAATTTTACAGGGTCGCATCAAATAACAACCAAATAGAAGGATTGGGACTTGGACTTTATCTGTGTAAAGAATATGTGGAAGCGCATCATGGAAAGATCTGGGCAGAAAGTGAAGAAGGTAAAGGAACGACAATGCATATTACTCTTCCAATAAAAAAAGTTTAAAATCATTTTATTTTCATTCCGGGTATAAGCGGAACAGTCTCGACAAGTTCAAGTGACTTCACCATATCTTTTGTTCCGTTCTTGTATTTTATAAAATGAGGAGTTAGTAAATGCGACTTGTATGCAACTGTATCAGCATATATTTCTAAAATGGTGATGTGGGTTGGATCATTTTTTTCTACAACAGCATATAAAGTCAATACGCCGCGTTCTAAACGTATGGAAGCTTCGATCTCTTCTTTCAACAAAGCTTTATAGTTTTCTAATTGTGTGGGGTCGATCACGAGTTTAGCAAGTCGTACCATTTGGTTTTTATTTTGATTAGAATAATTACAGAAGGGAAGCGCCATAACAAACACAGCAATTGAGACTATTAATGCAATTTTTTTTATGTTCATTCTTTCGAATTTTATTTAGGGAGAAGATACAAAATAACTTTCTTAGCTCCATTTGGCATACTTAATGCACTCACTTTTAAAATTACTATATGGAAAAGAAAAATAAAAAAGAACAACCAGCTGCTGGTGTCACTCATAAACAAGAACCCAATGCAGGAAGCGGAACATTTAACCAGGGAAGTGAACAGGACACAGAAATGAATGAAGGAGTAGCGGACGGCACGCCACATCCCGAAAATGTGAGTAAAGAAAAACAAAATCCTAAAGCAAAACTGAAAGAAAAGCACCGGCGTGAATAGTGAAATACAACTATAAAGTTACCTACTATTTTTACAGAGCCGTAAAATGATCTTGTCAAATTTCGGCTAGAACAATGTAGTGCTTAAAGAATTTTGCTTAACGCCCAACCAACTTTTGTAATTGTTCAGGGTATCTTTCACCTTGTACTTTAATTTCAGCCGAAGCATTATCGATCTCACGAAGTTCATCCCCAGTGAATTCAATATTAACAGAACCGATATTCTCTTCTAAGCGATGCAACTTAGTTGTTCCGGGTATTGGAACGATCCATGGCTTTTGTGCAAGCAACCAGGCAAGTGCAACCTGCGCAGGTGTAGCATTCTTTTTTACTGCAATATTGTTAAGCAAATCGATCATTGATTGATTTGCTTTTCTTGCCTCTGGCGAAAAACGGGGAACAATATTTCGAAAATCTGTACTGTCAAACTTTGTGTTCTCATCTATTTTCCCGGTAAGAAACCCTTTACCTAAAGGACTGAATGGAACAAAACCAATTCCCAGTTCTTCCAATGCTGGTAATAACTCTTCTTCTGGTTGTCGCCACCATAATGAATATTCACTTTGTAAAGCGGCAACAGGTTGTACCGCATGTGCCTTGCGAATGGTTTTTACTCCGGCTTCTGATAAACCAAAGTATTTAACCTTTCCTTCTTTGATCAGATCTTTTACAGCACCGGCAACATCCTCGATCGGAACTTCAAGATCAACACGATGCTGATAAAACAGATCGATAACATCAACTCTTAATCGCTTCAATGAAGCTTCGCAAACTTGTTTTATATGTTCTGGACGACTATCTAAATCAAACCATTTTCCTTCAGCATTTGGTTTCCATCCAAACTTTGTTGCGATTACAACTTTTCCCTTGAATGGTTCAAGTGCTTCACCAACCAATTCTTCATTTGTAAACGGCCCATAAACTTCTGCGGTATCAAAAAAATTAATTCCTTTTTCAACTGCTTTATGAATAAGTGAGATCATTTCTTTCTTATCAGCAGCAGGACCGAGACCAAAACTCATTCCCATACAACCGAGGCCAAGAGCAGAAACTTCAAGTCCGCTTTTTCCCAGTTTTCTTTTTTGCAAATTTGTATACATAGTTAAATCTTTATAAAGTTAGAGGTTACTTCAAAGAGAATTAATAAAACAAAATGATTCGTTACGAATATCAAACTTCTTCTTATATCAAAATCATTTCTTCCGTGCATAGTAAATATTAAAAAAAATGATCAGGCCGTTTACTATAAAAGAGACAGTGTTTGTGATGATGATCGGGAGATCTTTCTTAATGAGACCATACCATATCCAAAAGGCTATCCCTATCATTAAGATCACCAGCATGAACCAGGAAATTTCTCCCGCCTTTTTATCCTTAATGGTTTTTATAAGTTGCGGCACCAGTGAAATACTGGTACATGTTCCTGCTGCAATACCGATGAACTGGTCATTCATTTATCAGCATATTTTATTTCTCCAATATGATCACAAAAAGTACGCCGTCTCTTTCTATTTCTCATTTGATTTCAAAACCTTCTAATACTTTACTATTACTATAGTGTAAAGGTCTTCGCCTTCATATGCCCACATGGTATACAGATTACGGATATATCTACCAATATTCCTGTTGCGGCCACGATAGTTTTATCGTGCTCGCATAAATCATTTGACAGGTTAAATCCATTCTTCATCCCAAATTTAAAATAGATGATCCCAGCATAAAAAAGATAGTACGGTTATTGGTGCAGTTTAAGGTCGAAATCAAATATAAATTCGTTTAATAGCCAAGGAAATTAATTACATGGCAAAAATATTTATCACAGGATCGGCCGATGGACTCGGGCATTTGGCGGCAAAGATGCTGATCGAGCTTGGGCATGAAGTTGTTTTACATGCACGGAACGCTGAACGCAGACTTGAAGTCATACAAAAAACACCGGGAGCAGTGAGTGTTTTAACGGGAGATCTATCAAATATCGAAGAAACTAAAAAGCTTGCTCACGAGATTAATAGAATTGGAACATTGGATGTTGTGATCCATAATGCAGGAGTTTACCAGGCTTCAGCAAAAGAAATTTTTGCAGTAAATACATTAGCACCTTATATTCTTACATGCTTAATACAAAGGCCAAAACGCTTGATTTATCTGAGCTCTGGAATGCATTTGCAGGGACATTCGAAGCTGGACAACTTCAACACTGATATCAGCCGCATTACATATTCCGATTCAAAATTGCATGTACTAATGCTATGTATGGCAGTAGCAAGGAAATGGAAAGATGTTTACGCTAATACAATTGATCCGGGTTGGGTACCTACGAAAATGGGCGGCCGTGGTGCATCTGACGATCTGCAAAAAGGATATGAGACACAGGTGTGGTTGGCAGTAAGCAATGATGAGAAGGCAAAAGTGAGTGGTCGTTATTTTTTTCATCAAAAAGAAAGACATCATAATCCTGAAGCTGATGATGTTCTGTTGCAGGAAAGATTTTTAATTTCGTGCAACAAGATCACAGGTATTTCTTTTCCTCAATAGGTTTAATATATTTTTTATCATACTCATCCGAAATGGAGTAAAAAGAATTTTGTTATGGAAATTACTAGAATTGGTTCACGACCTTCTTCTAAAGGACCCGAAGATTGGTTTACAGGTTCAGTACGCATAGACCCTTTGTTTCAGCCAAATGATGCAAGGCGTGCTGCTGCTGCAACGGTTACATTTGAACCAGGAGCAAGAACAGCATGGCACACACATCCGCTTGGACAAACCTTGATCGTTACATCAGGTTGCGGTTGGGTGCAACGTGAAGGTGGTGCTGTTGAAGAAATTCATCCTGGTGATATAGTTTGGTTTGAGCCAAATGAAAAACATTGGCATGGCGCCACAGCATCAATTGGAATGTCACATATCGCCATTCAGGAAAATTTGAATGGTAAAGTTGTTGATTGGATGGAAAAGGTGAGTGAGGAAGAATATCAAAAATAAGTTTTGAACGAAAAAGCATAACATTTTCACTAAAAAAATATTTGACCAAAGTAAATCAGTCAGTGAGATCGCTTATGAATTAGGTTTTAAATATCCGCAACACTTCACTCGCCTCTTCAAACAAAAAGTGGGTTTTACTCCAAATGAGTATAGGACTGGTACTAATCCAAAGTCGTTACGGAACCAAGAGGTTTGAAATTCTTAATAATCAGATCGAATATTATAAGTAGTTGAATTCCGGCTTATGTAATTTTGTAATTTAAGAACAACGGTATTAAAGAAGGCAAAACTTTTCCTCTATTAAGAAAGCCAATACTTTTAATCTGAATTTTAATAATAATTAAAATGAAAATATTTCTGATGTTAATTATGTCAATGGTGTTCCATACTGTTACCATTGCACAACCGCCTTCATCAAGCCAGGTACAGGCCCGCTTGCCAAAAGGAACAATTATCCATGGCAATATTCCGTATAACAACGATACCCTCAAAAAACACCTGTTAGATATTTATGTTCCTGCTGATGCTAAAGGAAAAGTGCCTTTGGTGGTCTTTATACATGGTGGTGGATGGATAGGCAACGACAAATATGCCGATATGGGCTATATGCCCAATACAGTTTCAGCAATGCTAAATAACGGAATGGCAGTAGCTTCGATTGATTATCGTTTTGCAACCCAGGCGGTATTTCGCAATTCTGCAAGACTGCAATAAGGCGGTTTCATTTCTATTCGACAATGCAGATAAATATAGTTTAGACAAAAACAACATTGCGCTGATGGGCTTTTCTGCCGGTGGACATTTAGCATCATTATTGGGTACGTCGCAAAATAATAAGGTAAGTAACTTTTATTTTCCTAACACATATCGTCCTTTCCGCTATAAAGCAGTAGTCGATTTTTATGGTCCAATTGATTTAGTGTTGCTTCCCGGAAACGAAGACGAAAAATCACCGGAAGGTATATTGATAGGAGCAGCTCCATTATCAAGACCAGACTTAGCAAAAGCGGCCAGCCCAATTACCTATATTGATAAAAACGATCCTCCCTTTTTGATTTATCACGGGGAAAAAGATAGTATAGTGTCAAATAAGCAATCAAAGTTGTTTAGTGCATGGCTTAACCATTACTCAGGCCAACTTATATAATACAGGAAGTTATATTGAATAGACTTGGTACAGTACAAGAATGCGACGCAAGAAAAGCTGAATAGTAGCACTACAGCTTAGTAAATAAAAATTATAATCGCAATTTGATAAATTACAACAATAATTATCTATTTCTTACTATAATTATTACACGTTGGTAACTGGTGAGTGCTGGTGTGCCGTTGTCCGTCGCTTCAAGGATCATATGAATGGTTTGCCCCGCAACTGCATCTTTGGGAATGGTCACCTTTGTTTGTAAAGCAGTTGAATTTGAAATATTCACTTTGTTGGGATAAGTACCAACCTGGAACTGCCACCATTTAATCGATACTTTATCTTTATCCGGATCCGTAACATTGCCGTTTAACCTAATTGTTTCTCCTGCTGATACTAAAATTTTAAGTGGCCCTTCAATTTTTACAACAGGTGCATGATTTGCATCTGCATACTTTGATGTTACGGACCATTTAAGACGTGCAGCAAAATCTAACTGTGCTGGGGGAAAGAAATTCGGATATTCATTCACAGTATTATTATTCGCAGAACTGAGAGCAGATGCCATAGCTTGCTGAGATGTATCACTCATTTGAAAACTAACACCCTCCGAATGCCCTGCTACGCCGCGGCCACCCCATCCTCCATATGAAGCTACTTCATATGCACGAAGTCCATTTCCAAGCATATTCATAAATGTATGATTGTCGCCTTCTCCCAGCCAGGAACCTTTCATTTGTACAGGCATCCAAACAACATAACCCATTTTTCTTAATTGCGCATCTGTATATCCTGGCAAACCAAAATAATCCATGATATCACCTTTTACCATTTGTTTTCCATCACCCCATACACGATATAAAGCTCCTAATGGCCCGCGATCAATAACATTTTCTTTCATCCATGAAGAGGTCAAATAGATAGAATCTTCCGGCTTAGCTCTTAACTGTGCACCATAACCATAGTTTGGACTATTCCTGAATCGCCGATATTCGATATCCGGCCAATTAGGTTTGATATATTTTGCGTAAGTATCATCCTGATCACCTGACGGAAGCAGCACTACTTTATACGATATCTTTTTTTTGATCTTTTCCCAATCCATTGTGTACTCATACTGTTCTTCTATTGATTTGAGTGCACGGGCAATAGTACTTTGACCTCCCCACGCAGTTACAAACAGCGGTCCTGGTTTATCATCAAGAATTAAAGATCTAATCAGATCTGAACCCGGTGAATCTTTAGAGAAATCTCCATCGAATTCAATATTTCCATACCGGATC
>Ga0066652_100001000_pt1 | contig 14133 bp, 9 predicted proteins | sample GraSoiAngelo_101_FD_71413 | JGI IMG/M metagenome (GOLD analysis project Ga0066652, IMG submission 71413) | Grasslands soil microbial communities from the Angelo Coastal Reserve, California, USA - 14_0903_02_30cm | ecosystem: Environmental > Terrestrial > Soil > Grasslands | place: USA...
TTATCAAGCTTTTCAGCTTTTTTATGTGTTTTAAATTTATCAGGAATTGGAAAAGCAGGGAGTAAAATATCTTTCTTAAGATTAAGAATAGAAACCTTGTCAACTATTTCATTGGTATTATCGATTGCTTCGGGAAGATCAGAAAAATTCTTTGACATCTCCTCGGTCTTCTTGAAATAAAACTGGTCATTGGGAAAAGCAAAACGTTTGTCTTTAACCATGATGTCATCATCAGAGAATTCCCTTAATGCCGGGGTTGCTAATTTTTCGCCGGTATTGATACAAAGCAAAATATCATGCGCCGTAAAGTCAGTTTGATCTACATAATGTGAATCATTGCTTGCTATGATCTTCACATTGTATTTCTGTGCAAATTTTACAAGCACCTCATTTACCATATTCTGTTCTTTCATTCCATGCCGCTGTAGCTCCACATAGTAATCTTCACCAAAAAGATCCAGCCACCATTTGAATTCTTTTTCGGCATCTGCTTCTGACTTTCTTAAAATAGCCTGGGGAACCAATGCACCCAAACAGCAGGTAGTGGCAATTAAGCCTTCGTGGTATTTTAAGATTAATTCTTTATCAATACGCGGATACTTGCTGTACATTCCTTCAATGAAACCAAGCGAAGTAAGTTTTACAAGATTTTTATAGCCGGTTTCATTTTTTGCCAGCAATATCTGGTGATGTCGCGGATCTTTATCTTCTTTTGAAAAGGTTTTGCGGGTGCGATCTGTTGTGATATAAAATTCACAACCTACAATCGGTTTTACTCTTAAACTCCCATCTTCATTCTTGTGTTTGTAGGCTTCTGCCACAAATTCAAAAACACCAAACATGTTTCCGTGATCAGAAATTGCCAGGGCGGGCATATTATCATCAATTGCTTTTTTATAAAGCTTTTGAATGGATGCCGCACCATCTAATAATGAAAATTGAGTATGTACGTGTAAGTGTGAAAATTTCATTCTTCTTGTTCCTTAATTTTAATGATCAGCATCAATCAGTTTAATCGCTTAATGTCAACTGCTATTTGCAAATAAAGGCTAATGGCAATTTTTCAGTGCAAATTTCGTTTAAATAATATCCACAAGCCCGGAAAAGATTTTTATTTTTGTTAACTGGTGAGGGCAGGATCTTAGCGTATAAGCCCTCTCATTTATTTTTGAATCCTATTCATGCTGAAACAGGTAAGTCTTTACTCAATAATGATCGTAATGCTGGCAAGCTGCGCCAGTTTAAAAACAGCTTTTACAGGTAACAAAGAAATTGCCTCCACGAACAGTTCAGATCCTGTTAAAAAAGAATCAAAATTTTTGGATCCGATCGACGTACCGGCTAAATCTTCGAAAGAGGGAAAGGAAAAACAACATGAAAAAGCCGCAGCAAAAAAAGAAACATCAGCAATACGCAATAGCACTCATCGGGAAAGCGATGCAGAAAATTTATCTTCTTTACAAATAAAATATGCTGTTTTACTTAGCACACCGGCCGAAGAAGTAAAGAACACAAAAATGTTTGAGTTCATTGATGAGTGGTATGGCACGCCTTATCGTTTGGGTGGCACAACTAAAAATGGAGTTGATTGTTCTGCATTTTCTCAATTCCTTTTTGCTTCTGTTTATGGTCTTAGTATTCCAAGGACTGCAAGAGAACAATATAATTTAACAAGTCGCATTTCAAAAACAGATTTAAAAGAAGGTGACTTTATTTTCTTTAATACACGTGGAGGTATTTCCCATGTCGGTGTTTATCTTCAGAACAATAAATTTGTTCATGCATCTACAAGCGGTGGCGTAATGATCAGCGATATTTTTGATGAATATTGGGCTAAAAAGTTTGTGGGTGTGGGAAGATTGAAAGAAAAAGAGTCGGTAGTTATTAGCCGGTAGTCAAATTTTCATTTCGTTATTCTCTTTTTTAAAGTCTCCAATACAATTTTAAGATCGGGTGTAAGATCGAGCCAATAAGTTCCGGCAAAAAACAACCCAATAAAAAGCAAGCTTCTTGTTGTAAGCCATACAATCCCGGTTTTATCATTTAATAGAAAGTAGCAAATACCATAGCAGGCAAGGGCTAATAAGATCGCAAGCAATGATTTTATAGTAAATGGTTGCATTTTGAACTTGCGCAGCAAAAAGAGATATCGGATAAAATTATAGATGGAGAAGGAGATCAGGTTGGCAATCGCAGGGCCGATCAATCCAAGCCTCATTGTCAGCATCCAATTTAATGGCAGCATAATGAGTAATAATATAACACCTGTAATAAAATCAAATCGCCAAAAAGTAGATGTGGCAATGATCTGACCGCTGACGCCTGTGCCCATGTCAACAATTCGCATTAATCCCATAAAAAGAAATACATCCAGAGCTACTTTATATTCTGCTTGTAGATGGAAAGAATCAATCGCATCATTGTAATTTAACCAGACAAGACAAAACATAGCAGCAGAAAAAATGAGTTGGTTGACCGATGACCGCTGGTAAATGCGATTGATCTTTTTATAATCTTTATCCTTCCACGCTTGTGAAAGATGCGCAACTGAAGCTGCAACAATACTTCGCTGTGGTGCTTGTATAAGGCTTGTAAGGTATTGAGCAAAAGTGAAAAGCCCAACCATGCCGGCTCCGTCTGGGAATACACCTGCAATAATAATTGTGTCGGCAACTGCTGCAAGATTATATATAAGTGTGCCGCCCCATACAAATCCGCAAAGCATCAGTATTTTTTTGAATAACCTCCTTGTAACTTTACTGATCGAAAAATTAAGACTGATCTTTCCCGTGCTGAATAAATAAATAAAAAGAGCAATAGCGAGCAGAAGGTAGAGAAACGAATAGATCTTTATAAAGAGATCAAATTCTTTTATTACACTAATGCTTACCAGCACGAAAAGGATGGTAACAAAAACCCGAAACTGTACTTCCTTAAGGTAATTTGAAAGAATGGATTTGTGATTGTGCCATGCAAATGCCTCAAGCGCAGAAAAAAGAGTTAACCCAAGACCAAACGGGAAAAGCCAATAATAGTATTGTACAATTTGAGGCGAGTTATCAAATGCTCTTCCCACAACATTTTTCATAAACAGCCCCCCAATAGATAAAAGTGCAAACCCGATAATACTTACAAGCAATGCCCACGCTGCCTGGTCATTTTTGTTCTTTGGTAAATGATCTTTATAATAAGGGAAAAATTTATTGATGTAGGCCGGCATGCCAAGAGACGCAATTGACATCATTATAGAACCAATAGCCATGAATACCCCGGTAAGTCCATATTCTTCTTTTGTAAAGGGGCCGCCTTCTCTTGTAAACAAATAAGTGTTTAATGCGCCGAAAGTAAAACCAACATAGATCAGTATTGAAGAAATGATACTTTGCCTTCGGATAATACTCATGCGATAAAGATAGTGAATGGTGACAATGATGTTCCCCCCGCTCAGGAGATCAATTGTAATTGTTAATTGACCTTTTTCACAGTAATATAAAAATTGTGATCGATCTTTAATCCGTCTTTTAATATATCTGCTGTCGCTGCCACAGTTTTCCATTCTGTAGTTGCTTTCAACCAGTCCTCTATTCCATCAAGCTTGACTGGCATATTAAATCCGTGTACACAATTTGTCCAGCGATAAGAGATATTATCACCGGTAAATTTAAATTCAAGAACAGGGATCATTGTGGTTCTGAGGTATTGATCAAATATTTTTGAAAGATCTTTTCCTGATTGCTCAGACATATAGTTTTCAATTTGCTTTGTAGTTACAACTGAATGATAAAATTTGGAGTTCAATCCTCTTAAAATGGCCCTGAATTTTTCATCGTCATTAATTACGTGGCGAATAGTATGCAGCATGTTGCCACCTTTATAATACATATCATTACTGCCTTCTTTATTTACTCCGTATGGACCGATGATCGGTTTATCATTGGTGATCAATTTCCTTGTGCCGATACAATAATCGCTGCCTGCTTCTTTGCCATAATAATATTCAGTAAATAAAGTTTCAGAATAATTGGTGAAGCCTTCATGCACCCACATATCAGCTATGTCGATGGTTGTTATATTATTTGCAAACCATTCATGACCGCTTTCATGTACTATAATGAAATCCCATTTTAATCCCCACCCCGCAGCAGAACCCGAAAGATCTCTTCCCCGATAACCATTTTTAAATCCATTTCCATAAGCAACCGCACTCTGATGTTCCATTCCAAGATGAGGTGCTTCTATTAATTTATAACCATCTTCATAAAAAGGGTAGGGGCCAAACCAATATTCAAATGCTTTGAGCATCATTGGCACTTGTTTAAATTGTTCTTTTGCTTTTTCTAAATTGTAATCAAGTACCCAATAATCACAATCCAATTTTCCTTTTTCGCCTTCATAAGTTTCTTTCCAGTTCACATATTTACCGATGTATGGAATAAGATTGTAATTGTTAATAGGATTTGTTATTGCCCAAACTTCTTGCCTTATATTTTTATCAGTATTATCAGAAAACAATTTTCCATTTGAAACAGCAACTAATGTGTCAGGAACTTTCATGGTCACTAAGGCCCCAAAATCAGGTTCATCGCCCTGGTAATCCTTACAAGGATACCAAACACTGGCGCCCAATCCCTGGCAGGCAACACTCATCCATGGTCTTCCCTGCGCATCTTTTGTAAATATCCAGCCACCATCCCAGGGTGGTCTCTTTGCTACGGTTGGATTACCATGGTATTCGATTGATAGCTTATAAACTTGCTCCATACCTCCTTTACCTGAAATATTAAATTTCTTTTTTTCAAAATTGATCCAATAAACATTTCCCTCGCGACTAATTTTTGATATTTTGTTACCATCTAAAAAAACATTGTCAATTGATAGCGGCTGTTGCAGATCGATCTGCATCATGCCATTCTTTGGTTGTTTTGCAACCTTAAATGTTATTTCATTCGATCCGGTAATGGATCTTGTATCGAAGTCGGGAGTGACATTGATCTTATAAACTACAACATTCCACCAATCTCGTCCCGGACCGTTGCTGCCACGTAGACTATCTTGCTTTGTAAACTGAGCATTGCCTGAATTAATACTTAATAATGAAAAATTAAAAATTAATATTGCCTTGAAAATTTTATTCATCAATGAAAGTTTGAATTGTAAATTTAGTCGTTCAATAATTAATGAAATATAAAAATATATACCTGTTCTTTCTTGTGCCTTGTTCCTTATGCCTTATCACTTGTGGTAATAAAGATCAAAGTTCAAAAAAGATATTTCATTACAACGAATCTACCGGTATCGCTTCACTTGATCCTGCATTTTCAAAAAATCAATCTACGATGTGGCCGGTGCATCAATTGTTCAATACACTGGTTGAAAATGATGGCGACACAAAAACAAGAGGCTCGCTTGCAAAGAACTGGGATATTTCTTCCGACAGACTTGAATATATATTTCACTTAAGAACAGACGTTACTTTTCACGACAATGATGCATTTGAAAATAGAAAAGGAAGAAAAATGCTTGCCTCAGATGTGGAATATAGTTTCAAAAGAATTTTAGACCCAAAAATTGCGAGTCCCGGTTTTTATATTTTCAATAACGTGGTTGATAGTAGTGATGGATTTAAAGCAATTGACGATTCTACTTTCAGGTTAAAATTAATAAGACCCTATGCGCCGATCTTGCAGATATTGAAAATGACCTATTGTTCTGTTGTCCCCAAAGAAGTGGTTGAAAAATATGGATCTGATTTTCGAAGTCATCCCTGTGGTACAGGGCCGTTTCAGTTTGTAGCATGGGAAGAAGGACTCGCATTAATATTTAAGAAAAATGAAAATTATTTTGAAAAAGATCCTGCAGGTAGCAGGCTGCCTTATTTAGATGGTATTAAGATCACATTTAATGAAAGTAAGGCTACCGAATTTTTATTATTCCGTCAAAAGCAACTTGATTTTTTAAATGATATTGATGCTTCTTTTAAAGATGAGATACTTACACTAAAAGGGGAGTTAAGAAATAATTGGAAAGACAAAGTCGTTTTGCAAATTCATCCTTATCTTAATACTGAGTATTTTGGTTTTTTAGTTGATACTACAAATGAATTGATAAAGAATTCGCCAACGCGACTTAAGAAATTACGACAGGCGATGAACTATGCGATCGATCGTAAAAAGATGATCTTGTATTTAAGAAACTCATTAAGCTCTCCCGCAGAAAATGGATTTGTACCTGAAGGAATGCCGTCATTTGATACATCAGTAAAGGGATATCATTATGACCTGGCAAAAGCAAAAAAGTTACTGACAGAAGCGGGGCTTACAAACAGTACAAAATTTCCGACCATTAAGCTTTATACAATTCCAATATATGGTGAGATAGGAAGTTATCTTGCCAGGCAATTTGAAGAAGCAGGTATTCCTGTTACTGTTGAAGTTGTTTTACGATCGTTTTTATTTGAGCTTACATCCAATTCAAAAGCTCCTTTTTTCAGAGGGAGCTGGATAGCAGATTATGCTGATGCCTTTAATTATCTTTCATGCTTTTATTCTAAGAATCCTGCGCCTCCTAATTATACCCGCTATAAAAATCCTGAATTTGATAAGTTGATTGAACAAGCCGTTGCCGAACCAAACGATTCTTTACGATTTATTTTATATCGTCAGGCTGACCAATTAATGATCAATGATGCGCCATTGATCCCATTGTGGTATGACCGCGTTATACGATTAGTACAACCAGAAATTTCAGGATTTGAACCCAATAATCTTAACTGGTTAGAACTCAGAAGAACAATGAAAAAATAATGTATTTAGTAGTTACGTATTTAGTAGAATTCCTATTTAAAAATAACATTGAATGCTTGTATAAATAGAAACTGATTTTTATTTTTACATCCTGCTATTGAAGCGATATCCTGAATAAGCCACTTCCGTTATCCTGTAAATGCCATTAATCTGATCCGTTGAAAACGTACTCTGAATGTTGTATGAATTTCTCACTTTGCTAAGCCTAGTTTCTTCTTCAGTTTATTTCCCAGGTATGTTTTATTCGGATTGACAAATGTTCCAAATAAATATTTCTTATTTGAAAGAATATTATATTGAATATATTATTAAACCCCTATGCAAACTAAAGACCCAATATTCCACATGAAAAGCAGTAGAATCCAAAGACCTGGAAGCCGTTTAATACTAGTATGAAATTAAGATCCATTCTATGACCCGTTGATCCTTTACCTGTTGAAACCATTTCCAGAAAAACCATTCTTTAATTATTTAAAAAAGAAAGCGTATGATTTGAATGGTACCCAAAACAAAAGGTGGGATTTGATCCCACCTTTGCTTTTTAATGTTTCTTCAATTTATTCTTAAAGACTTTTTCAAACTTTTCAAGCTTGGGCTGTATAACGATAGAGCAATAAGGATTAGAGTTCTTATTAAGCTCATAATAATCCTGGTGATAATTCTCGGCTTTGTAAAATTTAGTGAACGGTTCAAGAGTTGTTACGATCGGGTTGTTAAATGCACCACTTTTATCCAATTCAGTTTTATATTTCTCGGCTTTTTGTTTTTGTTCGTCATTGTGATAAAATATTGCACTGCGATATTGTGTGCCTTCATCTGCTCCCTGGCGATTCAAAGTTGTTGGATCATGAACCTGCCAGAAAACTTCAAGTAGTTCATCAAAACTGATCTTTGAAGAATCGTAAACGATCTGCACACATTCGGCATGACCCGTTTCGCCAGTGCAAACGTCTCTATAACTTGGACTAGCAACATGTCCGCCAGAATATCCTGACGTTACCGATACAACACCTTCCAGTTGTTCGAAAACAGCTTCGGTACACCAAAAACAACCAGTGCCAAAAGTTGCAGTATCAGTTTTGCCTGGAAAAGCGGCTTCAGTTTCTTTAGATGTTTTTGTCGTATTCATTTTTAAATTTTGATTATTGTTTTGTGCACAGGAAATTAATGCGGTGGCGCCGGTAAAGGCAGCCAGCCAAAATGTTTTCATAAATATTCTTTTTTTATTTTCTTGCATTTTCTCCAATTCAATGCAATTTACGATGATTTTGAATGGATGGTTTGCGACCTGAATGACAGGAAAATATCTTTCTGAGTTCATTAACAAATATTCTGAATATAGTACGAGAGTTAGGCCCATTCACCTGGGTCTGGATAATCATCTGGAATGACACAATTGCTCAATGAGGAAAAGAAAGGCGAACGGAGTCCTTCGCATTCGCTCTGGATAAACTGTGCAAGAGACGCTTAATAGAATTACTTTTGTTGGCTAAAAAATTATTTTAACGATCAGATGAAACTTTTCCCCGAATCGGCATACATACAATTAGAATTTGACAAAGTAAAATTATTATTGGCTGGTCATTGCAGAAGCGAATATGCAATTGAAAAAGCAAACCAGCTAGAAATTCACACACGAATTGAATTAATAGAAACTGAATTACGACAGAGTTATGAATACAAACAGCTTTTGCAAAACAGTATCTATTTTCCAAACGACCCCATATTTAATTTATCAAAGGAGTTAAAAGTGCTTTCAATTCCCGGCGCAGTATTGGCAGGTGATGAATTGATCGAGATAAGAAAGCTGGCAGAATTGATGAAAAATATTTTCCGATGGTTTGATGCAGAAAGAAGAAATGTGTACAACAATCTCATAAAAATTATTGACGGAACTTATTATGAAAAAGCTATCATTGAAATGATAGATGATATAATTGACGAAAGCGGACAGGTAAAGGATAGTGCGTCGGATAAATTGCAAAGTATCCGCATGAATTTATATCGAAAGCGAAATGAATTGCGCAAAGCTTTTGATAGGATCATCTCCAAACTGAATAAACAAGGTTACCTGGCGGATATTGAAGAAAGCTTTTTGAATGGCAGAAGGGTGGTGGCCGTTTATGCTGAACAGAAAAGAACAGTGAAAGGAATTTTGCATGGCGAAAGTGAAAGCCGCCGCACTACTTTTATAGAGCCAGAAGAAACAATAGAATTGAATAATGATATTTATTCTTTGGAAAGCGATGAGAAAAGAGAAGTATATCGTTTGCTTCGTGATCTGACTGCGAAACTTTCTGTGTATTCCACCTTATTATCAACGTATCATTCTATTTCCGGTGAGTATGATTTTATCCGGGCAAAAGCAAAACTTGCTTTAGAGATGAACGGTGAATTCCCGCTTGTAGAAGATAAAGCCATTGTTCATCTGGAAAAGGCTTTTCATCCTTTGTTATATCTATATAATAAGAAAGCGAACAAGCCAACCATTCCTGTTTCATTAACACTTGATGAAACAAATAGAATACTTGTTATAAGCGGACCAAATGCGGGTGGTAAAACGGTAACACTTAAAACTGTCGGTCTTTTGCAAATGATGGTACAAAGTGGTTTACTCGTACCTGTACAGCCATCTTCAAAATTTGGAGTATTCAAACAATTGCTTATCCATATTGGCGATACACAAAGCCTGGAATTTGAACTAAGCACTTACAGCAGCCATTTGAAGAACATGAAATATTTTATGGAATCAGCCAGTGGAAAAACACTTTTCTTTATTGATGAATTAGGCAGTGGTAGTGATCCGAATCTTGGTGGCGCATTTGCAGAAGTAATATTAGAGGAGTTAGTAAAGAAACATTCTTATGGTATTGTTACTACTCACTACCTCAATTTGAAAGTAATGGCCAGTAAGACGCCCGGCATTATAAATGGCGCTATGGCATTTGATGAAAAAAATCTGATGCCTCTTTATAAACTCAATATTGGTAAGCCCGGAAGTTCATACACGTTTGCCATTGCGGAAAGGATCGGTTTGGACAGACCACTGATCGATCGAGCAAGAAAAATGGTAGATGAAGAACATTTTCGTTTAGACAAATTGCTGAACAGAACGGAGCAGGATCTTCATAATCTTGAAAAGAAAGAAAAGGAATTGCACCAGTTGCTGCAGGAGAATGAAAAATTGAAAAAAGAGATGAAGCATACAATGGATCGGGAAAAACATGATCAGCAAGTGGAACTTTTGAAACATCAGAATAAAGTATCGGAAGAGAAATTAGCTTACCTGAAAGAAATGGAGAGAAAGCTAAAACAAATGGTGATCGATTGGCGAAAGGAAGAAGACAAAAGTAAAGTGATCAAAAATATCAGTGCCCTTTTATTTAATAAGAGTGAAAAGAAGGCTACTGGTAAAATGCAAAAGCAAATAGAATCAAAATTTATAGAACTATCAGGTGAGATAAAAGTTGGAGAAAAAGTAAAAATGAAAAAGAATCACCAGGTGGGGCAGGTACTAGAATTAAGAGGAAAAAAAGCTGTTGTAAAGATTGGAATGTTACCAATACATGTTGACATAAAAGATCTTGTATTGGTTAGATCAAAACAAGATGAAACCGATAAAAAATAAAAATCCCGTCTCGCCTAGGCGAGACGGGAACTAACTTGTGTTTTTAGTTGTATACAAATTTAAAGACCTGAATGGATATAACTCTCCAGGTGGCCAATAGTTTCTTTTTGCTGTAAAATAGTTTCTTTTACTACATCACTCATACTTACTATGCCTGCCAATAGATTCTTTTCAAAAACCGGTAAGTAACGAATATTCTTATCAGACATAAGTTGCATACAGTATTCCACGCTGTCGCTGGGATTTACGGCAGGTAAATTTGTGGTCATGATCTCAGAAACCTTAGTGTCAACAGAACTTTTGTGCCTCAGAGCAATTTTTCTTGAATAATCTCTTTCTGTAATGATACCAAGGTATTCACCGCCATCCATTACAAGCAAGGAGCCAATGTTTTTTTCAGCCATAATGTTCAGTGCCTCGATCACTTTTGTGTCGGGGGCCACTGCAACAGCTGAGGCTCCTTTTCGGCCAAGAATGTCAGAAACTTTGCGCATAGTTGGTAGTTTTAGTTTTAGGTAGTGAAAGTTACAGAAAAAACGGGCCGTTTTCAAAACTAATTATATACACGGTTTGCACGAAACATTATCTTTATTATCCTTAGTTTCTATTCAATCATGGTAAAAAAGATACCTACTATAAAAGAAATTGCAAAGAGATTGAATGTTTCAGTTTCTACTGTTTCAAGAGCATTGCATGATCATCCAAGCATTGGTTTGCGAACAAGAATGCAAGTGAAACAAGTTGCTAAAGAGATCAATTATGAACCAAACCAGGCAGCTATTTTTTTCAAGCAGGGAAAAACTTTTACACTCGGCGTTATTCTTCCTAATCTGCAGGAACAATATTTTTCTATCGCAATAAATGGCATTGAGAAACTGGCGATCGAGAATAATTATAATGTACTTATCAGCCAAAGTCATGATGATCCTAAAAAAGAAAAACAAATAGTGGAAACAATGCGGCGCAATAGGGTCGATGGTATCATTGTTTCCGTCTCAAAAACTTCCGGCGATTATACACACTTCCAGGAATTAGAACAATTTAATATACCAGTTGTATTTTTTGACCGTGCACCGGAAATGCCGAATGCGATCTCTGTTACCTGTAGTTTAAAAAAAAGTACGGTTGCAATGGTGGACCTCTTTGTGAAAAAAGGAATAAAAAGAATTGGATTTATTAATGGTCCCGGCGCCATTTCGCTAACACAGGAAAGAGCTGACGGATACAGAGAAGGTTTAATTAAAAATAAATTGAAAGAAGAAAAAGAGTTAATTGTACAAACTGATCTTACAACGATTGGCACTGAAAAAGCTATTGGCAAATTATTAGCGTTAAAAAAATTACCGGGAGCTGTTATTGCATTTAATGATTACGTGGCGCTTGATGCAATTCGATATGCGAGAAAGGAAGGGTTAAAGATCAATAAGGATATTTTCTTTGGCAGCTATGCAAACTTGCCGATAATACGTTACCTGGATGATCCTCCAATTGTTTCAGTAGAACAGTTTCCTTTTGAGCAGGCGGAAAAAGCAACTGATATTTTACTACAGTTGATAAATAGAAAAGAAAATAACTTAACAAACTTGCCGCAGAAAATCGTTTTGGAAGGAGAACTGGTTTTACACGAGGAATAATTCTCAATCTGCAATAACCATTTTTTTTATTGATGATTCCCTGATCTGTAATTCAGGAGTTAAAATTCTTTTCTCAAATTCTTTTATGGGCCTTTTGCTTTCGATAAGTTGCAACAATAATTCAGTAGCATCTTTTCCCATTTCAAATGCCGGTTGTCTTACTACTGTAAGTGGCGGATCTATAAGTTCGGCTAAATCTGAATTTGAAAAACCAACAACTGAAACATCATCTGGTACTTTTAATCCTCTTCTTTTTAAGGTTTTCAAACATCCTGTTGTGAGTTTGTCACTTGTTGCAAAAATTGCATCAGGTTTATTTCTCTGAGTAAATAATTTATTAACTGCATCTTCAATTTCTTCAAACATCATTCCGCCATAAAAACAATGCTGGATATAATTTTCATTTACTTTTTGCCCGTTTGCGATCAATGCTTCTTTATAACCGGCAACACGTTCATGGGTGATCGATAAAAATTCTGAATTAGTTAGAACGGCAATTCGTTTATGCCCATTCTTTATTAAATGTTCTGTAGCCTCATACCCACCTTTGAAATTATCAACGATAACTTTATGCGTATTGATCTCATCCGTTATCCTGTCAAAGAGAACAATTGGGAATCCTTTTGCATGTAAAGCTTTCAAATGACTCAAGTCATTAGTTTCTGTAGAAAGAGAGATCAGCAGTCCATCAACCGAACGGGATGCGAGGTATTGCAGATCGATCACTTCCCGGTCATAAGATTCCCTGCTTTGGGATATAATAACATTATAACCTTTGTCATAAGCGATGGACTCAATTCCATTAATTACCTGTGAGAAAAAATTATTGGCGATTTCACAAACAACTACGCCAATCGAGCGGCTTCTTCTTTCTTTTAAACTTAATGCGATCGGGTTGGGCCGGTAATTCAATTTTTCAGCGCAATCAAGTACTAATTGTTTTGTCTCAGGACTTATTTCATGGCTATCCCTTAAAGCACGGGAAACCGTAGAGGTGGAAATGCCAAGTGCACGGGCAATATCTTTAATAGTTACGGCTTCAAATTTCATATACAGGCGGCAAAATTACTTTTTAAAGATACGTTTTTCAACCGAGCGGCATCTGCATTTGATCTTGTTACGATATACTAAGAATGAACAGAAAAAGGATGCTATTGCAGGCAACGTTCATTAAATTATTTGTACTCTTTTTTTGAGATAAATCAAACGCATAATTTTCGTTATCGTTCTCGGGAACGTTTGCGTAAATAAACACCTAACTCATTGATTTAAATATGATAAATACTGATTAGCATTGGGAATTATTTCTGAGGGAATAACGCGGTTTTTGCACGATGAGCCGTGATTTGCTAACTACTTTCTTATAAAAACAAAAACTGCCATATGAAGCAACTCGCAATTACATGTTCACTTTTATTCTTATCGCTACTCGCTTTCTCACAAGAGCGACAAATTAAAGGACAGGTGACCGATGATGCAGGGGCGCCTATAATTGGGGCATCGGTACAAGTACAAGGCGATAAAAAAGGAACTGTAACTGATAAGAACGGTGACTTTACTCTTTCGGTTACTGGTACAGGAAATGTTACATTAATTATAACCGCAACAAATCACAAAACATTTACAATTAGTACTGACGGAAGTGCGCCGGTATTAGCAAAATTGGAAAAAGATGTTGTGGTTTTGGAAGATGTAGTTGTTACAGGTTATCAAACCATCAAGAGAAAAGATCTGACAGCATCAGTGTCTTCTATTGGTGCAAAAGATCTAAAAGATAATACTTTCACTTCTGCTGCCCAGGCACTGAACGGACGATTGGCCGGTGTAACCGCAACAACTTCTGAGGGTTCGCCAGATGCTGCTATTCAGGTGAGGGTACGTGGTGGCATTTCAATCACGCAGAATAATGATCCATTATATGTAGTGGATGGAGTTCAGGTTGAAAACGCTTTGAATGTGATTGCCCCCGGAGATATTCAATCAATTGATGTTTTAAAAGATGCAGCAGCTACTGCAATTTATGGCGCAAGGGGTGCCAACGGTGTTTTTGTAATTACCACAAAGACCG
>Ga0066652_100001001_pt1 | contig 14133 bp, 10 predicted proteins | sample GraSoiAngelo_101_FD_71413 | JGI IMG/M metagenome (GOLD analysis project Ga0066652, IMG submission 71413) | Grasslands soil microbial communities from the Angelo Coastal Reserve, California, USA - 14_0903_02_30cm | ecosystem: Environmental > Terrestrial > Soil > Grasslands | place: USA...
GATATGCAACAGGCAACTGTAAATCTGTTAGCTGACATGAGTGCTCAGCCCGCAACATTGCAGAGCGGATTGATAGCGGCTACAGCTTCTTCCGATAACCAGGCTCCAGTCACCACTATCAATTCTCCTGCAGAAGGGGCAACAGTTAATAGCGGTACTGCTATCACAATTGCAGGTACCGCCTCCGATGCCGGGGGTGTAGTAGCAGGCGTGGAAGTTTCAGTAGACGGCGGTGTTACGTGGCAAGTAGCAACAGGTACAACTAACTGGAGTTTTACATGGACACCTTCTTCCAATGGAACTGTAACTATTAAAAGTCGTGGGTTTGATGATACCGGGAATATGGAAACAGCCGGTACACCTCCAGCTTCTAATGCAGTTACTATTACGGTGGGTTCATCCGGACCAGCAGTTTGTCCTTGTACTATTTTCCAATCCACTAACACACCAACAAATTTGAATGGCAACGACAACCAACCTGTGGAATTGGGTGTAAAATTCCAAACTACCACAAACGGTTACATTACCGGCATTCGTTTTTACAAAGCAGCAGGTAACAATGGTACACATATAGGACATTTATGGAGCAGCACAGGAACTTCATTGGGCCAGGCAACTTTTACTTCAGAATCTGCTTCAGGCTGGCAGCAAATAAGTTTTGGATCACCCATTGCTGTAACTGCTAACACTACTTATGTTGCTTCGTATCACAGCAGTGCTAACTCTTATACCTTTACTGATAACTTCTTTACTACAGCAGTACAAAATGGACCTTTAAAAGCTTTAGCCAATGGTGAAGACGGTCCGAATGGAGTTTATATCTATTCTCCTACGCCTGCATTCCCAACTCAAACATTTCAAAGCAGTAATTACTGGGTGGATGTAGTATTTGAAACCAGTGTGGGTCCTGATGCTACTCCTCCCGTAGTTTCATCAACTTTACCTTCGAACAATGCTATAAATGTAAATGCAAATGCTACTATTAATGCGACATTCAACGAAGCTATTGATGCATCAACTATCAATAGCACCAATTTTGAATTACGTAACGGATCAAATGTAGTACCTGCTTCTATTACTTATAATTCAGGATCACAAACAGCCAGCTTAGATCCTGTAGCTCCTTTATCCTATTCAACTTCATATACAGCTACTATTCGGGGCGGAACAACCGGTGTTAAAGATGTTGCCGGGAATTCTTTAGCAAACGATTTTACATGGAGCTTTACAACTCAATCACAACCTGTAACACCGCCACCACTCCCTGATCCAAACAATGGCCCTGGTGGTCCTATACTTGTTATCAGTTCAACATCCAATCCATTTAGCCGCTATTATGTCGAAATTCTCAGGGCTGAAGGATTAAATGAATTTGCTGCAATGGATATATCAGCCGTTACAGCTACTACACTTAACAGTTATGATGTGGTTCTCGTAGGTGAGATATCATTAAATGCTGCACAGGTTACGTTATTAACTGATTGGGTAAATGCGGGAGGAACCTTGATCACATTTAAACCAAATACATCATTGTATCCTTTATTAGGCATTACATCGGCAGGCAGTACACTTTCTGATAAATATTTATTGGTTAATTCTTCCACTGGTCCTGGCGTGGGTATTGTTTCTCAAACAATGCAATTTCATGGAACGGCTAATCTATATACTTTAAACGGAGCTACCAGTATAGCGACTCTATATTCTAATGCAACTACTGCAACTACTAATCCTGCAGTATCGATCATGAATGTTGGAAGTAACGGAGGAAAGGCGGTGGCATTTGCTTATGATCTTGCCCGTTCAATTGTATATACAAGACAAGGTAATCCCGCATGGGCCGGACAAAAAAGAGATGGGCAGGATGGTCCTATTCGTTCAGATGATTTGTTTTTCCCCGATTGGATCGACTTTAATAAAGTAGCCATTCCACAAGCTGATGAACAGCAACGCCTGCTTACGAACATAATAGAGCAAAGTAATTTTCATCGTAAACCTTTACCGCGATTTTGGTTTTTACCTCGTAAGTTGAAAGCTGCTGTTGTAATGACTGGCGATGATCATGGTAACGGCGGTACAATAGGACGCTTTAATCAATATCTGTCCATGAGTTCTGATAATACTCCACAAGCTGTTGCTGATTGGAGAGCAATTCGCGGAACATCTTATATATATCCGAACACACCCATGACGAATGAAGAGGCTGTTGCATTTGAAGCACAGGGATTTGAAATTTCACTTCATCTGAATACGGGATGTAATAACTGGACGCCAGCCTCTCTTGATAATGATCTTACGAATCAGTTGGCAGATCTAGCTGCAGCCTTTCCCGGTATCTCACCTCCATCTACTCATCGCACTCATTGTATTGCATGGAGCGACTGGGCTACAAAACCTAAAGTTGAATTTAGCAAGGGAATAAGATTAAATACCGATTATTATTATTGGCCGGCAGCATGGATACAAGACAGACCTGGTATGTTTACCGGGTCAGGAATGCCTATGCGTTTTGCTGATCTGGATGGAGCTATCATTGATAATTACCAGGTCACTACTCAAATGACTGATGAGTCCGGGATCACTTATACGAATCACATAAATCAATTATTAGATAAAGCAATCGGTGCCGAAGGGTATTATGGAGTCTTCTGTGCAAACATGCATACCGATGTAAACGGAGGTAATAGTACAACCGGTTCAAATGCAATTATTGCCGCGGCACAAGCAAGACAAATACCAGTTATTACGGCAAAGCAAATGCTAACATGGCTGGATAGCCGCAATGCTTCTTCTTTTGGATCGCTAACTTGGAGTGATGATATATTGAACTTTACCATCTCAGCTGCTGCAACAGCAAATAATCTACAGGTAATGTTGCCTATGCAGTCTGGTTCCGGGCAACTTTTTGGTCTTACTAAAAATGGTACAGCGGTGCCATATACGACTGAAGTGATCAAGGGAATTAATTATGCTTTCTTTGATGCTGCCAATGGAAACTATACTGCTTCATATACTGCAACTGCAGCCCGGCCAGTTGTTTCGTCGGTAGTAGCGACCCCTGCATCCAATGGCACTGCAACAATTAGATGGACAACTGATGTGCCTTCTAACTCAAGAGTTGATTATGGAACCACTGTTGATAATTTAAATTTGAATCAAAGTGATGTTGCTCTCGTTACTAATCATTTTATGACCTTAAGGGGATTAACAGCAGGCACAACTTATTACTTCCGCGTAACATCTACTGATGGATCTGCTAACAGCATTACTGAACCTGATCCGCAAACAGCACCTCGCAGTTTTAGAGCATTGGCTTTCTGTGCCGCGGATATAACCCAGGCAGATTTTAATCTTGGAACTTTTGATGCTAATACGAGTCCGGCACTTGAAGAAGATGGTGAAGTGATTTTGAAACCAGCATTGATTCAAGAATTTTCAGGTACTACAGTTCCTACTGGTTGGACAGCCGAAAATTTCTCTGGGAGCGGAAGTACAACAGTTGGTAATGGATCTGTTACTGTAAACGGCAGTCATGTATTTTCTAACAATAGTTTTGGTCCCGGTTCTTCAATAGAATTTACAGCCACCTATTCTCAAGCAGCATTCCAGAATGTAGGATTTTCAGCTGATCAACCTTTTAATGCAAACCCGTGGATCACCATTGGACAAGGAGGCAGTCCTGATGGAAATTTATATGCGAGGGCTTCTGATAACACAAGTATCAGTTTAGGTGCACTGCTTGGATCGCCTCATCGGTTCCTTATAAAATGGAACGCAAACAATTTTGAATTCTATGTAGATGGCGGTACTACACCTGTGGCTACCATACCAATCACGATAACTCAAAACATGTTTGTGCAGATAAGTGATGTGGCGACTACTGATGGAACTTTATCTGTGGACTGGTTACGAATTACTCCATATGCATCATCGGGCAGTTTTACATCAAGAATTTTTGACGCCGGCGCATCTACTAACTGGGGTATTGCTGCGTGGACCGTTACACTACCAACAGGAACTGCATTGCAACTCTCAATGCGAACAGGCAATACTGCTACACCTGATGGCACGTGGTCCAATTTTACACCTGTTGCGAATGGTGACAATATTGGTGTAAGCTCACGTTATATACAATATCGTGCTGACTTGTCCACTACTGATACAAAGTACACACCTATACTTAAAGATATTGGTATAGAATGTTCTGCTGGAACTGATGTAACTCCTCCAGTGATCACAAATATTATAGCTACATCATCCACTGATGGCACTTCTGCTACTATCACTTGGACTACAAATGAAAATGCAAATTCAAGAGTGGATTATGGAACTAGTTCAGGTGCTTTAGCACAAAATGTTTCCAATGCAACACTGGTAACAACTCATAGCCTCCAATTGACAGGACTTACACCAGGAACGACATATTATTATCGTGTTACTTCGGTAGATGCCGCTAACAATAGTGCTACATCACCTGATCCTTCCGCAGTTCCGCTTAGTTTCGTAACATTAACTCCTCCATGTTTTGAGGATGTAACGTTTGCTGATTTTAGTGGCGGTACGACGGGAAGTGGCACTTATATATCAGCTACCGGAGATGGAGAGGTCATCTTAAGACCAGTCATCGCTTCAGAATTTAATTCCTTACCATCAGTAACAGAATGGAATAGTTTCCCATGGCAAACAGGCGGGAATGCTACTGTCTCAAATGGCTCATTGAACGTAAATGGTGCACGATTTAATTCTGAACCGGCAACGACAACATTCGGCCCGGGAAGTACTTTGGAATTTGTTGCTACGTTTGGAGCTGCTACATTCCAGCACATAGGTTTTGGAGGCGGTACTGATGCAACTGATGTCAATGGAATTTTTACAGGTCAATCTCCATGGGCCATGTTCAGTACTGGCAATACCACAAATACATTGATGGCGCGGACTTTTGTTCCTGGCGTTTCTACCAGCGATTTTGTAATTCCTAATAGCGGCAATTTAATAGGAACTCCGCACAAGTATCGAATTGATTGGAAGACTGATGGAAGTTTTGAATATTTTGTTGATGATGTTTCTGTAAGAGTAGAACCGGTCGTCATTACTACCGGGATGCGACCAGCGATTTCTGATTTTAATGTCAATGCACCGGGCATTACAGCAGATTGGATTCGTATTACACCTTATGCAACTAGCGGATCATTTGAGTCACGCATTTTTGATGCTGGTGAAATTCGTACCTGGGGTGCTGCTACATGGACCGCTGATTTACCAACCGGAACTAGTTTGCAATTATTCCAAAGGAAAGGTAACACTGCTGTTCCCGATGGTAGTTGGTCGTCTTATACTGCTATCGGATCTAACGGTGAAGTAATTGGTGGCGCATCACAATACATTCAGTACAAAGCCCAACTTTCTACAACAAATGACAAGGTAAGTCCGGTATTAAAAGATGTTCATTTCAGTTGTTCTCCTGCTGCAATACTGGTAGGCACTATACAGTTACAGGGGAGGCCAGCACCACCCAATGCTCAATGGCAGATGCCATTGGTTGTAAGACTTTATAGTGGAACGACCCTGGTCAATACTTATAATGTAACAACAGATAATAACGGGCAGTTTACTATAACAGGAATTGCACCCGGCACTTATACAATTGCAGTAAAAGGATTCAACACATTAAGAAGAGTTTTATTTAATCAAACAATTTCAGCAGGCTCAAACAATGTCAACATTGGAATGCTAAGGGGGGGTGATGCCAACGGTGACAACTTCGTAGGAGGAGCTGATTTTTCGATCTTACTTAATTCTTTTAATAAAAAGATCGGTGATGCAGGATTTGATGCAAGGGCTGATTTTAATGGTGACGGCTTTGTAACCGGCGCTGATTTTTCATTGCTGGTAAATGCATTTAACCAGCAGGGCGAAAATCCCTAAAAAAGACAAACAATTTTAAAATATAAAACAAAGGATGATGAAAACTTTAATGCTATTTACAAAGATGAAAAAACATTTGATAGGAATGGCAGTATTCTCTTTCCTGTTTATGTTTTTTACTCCAACAGCCTCTGCACAAGCGGACCTCTCGCTTTTCACTCCTAACACGATCGTTACTGTTGGCCAAACTTTTACGATACAGGTAAGAGTAGATCTAAACCAAAGCACGAATACACAATTGGACGCAGCAGAAGCATATATAAATTTTGATCCTGCATATTTGCAAGTTCAGTCCATTACGAATGGGAGCACATTAAGTTTTGTTCTACTATCCAATTTCAATAATACGCTGGGAACGGTCGATTATGTAGCAGGTACTCTAACACCTCCAATAACCGCTGATTTTACTTTATTGACAATAACTTTTAAAGCTATTGACGCACCTGCCTTAGGAAGCACTGTAATAGCTTTCAATACTGCTCTCCCCAGGAAAACAGATGCTTTCAGAATAGGAAGTTCTATTCTTGGAACTACAACTAATATAACCATCTTGATCGTTGATCAGGCTTTACCGATCACACTTATTGATTTTAAAGGCAGCTCACAGGAAAATAATATAATTCTTAATTGGACAACAGCAACAGAAAATAATAATAAAGGTTTTGAGATACAGCGTAGCCAGGACGGAACTAATTGGACAGTTCTCGGATTTGTAAACGGTGGTGGCAACAGTAACCAGGAAAGGAAATATACATATACAGATAACAACCTTGTTCCTCAGCTGTATTATTACCGGTTAAAACAAGTTGATCAGGATGGGAAATTTGAATACTCCCGAATTGTCACGATCAGGCTGCAAGGAAATAAAGTTTTTGAATTAGGGCAAAACTGGCCAAATCCATTTAGAGGAAAGACATTTGTTAGTTTTAATCTTGCAGAAAGAAGAAGGGTTACATTAACCTTATTTGACACTCGGGGTAAATTAATTAAAACATTGCTGAATGAAACAAGAGAAGCAGGAAGCCATGTAATTGATCTCAATTTGCAAACATTGCCCGGCGGAGTCTATTATTATAAAATAGTTGCAGGAGATTTTACTGATGTGAAAAAGATGATCGTAAGATAAAGCGTAATAAAAGAGACGATCTAAAACAAAAGCCTTTTGATTAAAAAACCAAAAGGCTTTTTGTTTGCATCTCTAATTAAGGTCAGATAATACATAATACTTTATACGCTTAAATATATCCTTCTGGTTTCACTTCTTCTTTACTCCAATAATATTTTGTTGTTATTAACTGACCTAGAACATCGAAAACTGTTTTTAGTATAAGAAAAGTAAGAGCCGGCGTCCATCCTAAAAATTTAGGAAGTAAAATAGTGAGATGCATTGGCACAATGCGTAGGTATGGAATAAAAAACATTCTCCCTATGTTCTGAGGCAGACTTGAATATTTAATTTTGTTTTGCGTAAAATGAATGACCTGCTGCAGCAGTACTCCTCCGAGAGCCCATTTTAAATAAGTAAAATTTGTATCGGATAATTTAAAATCCACAAGCAAAAAAATAAAATACCCCACATGGAACATGCCGTAATGAAAAAGAAAAAATAACGGCAGGCATCCTTTTGCTTTTTTCGAGGTTGCGGGTCTTCCGCTAATATTCAGTTCACTGACATCAATATTCTTAAGTGTGATCATATCGAGAAAATTAAAAACACCGATCAGCACACTTTGACACCAATAGAGCCAGATGATAGAAGTGTATTTGCGGGGATCATCTTTAAATTCATAAATGAAAAGAAGATTCAGCAGGATAAGTGACCACATAGCTGGATCACGAAGTATCTTCTGGAATGGCAGCATGTATATGAAAATAAAAAAGGTTGAGCATAACCCAACCTTTCATTGTTCTTTTATTTACGTGTGCCCGGGACTGGATTGTGACCAATCCTCGGTATCAATTATTTATAGTCTATGTGTGTCAATATCGAGTCGTTAAAAAAATTAAGAACTAAAAAGTGTGCTGGCAAATGCCCCAGTTCTATTTACTTTTTTTCAGTTTCTACCTGTCGGAACAAATATAAAACAACTTTTTAAATTTCTAACTCTTGGTTATCTCAGAACGAAAGAGATTACTCGCCTTAGCTTAAAAGATTTTTATTGATATATAAAAGTTACTCCTGAACAAGCGGCAGAGAAGATAAAGGGAATATGGTCCCTTAAAGACTTTCAGCAATTACGAAAGCTATGGAGCTTGTTTCAGTATGGGTTATGCTAATGTGCCAATTTGTGATTTTGAGACGCTCAATGATTAGTTTCAGATTTCCTGTAATTTTCACTTGAGGCCTTCCCGAATCATCTTTTAAAATCTCAATTTCCTTTAAAGAAAAGCCGTCTTCAATTCCAGTACCGATTGACTTTAAAACTGCTTCCTTCGCGGCGTAGCGACCTGAAAGAAATTTTGTCTTATTAATTTCGGTTAATAGAGACAATTCTAACTGGGTAAAGATTCTTTGGATTTTCTTAGGCAGAGAAGGCCATCCAAGTGATTCAGTAACCATGTGATCTACCATATCGCACCCTATACCCACTATCATCTTAATTCTTATTAATTGCGAAACGAGCTTCGTTAGAAATTGGGGAATAATTTATACTCCTATTTAATGCATCAAACTCAACCTTCCCTCCTTTGTTCGCGATAAGTTTTCGAAATACCTCGTAAGCCTTCAATATTGCGTTTTCCCAATCCTTTGAACTACGCAACTTAACTTCGAAGTTTTCTGTCATTTCCTTAATAATACGGAGAGTTGTTCTGGAAACATTGTTGACGCCTTTAAAATACTTTTTTCGTTTTGCCTCATTGAATATGATCATAGACAATGCTTCTTCTGTGATAGTAGCACGGGCACCATCTTCTATTTCGTCCAGCAGCTCATTGCTTTTTCTTTTTCTCTTCATCATGGATCTTGCGCACGGTGACCACCCAAGTAACGTAGCGAATGAATAATGAAAAACGTCATGATATCGATAAAAATCGTTTTCATAGGAATTATCGTTAATGATGTCCCCGACTTGCTTGCTGTCATTGAAAATAACCCTAACCTCTGCGTTCTCTCCAGCACCAACTTCTATAAATGAAACAGTGAAGTGCCTTGGAATTTGTTCAATACTCGTGCAGTCAGCGTCAAAAAAATCTGTCTTGTTATTTGATTGTGTCATATATATTCCTTTTGTTTAAAAGGCTGTCAATTTTATTTGATACTAAACTGTCTACATACGGACTTTTAGTTTCCTGAATTATTTCTTCCTTAATTGATTTAGCGTTCTTGCCTGCTTTGTAACCTCGTTCATATGCGGCCCAATCCCAAATTAGTTTGATAGAAATCATTATCAATAATCCAATGATAAACTTCATGAGCCATTCGTTTCTTTCCTTTTTCTCATCTGACTTTATGATTTTTTCTGTTAATCCTGCTTCAACTTCTTTGATCTTATCATAAAGAGCTTTAGGAGAGGTCAGGTCGCCACGTTTTAAAAACTCAATGTATTTAGGAGGTATATGGTCAAATTTTTTAAAGTGTTCATTGTCCTTCCCATATGCTTCGTCTTCTTCCAGTTCAGTTTCCAAATCTGCGAACCAAATTGGAAAATACGGCTCCCCACAATTCAAAACGATCGTCGAAGGGCCTGCGTTGTATACTGAAAAAAGCAAATGGTCATTGAAGCCTGGATCAACATGAAAACCCGATACATTTATTAACCCCTTTAGTTTCTCGCCTGCTTTAATAGAAATAAAAGCTATTTTATTTTTCGGAATATTCACTTTTTCATCTGTCAATAAAAGAGCGAATTGGCCAGGGTTAATGTCCACCTGTCTATTTTTCTCTTTGTCGACTATTTCTACCTTACCTGTTTTTGAATCTGTCAAATACACTTCACTCCCGAGGGATAACTCATATGCTCCGTTTTTCACCCTTTTCTCATCGAAAGGGAGAACGACTTTATGCTTTTCCTGAATCCTTAAAAGATCCTTTACTCCTAAAAATGCCATTGTTTAATTATCCTGTAAATTACAAATTATTGTAAAACAACATGGCCACCAAATAACAAATGATTCTGTGAATCAGCGCATTGAATGGTCTGTTGATATATTGTTATTAATCCCCCATTTCGGGGGGAACCAAAAGTCGATTCTACCCGCATTTTTTTTGAATATCTGCTTAATTTTTGTCCGATCACTATTACCCTTTATTTCTGGATGTCTAACACGCGAGTACTTATCAACTTCACAAAATAAATTTTGGCAATCAATTAATTGTAGGGGACGACCCCAGAGACTACGGAATTTTAAACCAAGCCTTTCAAATTCCAACTCCTGTCTGTCCGTTACCAACTTAATTAGCTCTCCTTCACTCAAACCTGCTGTACTTTCAAAACACTTACTGATTCCTCCTTTTGCCCCGGGACCCGGCACGACGAACTCAGATTCGGAAAAATTCAAAATCTCCGAATAATTAACGTCAATAAGTAACTGATATGCCAAAAAATCGCCCAGTCCTGGAAACTGCTTTATCATCTCAAATGCCTGTTGCATTTTTCTTGATTCCATCAACTTTTCTTCTGTATCGTTATCCAAAACCATTTCAATTAATTTCAAATGGTTGCTATGCTTTCTCTGGAATCCAAAACGAGATTGAATCGAAGGCATGATATAGGCAGCGGAATATATTGTCTGGCCTGAATTGATTGCTTTTGACAGAATTTTATCAAAATGTTTGAACTGGTACTCCTCCCAGGTAAGTGGTCCTAGATTCTTGACTAAAAGCTCCCATGTTTCAATCTTGTTGAATAATTTGAATAGAAATATTCTAAACAAAACTTCCTTAGGACCATCTGGGAGTTCAGGATTATAAATAACATTCCGTATTAGATATTGACTAACACGATCCGATGCCCTATATACATTAGTAAATTTGTACTGATTCAGGATTTCGTCGCTTGTCCATGGGAAATCTACACCGTTAAACCTATTAAAGAATACATCTTGCCGCAAAGCAGCAAATTTCCAATATGTTTCGTAAACAGTCGTAGTCTTTGCCGGGGGTAACGTAACATGAATTGTCACTCCGGCGTCCTTATTCCCTTTCTCTTTAGTTTTCACGTCGTTTGCCTTTCTCATATTAATTCGTCCTTATTACTTTTCGCAACCATATCATTTAGGAGTACACGTGCTTCAGGTACCTTGATATTATCGAGTACCTCGGCGCCAATAAAACAGTTAAATCTTTTCAGTTCCAAACCGGTTTCCTGTGCAATGAATTTTCCAAGATTTACAAGACCCAGCCAATTTCCATAAGCCCTCTTGATAAAAAACTGAACTGCATAAAAGCTATTAATAATTAACTTCCCATCTTTTGTTCTAAAAAATGTTACATGCTGTAGACATGGAAAGCCCTGCATCCGGCTGTTAGTGTGATCAGCCGTTGGATCAAAAATGCCTGCCTGTAATTTCGACCGGCGAACACTTTTTTTGCTTCTCAGAGCCGATATGATTATTTCAAGTTGATTTATCGGTTCTGAAGTATCGTTAAACGCGATAAGCCTCGAAAAATATGTACCATTACGGTTGGAGGGACTTATTTTCTTAACCCGACGAAGATTTTTCTTGTATTTATCATACAATACATCACGATCAAATTCCGCATATTCATAAAGAGAGTATGGAAAAATAGTTTCAGCCACTTCATCTATAGAAGGCATTCTATTTGCTTCCAAATGTTTTGATAGAACTTTTTTAGCTTTTACAATTTCCTCAAAGTCCGTTAATGTTAATACCAATGGACTAAGCTCTCCTCGGTTTTTGATTAGAAGCTCCAATATGTCAATCCACGCACCGGTTAGATTTGATCCTTCAACTACAATAGGTACTTTACTCATAGCATTTTAATTTTGTCTTCCAAATGACGGTATTCCGAAAAGCCTATATAACCGGCGTTTTGAATTCTGATAAAAAAAGATTTTCCCGTTAACGGACATATGGCACGAGTTACGCCACTGTGATCTGTCACAAAAGCGTTTCCGCAGCTGGTTTTCTTATAAAGCTTCAGGTGGGTTCCTTCTACCGTCATTGACGATGGCAAGATCAGGTAATTTCCTACTTCCAAATCAACGTTGTTCAGACTCGATGCTTCGTCCAGTAATTTAAAGTGAGAGATGTTTACTTTTTCTCCCATTACAGATTGCAAGATTTTTGCCGGCGATTGTTTTAGAAGCGTCATGCCTTGTATATCAGTTATAAGCCTATTGGCTTTGCAATGTGTAACTAGCGTAGAATATCCTACTCCAAAAACTGATGAGATCGTGAAGAACTGAATAGGTGTTGCCGCCTTCATGTTCCATTTTCTTTTGGTAAATTCAGCTTCAATACCTGCTACCGGCATTAAAAAAGCCCCTGCAAACCCATCCACCAATTCTTCGTCACTATCGTAGGGAGGGTTTGTTACTCCTTCTTCAATTAAACCGTCTACTTTTGTGCCATGCCCAAACAAGTGATGTCCCAATTCATGGGCACCGGTAAAAATTCTCCTCGGAAACGGACGTAAGTTTGACAACAATATTCTTTTTTTCTCCATTCCTTCCACATCTAAATACATCCCCTCCATATTAATTGAAACAAACTGCACATCAATTCCAAATGAATGGCAGATATCAAAAATATTCACCGGCTCAAACATATCGAGCTTTAATCTGGTGCGTATCTGGCCGGCCTTTTTTATTGCCTGAACAAGCAATGTATTCATACGGGTACGAATTATTTTTTGGGTAACATATTTATGAGGTCAATTACTTTCTGCATTTCCTCAGGCTTCAGCTTACTCAGTTCCCTTGCTGCAAATCTTACCTGTGGAGGAAATTCAGCATTTGTCTGATCTTCCTCCAAAAGGAGCCATGACTTGTCTACTTTGTACAGGTCTGAAAACTGAATTATCTCCTCAGCACTTACTTTCCGTTTACCGGACTCTATTTCAGAGATTGCAGGTCTATTCAAATTCATTTTTTGTGCGGCCTGTTCCTGCGACAGTCCTGCCATTACACGGGCATCTCGAAGTCGGTTTCCAACTTTTTCTCTGTCGTCGTTTAAGTTATTTTGCATAGTTTGCCTTGTTTTTTAATTTTGCTGCTGCTTCTTCTATTGATATTTCTTTTTTATTCTCTCGAAAAATATAACAGTTGTCAGGTATTACGACTTGCAGGATTTCTTCAAGAATTCCCATAACATCTACCAAGACATGGCTTCTGACACCAATGACTCCTGGCCTGCAATTTTTGTCAATGATCGCATTGGGATCAACTGTTGAAAGTTTCTTCAACTTTTTTACTTCTTCGATGATTGCATCTTCAATCACCTTATTGCTAATCTCCACCATTTCGTAAGATTTAATTACAAATGTTGTAAGAAATTCCTACATAACCAAAAAAACTTTTTACACAGTTAGATGATATCAAGCTAAAACGCTGACTATATGCAATTTAAGCATTGTATTTTTGGATCGCCATTTTGATTTTTATATGTTTTTTTCGCCAAAGTAATCATAAGTTCCAGTCAAAAGTAGGTAACACAACGGCAGTAGGGGAATAATGTGTGCCTGAGACCGGTTTACAAGCGAGCCTGAATGTTAATTTCAGATAAACAATGTGTCTCAGAATTGAGTCGTGAAATGATTGCCTAGCCCTGCCTGCCACTGGAGTTCTTTCTGTTTTTTTAGGTAGTTACAGAAAAAACATGTTAAGGGGTATTACTAGATAGGTGCAATGTGCGTGTCCAGAACAGGAAATAAACTGTTTCTGAAAATAAATTATTTATGTTGTGCGTGTGTCAAATTAGAGTCGTAAAATCAAAGTAACTGTTGGAGTGCCAGAGTTGTTACACTGCTGGCTTCTTTGATATCATTTCTTCACACCTTCTACCTGTAAATATAAATATACACGCTTAACTCTTTAAATTTATGTAAATTTTATACTCTTTGAAGTATGAGTAATTGTATTTATAATCTTAAATCCGAAAGCCTTGAAATGTTTCAGAATTGCAATCATGTCCAATATACGATTACCCGTAAGTAGTGGCAAAGAATCTAAATATGGTGCATCAGTAACCGGTTTCCCTAACTTAATACCGTCGTTAGTTTCAAAGACTGCAACCGTTGGTTTTTCA
>Ga0066652_100001002_pt1 | contig 14131 bp, 14 predicted proteins | sample GraSoiAngelo_101_FD_71413 | JGI IMG/M metagenome (GOLD analysis project Ga0066652, IMG submission 71413) | Grasslands soil microbial communities from the Angelo Coastal Reserve, California, USA - 14_0903_02_30cm | ecosystem: Environmental > Terrestrial > Soil > Grasslands | place: USA...
GTAATCGGGTAATCGGGTAATCGGGTAATTTGATTGCTCAATCGTGCTCAATCGTCCAATTACCGGATTGCCAGATGACCCAATTACCAGATTCCGCTGTCAGCCGGTCCGGCCCCGCGTTCATGATCATTGTCGCCGCGTCGTGGTTGCTGTTCGTCACCGCGGTCTACCTTCCTGACGTCGGCCGCGGCTTCGTGAAAGACGATTTCGGTTGGGTCGAAACGGGCCGGGCCGCGCTTCAGACGCCGGCGGACCCGCTCGTCCGCCCGAGAGCTGGCTTCTATCGCCCAATCGTCGACTTCAGCTTCGCGATCGACTATCTCGCGCACGACGTGAGACCACGCGGATACGGGGTCACCAATCTCGCGCTGTATGTCGCGTGCGTCGCCGCGTTGTGGCTGCTCTGCCGCGCCGCGAACCTGTCGGCGCCCGCGGCATCGCTGGCCGGTCTCCTCTGGGCCGTCAACCCGCACGGCATCAATATGGCGCTCGTCTGGATCAGCGGACGCACATCGCTGTGCCTGACGCTCTTTGCGCTCCTGTCCGCGATCGCGATGCTGAAGCAGCGCGACGTCTGGATGGCGGTGTTCCTCGCGGCGGCGCTTGGATCGAAGGAGGAAGCGATCGTCCTCCCGGTGATCCTGCTGGCGTGGCACCGGCTGCTCCTCGAGCGCGCCGGCAACCCCTGGCGTGTGGCGGCGCACCTCGCGACGCCGCTCGTCGCTTATCTCGTGCTTCGTTTTCACACCGGGGCGTTCACGCCGGCGTCCGCCCCCTCTTACTACCAGTTCTCGTTTGCTCCGCTGTCCGTGCTGCGCAACCTGTTCGAGTATGCGGATCGAGGAGCCACGCTGTTCGGGATCGCGCTTCTGCTGACCGCGGCGGCTTATCGTCTGAAACCCGCCATCGACGACCGCCACCGCCGCCTGATCGAGGCGTGCGCCGTCTGGTTTGTCGGTGGCTACGTCTTGACGGTCTTTCTTCCCATCCGGTCGAGCCTGTATGCCGTCTTTCCCTCCATCGGCGCCGCCATCGGGTGCGGCGCGATTGTCGAGACGATGGTGATGCGCGTGGGGGCACAACGCGCACACCTGGTGCGCCTCGGGGCCGTCATGGCGGCCGTGCTGCTGTCCCTCGTTCCGATCTACCGGGCGCGAAATGGACGCTACGTTGAGCCCGCCCGCTTCTCCGAGCGCGCGCTGCGAACGATCGAGCCGTATGCCGCAGCCTTGACGGCTGGCGACGTCATCGTGCTGCACGACGTCGACGATTCGACGTCGAGTTTCGTCGGCGCATTCGGCACCTTCGCGAGCGACGCCGTGCGGCTCCGATCCGGGCGCAACGTCTTCGTGTGGATCGATCCGCCGCCGCGCGATTGGCGCCTGGCGGGCCTGCGCCGGCCCGGTGCGAACCAATCCCACGTGGCGTTCGGCGTCGACAAGGGCCGCGTCTTCAGGGTTCCGCGATGACCCGATCGAGCAGCGACAACGCCGCGCTGCCTGACGACTCGGCGATCCGGCTCTGGCGGCGTCCGAACTAATCTGGTAATCGGGTAATCGAGTAATCGAGTAATTGGATTGCCCAATCGTCCAATCGTCCAATCCAATTACCAGATTACCAGATTACCCAATTACCAGATTCGGTCGTCAGTCGGTGGCGCTTCCCTCGAACAGCGCGTCGGTCTTGAGCGTCTGCGCGCCGTGCTCCGTGCACACGGCATACGTCGATTCGTACATCGCCACGCCGGCGTACTCGCCCTTCGCGTTCAGCACGTAGAAGTTCAGCCCGAAGTTGGGCTGGCCACGCCCGTTGAGCAGGCGCTTCTCGATGGTGTTCCTGACCACACGCTTGAGCGCCGTCATCGCGGCGTCCTTCGGGTGCGCGCCGCGGCGCATCTCTTCGACGATCAGGAACGACGACAGATTGTAGAGATTCGACTCTCCGCGGCCCGTCGACCCGGCCGCGCCGATGTCGCCGTCGACGTAGAGTCCGGCGCCGAGAATCGGTGAGTCGCCCGCGCGCCCGGGGATCTTCCATGCCAGCCCGCTCGTCGTGGTCACGCCGCAGATCTCGCCTTTGGCGTTGACACCGTCGCAGTTGATGGTCCCCCAGAAATGCTCGCCGTCGATGAGCCCCTCGCGTACCATCTGCAGGCCCGCGTCGTACCACGCTTGCGCGCGGTCCTTCGGGCTCAGGTAGTGCAACGGATCGGTGCGCCGCTTCCACTCGAGCCACTGTTTGCGCGCGGTCTCGTTGATCAGCCCCTCCTCGATCTTGAAGCCCATCGCGCGGGCGAAGTCTTGCGCGCCCTTGCCCACGAGCAGATGATGATCGGTCTCGTCGGCGACCAGCTGGGCGACCCTCGCCGGCGTGCGGACGCCCTCGATCCCCGCGACGGCGCCGGCGCGTTTCCTGGGGCCGTGCATGCACGACGCATCGAGCTGCACGACGCCCTCGGCGTTCGGCAGCCCGCTCCAACCGACGCCCGTCTGGTTTGGATCGAGCTCGACGATCGCGACGCCGGCGACGAGCGCATCGAGCACGTCGGCGCCGCCCGTCATCATCTTGAACGCCTTCGCCACGCAGGTGACGCCGTCGGCGTCCTTCGACCGGTTGCCGTTGGACGACGCGACAACGCACGGCCTGACGCTTTTCGGTGTCAACACCGTGGGTGCCTGAGCGAACAATGGCTTGGATGCGGCGGCGGCGGCAGCGGCCGCGGCGGTCGTCGTGCGGACGAAGTCACGGCGGTTCAGCTTCTTCATAAAACCTCGCATCTGGTAATCGGATAATCGAGTAATCGGGTAATTTGATTGCGCAATCGGGCAATCCAATCACCCGATTACCAGATTACCCGGTTACCCGATTCCCGTCTGCTAGGCGTTAGCCAGCACGTTGGCCGCGATAATCATACGCTGCGCTTCGGACGTTCCCTGATAAATTTCCGTGGCGCGCACGTCGCGGAACAGGCGCTCGACGACCGATCCGCGACGATAGCCGGCCGACGCCAGGATCTGCATGGCCTTGTCCGCCGCCTTGTGGGCCGCCTCCGAGGCGGCGAGCTTCGCCATCGACGCTTCGCACGCGCTCTTGTCCTGACGATCCTTCGCCGCGGCCGCCTTCAGCGTCAGCATGCGCGCGGCGGCCAGCTCGGTCGCCATATCGGCGAGCATCCACTGGATGGCCTGATAATTCGCGATCGGCTGTCCGAACTGCTCCCGCCGCTTCGCATGCGCGATCGCTTCGTCGAGCGCTGCCTGCCCGATGCCGAGCGCCTGCGCCGCGATCGCCACGCGTCCTCCCTGCAGCGCCCACATCGCCAGACGGAATCCCTGGTCCACGTGGCCGAGCACCTGATCGTCGCCGACGCTGATGTCGAGATCGAGGTCCATGCAGCCGAGCCCGCGGACGCCCAGCGAATCGGCGCGTGCCGTGCGCCTGATGCCGGGCGTGGCCATGGGGACGAGAAACGCCGTCACGCCCAGGCCGCGCAGCCCCGGACGCGTGCGGGCAAACACGATGGCCACGGACGCTTCCTCAGCGTTCGCAACCCACACCTTGCGACCGGTGATACGGTAGCCGTCTCCGGACTTGACCGCCTTCGTCTTCTGGTTCGCCGCATCGGTGCCCGCGTCGGGCTCGGAGAGCGCGAACGCGCCGATGGCTTCGCCGCTCGCGAGCGGGCGCAGCCATCGCTCGCGCTGCGGCTCACGGCCCGCGTGGGCGATCACCTCGGCGACCAGCGAGTTGGTCACCGACAGGGAGACCGCGACGGTGGCACTGGCGCGCGCAACCGCTTCGATCGCGAGCGCATAACTCACGTAGTCGCGCCCCGCGCCGCCCCACGCTTTCGGAATGGTGACGCCGAGCAGCCCATGAGCAGCCGCCGCGTGCATGACGTCGCCCGGGAACTCGCCGGACTTGTCGATGCCGGCCGCGCGCAATGACACCACGTCGCGCGCGAACGCCTCGATCTGCTGCCGAAACGCTTCCTGTTCCGCTGTCAGTTCCAGGACCATAAGACCAAATACAACCACGAAAAACACGAAAACACGAAACACGAAAAAGAACACCAGCCTTTTCGTGTCTTTCGTTGTTTCGTGCGTTTCGTGGCCTACACGTTCGCCGCGGCCAGCCGCTCGAAGATGGGCCGCAGCTTCCTGGCCGTCGCGCCGAGATCTTCCGGCAACACGCGCACGTTGCCGACGACGGTCATGAAGTTCGTGTCGCCGTTCCACCTCGGCACGAGATGGACGTGCAGGTGATCGAGCACGCCGGCACCGGCGGGCCGGCCGAGGTTCACGCCGATGTTGATCCCCTGCGGCGTGTACGCTTCGGTGAGTGCGATCTCCGCGTGACGCGTATACCGCATGAGCTCGGCCTGCTCGTCGCCGGTGGTCGACGCCAGCGTGGCGACGTGACGATTCGGCACCACCATCAGGTGGCCGTTGTTGTACGGATACAGATTGAGGATGACGTAAGAAGTCCGGCCGCGAACGAGGACAAGCTCGTCTCGACCGGGTTCAGAGGCGTGGCAGAAGATGCAATCGTCGATACCGCCGCTCGCGCCGGTCACGTACGCGAGTCTCCAGGGGGCCCATAAACGTTCCACAGTGTGGCTAGTTACTAGTTACTAGTTGGTAGTTGCCAGCTGCTAGTTGCCAGGTACCCGGACTGCTTCATCTCTAGCAACTAGCAACTAGCAACCAGCAACGACCCCATCATCAGACCGCCATGGCATCCGGCGGCACCGTGCTCTGTCCGGGAGGCGCCGCGGTGGGGGGCGCCGGCTCCCTGTTGATCAGCTCTTTGAGCTCTTTCCCAGGCTTGAAGTACGGCACTTTCTTCGGCGGCACGTCCACCTTATCGCCGGTCTTCGGATTGCGGCCCTTCCGCGGCTCTCGCTTGCGCAGCCGGAAACTGCCGAACCCCCGCAGCTCGATCTTCTCGCCGCGGTGCAGCGCCTCGATGATGCTGCGGAACACCGTGTCGACGATCACCTCGGAGTGCTTCTTGGTGAGGTCCGACACGCGCGAGACTTCCTCGACGAGCTCCGCCTTTGTCATGCTGCCGTTGGTCATACTTGGTCCCTCGTCATGGCTAAGGGCTAATGCCATCAGCCATCAACGGTTTCGGAAGTGATCCCCGAGCGTCGCACTGCCGTCGCCGGCGCCTTCCTGGTAGCTCTCCCAGTCGGTGCGGAACTCGTCGGACTTGAGCGCGCGAATCGACAACCCGATCTTCCGCTCGGCCGGAGCCAGCTTGATGATCTTCATCGGGTAGGTTTCGCCGACCGTCAGCTCGATCTTCCCATCCTTTCCGGCATGTTGCGAGTCGTCGAACTCCGACACGTGGATGAGCCCCTCGATCCCCTCGTCGAGCTCGACGAAGGCGCCGAAGTTCGTCATGCGGACCACCTTGCCCTCGATCGTGTCGCCGACGTGACGATGGGAGAAGAAGTCGTCCCAGATGTCGGTCGCCAGCTGCTTGAGGCCAAGTGAGAGTCGCTGGTTCTCGGCGTCGATGTTCAACACCATCGCGTCGACGACGTCACCTTTTTTCAGCACTTCGGACGGATGCTTGATCCGCTTGCTCCACGACATGTCCGAGATGTGGATCAGGCCGTCGATTTCTTCCTCCACCTCGACGAACGCGCCGAACTCCGTCAGGTTGCGGACCTTGCCCTGGATCTTCGAGCCGACCGGGTACTTGTCCGCCAGGTCGTGCCACGGGTTGGTCTCGACCTGCTTGAGGCCGAGCGAGATCCGCCGCGCCGTCGCATCGACGCCGAGCACCATCGCGTCCACCGGGTCGCCGACGTTCAGAATCTTCGACGGATGCTTGACGCGCTTGCTCCATGACATCTCGCTGACGTGGATCAGCCCCTCGACGCCCGCCTCCAGCTCGACGAACGCGCCGTAATCGGTCAGGCTGACGACCTTTCCGCCCATGCGCGCGCCGACCGGATAGCGTTCCATCACGTTCGCCCACGGGTCGGTGATGAGCTGCTTGTGGCCCAGCGAGACGCGCTCGGTCGCCGGATCGTACTTGAGCACGATCACGTCGATCTCGTCGTTCACCTTGAACAGCTCGGACGGATGCCCGACGCGGCCCCAGGACATGTCCGTGATGTGCAGCAGGCCGTCGATGCCGCCCAGATCGATGAACGCGCCGTAGTCCGTGATGTTCTTGACCACGCCCTTGAGCACTTTGCCTTCGGCGAGCGTCTCGAGCGTGTGCTTCTTCTTCTCGGCGTTCTCTTCTTCGAGCAGCGCCTTGCGCGACAGCACGATATTGCCGCGCTTCTTGTTCACTTTGATGACCCGCATCCGCAGCTCCTGGCCGCGCAGCGCGTCGAGGTTTCTCACGGGACGCACGTCGATCTGCGATCCGGGCAGGAACGCGCGGACGCCGATGTCCACGGCCAGACCGCCCTTGATGCGCTCGATCACGCGGCCGATGACGACCTTGCGCTCGGCATAGGCCTTCTCGACCTCGTCCCAGATCTTCATCTTCTCCGCTTTTTCGCGCGAGAGAACGACATAGCCTTCGCGGTCTTCCGTGCGCTCGAGCAGCACGTCGACGATGTCGCCGGGCTGGACCGTGACCTCACGGTTCTCATCGAGGAATTCCTCGACCGAAATGATGCCCTCGGACTTGTACCCGACATCGACAATCACTTCCGATGCCGTCACTTTGAGAACCGTGCCCTTGACGACTTCGCCTTCCGCGATGTTCCGGAAGCTGTTATCGTAGGAATCGAGCAGCCGCGCGTATTCCGCCGGGTCGATCTGCTCGTCGTCCTCGCGCGGCCGTGCCTTCAACGTGCCGCGATCCGTGCGGTCGCTGCGTTCTGTGCGGTCGCTGCGTTCTATGCGTTCGCTCGTTGCGACGCCGCCGCCCGCACCGGGAGTGTTCTCGTCATCTACGTTCGCCATGCCTTGCGCGTCCTCCTGCGTCGATCGATTACGACCGGGCGATTGCTGCCACTGGGCGATTACCTGCGGTCTATTTCGGCGGGCCCGGTGCCCCGCGAGGTTTGCCTGAATTCCGATAAGCAATAGAGAGTACGACACTTATCGGCAAACTGTCAAGGTTCGGAAAGGACTCAGCATGGCCAGACGGAAGGCCACCAAGCCCGCCAAATCAGCCAGGTCCGGACGGAAACGGGCTCCCGCACGCCGATCGGCCAAACGCCCTATTCCGATACTCAAGGGCAAGGTTCAGGCACGTGCCCGAAAGACACGGATTCAGAGCCCCCGGAAAAAGGCCGCGGTCCGGAAGACCGTCAACCGGAAGCTGCCGACTCCGAAGCTGATCAAAGTCGCGAGGCTGGACCGTATGCGGCGCACGCTCGAGGACACGGTGCAGACACCGCCGTCATCCTTGAACATGGACAGGCACGGCTCAGCCGCGCGCACCGGGCGCGCCGAAATGGAAGAGAACCTGCGCAATCACCGCGGAATGACGCCCGACATCACCGCCGGCGACGTCGACGTGGACATCGACGACGCTTACTTCGCCGGCGAGGAGGCCCCAGGTGGCGACAACCCGACGCCCGATCAGGACATTGTCGACGACATCGGCAAGGCGCTGGGCGTTCAGTACGATGATAACGAGCCCTTGAAAGCAAGCGAGAAGTTGATCGAGCGCGACAAGCACCGGTGGGAATTGGACCCCGCCTCTTCGGAGGATTACAAAGACAGGAAGTAGGACGGGTCCCTTAGTCCTTAAGTCCCCGAGTCCCCGAGTCCCTGCTCTCTGACCACGCGCAACACTTCTTGAACGACGTCCTCGACACTTTTCCCCGTCGTATCGACAACCACTGCGTCGGACGCCGCATGGAGCGGCGACGCGGGGCGCGTACGATCGAGCTCGTCGCGCTGGGTGAGAAGGGTCGCCACTTCAGAAACGGCCGCGGGGACTCCCGTGTGGGCGGGGTCGTTCGCGCGGCGGCGTGCGCGTTCGTCGGGCGACGCGTCCAGGTAGACCTTCACGTCGGCGTTGGGGAACACCACTGTGCCGATGTCGCGTCCCTCCATGACGATCGCGCCCGTGGCGGCCATCTGGCGCTGACGTTCGACGAGCACCGACCGCACGCGCGGCAGGCGGGCCACGGCGGCGGCCGCGCGGTCGATTTCCGGCGTGCGGATCGCGCGCGTGACGTCGACGTCGTCTATCGTGATGTGCCTGTTCGACACGTCGATCCGCGAACGTTCGGCGAGCGCGGCCACGGCCGCCTCGTCCTCGAGGGAGACGCCGTCGCGGATCGCGCGCCAGCCGACTGCGCGATACATGGCGCCGCTGTCCACGTGGCGGTAACCGAGCTCGCTGGCCACCGCGCGGGCGACGGTTCCTTTCCCGGCCCCTGAAGGACCATCGATGGCAATGACGAGAGACTTCATGAGGATTGCAGAATTGCGGAATGGTAGGATTGCAGAAAGGGAAGGCGCGAAGGGTCTACAGCCTTCCGTTCCTGCAATTCTGTAATCCTGCCATTCTGCAATCGCGTGAGGGCGAGTGTAACATGCGGCTCATGCGCGGCCGCCGCATCGCAACGCTTGTCTTCGTGCTCGCGTCCCTGGCTGGCGCCGCGCTCATCGCGCGCCCGTACATTCACGGTCTTTCGTTCGTCATCCGCGCGGCGGACGTGCAAGGCACGCCCCGCCGCATCGCCGATCTCGACACGACCACGGAGCGCGAGCGCGAGATCGTGATCCCGACGGGGCGCGGACCGCTGCGGGCCCGACTCTACGAACCATCGCGATCACGGCATCGCGCGGCGCTGCTCGTCTCGGGCCTGCACCCGGCCGGCATCGATGAGCCGCGGCTCGTCGGTCTGGCGCGTCAGCTGTCCGGCAGCGGCCTTGCGATCGTCACGCCCGACATTCCGGAGCTCTCGCATTTCGAGATCACTCCAGCCATCACCGACGCCATCGAGCAGGCGGCCGGGTGGTTGTGGTCCGACTCGGGCCTCGCGCCCGATGGCAAGGTCGGAATGATGGGCATCAGCTTCAGCGGAGGGCTGTCGGTGGTCGCGGCCGGCCGGCCGTCGATGGCGGGCCGGACCGCGTTCGTCTTCGCGTTCGGCGGCCACGACGATCTGCCGCGCGTGCTGCGCTATCTGTGCACGGGGATCGAGCCGCCGCCGGTGCACCAGCTGCGCCTGGAGCCCGGCGCCGCGCAGCCGCCGGTCATCCGGGCGCCGCACGATTACGGCGTGGCGGTCATGCTGCTCGGTCTCGCCGACCGGCTCGTCCCCAGGGCGCAAGTCGAGCCGCTGCGCGCGGCGGTCCGGCAGTTTCTGTGGGCGTCGCATCTCGATCGTGTTGACAAGCCGGAGGCCGATCGTGAATTCGGGGCGCTGCGCGAGCTGGCCAGGCGGCTGCCCGAGCCGTCGGCGACTCTGCTCCGCTACGTGAACGCGCGCGACGTGGTGCATCTCGGGCCGAAGCTGCTGCCGTTCGTGGGGTCTTACGGCGGCGCCCCGCCGCTGTCGCCGTCGAAGTCGCCGAAGCCGTCGGCGCCGGTCTTTCTGCTGCACGGCACGGACGACAACGTCATCCCGGCGATCGAATCGGAATACCTCGCGGAGGATCTGCGCGGGCACACGCAAGCGCGGCTGCTCGTGAGCGGCCTCATCTCGCACGCCGAAGCCGACCGGCCCATGCACGCCGGCGACGTACTGCAGCTGGCGGGATTCTGGGGGGACCTGCTTTCTCGCTGATGCAAAATGCAACCACGAAAGCACGAAGACGCGAAAGCTCACGAAAAAGGCCTGAAACCCAAGAATTCTTTTTCGTGTTTTCGTGTTTTCGTGGTGCTCTTTTGACAATGAAAAGGCTGCAGAAGATCCTGTCGCAGGCCGGCGTCGCATCGCGGCGCGCGTCGGAGCAGATGATGCGCGAGGGACGCGTGAGCGTGAACGGCGTCACCACCTTCGAGCTTGGGACGAAGGCGGATCCCGCTCGGGACGACATCCGCGTCGATGGCCGCCGTGTGGAGGTCGTCGAGCACCACCGCTACCTGCTGCTGAACAAGCCGCGCGGGTATGTGACGACCCGATCCGATCCGCAGAGGCGGCCGACGGTCATCGATCTGCTGCGCGGTGTCCGCGAGTACGTCTACCCGGTGGGCCGCCTCGATTACGAGTCTGAGGGGCTGTTGCTGCTCACCAATGACGGCGACCTGGCGGCGCGGCTGACGCACCCAAGCCATGGCGTCGTCCGCGTTTACGAGGCGCGCGTCCTCGGCGTGCCGGACGCGCACGATCTCGATCGGCTCTCCCGCGGTCTGGTGATCGACGGCCGGCGAACGGGACCCGCCGAGGTGAAGGTCCTGCCATCGAAGCGCGAAGCCAACGACACGACACTCATCGTCACGGTCCGCGAAGGACGGAATCGCCAGGTGCGGAAGATGTGCGACGCGATCGGCCACCCGGTCGACCATCTGAAACGCGTCGCGATCGGGCCCATCCGAGATGCAAAGCTGAAGCTGGGGCGCTGGCGCGAGCTCAATCAGGAGGAAGTGACCCGGTTGAAAAAGATGGCCGGGTCTCCACCGGCGGCTAGAGGCTAGTGTATTGAGCCGCCGCCGGTGTCGGGATCTGGTTCGTCGACGGGCAGCAGTTCCTCGTTGGGTGTCCGCTCGGTCAGGATCGGCGTGTCGAGACCGAGCGCTTCCGCCATATCTTCGACCTTCGGGAGATCGGTGAGGTCGTTCAGGCCGAAGCGAATCAGAAACTCCCTGGTCGTCGCATACAGGAACGGCCGGCCGACGACCTGTTTCCGCCCGACAATCTTGATCAGGTGGCGCTCGAGCAGCGTGTTCAGCACCCCCGACGTGTTGACGCCGCGCACCTCGGTGATCTCGGCGGCGGTGATCGGCTGTCGATACGCGATGACCGCCACCGTTTCGAGCGCCTGCACCGTGAGCTTTTGCGTGGTGCGCTCGTGGAACAGCCGGCGCACCCAGTCGTGGAGGTCTGAACGCGTGACGATCTGAAACCCACCGGCGACTTCCACGAGCTGAAGCCCTCCCGGGCGCTCATAGTCCTGCTTCAGGTCGGCCAGCGCCGTCTGCACGTCTTCTTTCGGCTCGGTGTCGAGCAGCTTGCACATCGCCTTCGGCGTCAGCGGTTCCGGCGACGCGAAGATCAGCGCCTCGAGAATCGCTTTAAGCTCCGCGGAGCTCCGCGTCGGGAGGCTTTCCGAACGCTCCTGCCCGTTTCGCCCATCCTGCCGTTCACGCCCGCCCCGCCCGGTCGGCTCGTCCCGTCCGGTGTCGTCTTGTTCAGCCACGATTTCCCTCCGGATCCCCAATCGGATGCGGCGCGTCGGCCGGCCTCGATCGCCGGTAGACGCGGACCGGGCCGAAGCTCCCGGACTGGAAGACCCTCACGAGCTTCAGGCGAATCATCTCGAGCAGCGCGAGAAACGTGACGATGAGCCCGCTGCGGTCGGAGATGTCGGCGAAGAGATCCTCGAAGCCGCACGCTTCGGTCTCGGAGAGGCGCGCCAGCAGCTGGCCGATGCGCGTCTCGATCGAAATCTGCTCGGGCGGCAACACGACTCTGGGCCGCAGCTTCGCGCGCTCCACGACGGCCTGGAACGCCGTGAGCAGGCTGAAGAGATCGACCTCGAGCTCCGGCTCGCAGCCGTCGCCGGCCATCTCCGCGACGCGTCCGTCGGGGCGCAGCCACTGCGCGGCGCGGAGCTGCTCGCGCTCGTGCAGCAGCCCGGCCGCCGCCTTGAACTTCTGATGCTCGAGCAGCCGGCGAACCAGCGCGTCGCGCGGATCTTCTGCCTCGCCCTCCACTCCGGCGGCGGTCTCGGGCCGCGGCAGCAGCATCTTCGACTTGATGTGGATGAGCGTCGCCGCCATGACGAGGAACTCGCCGGCCACGTCGAGATCCAGCTCCTGCAGCAGCTCGATCGCCGCGAGATACTGCGCGGTGATGAGCGCGATCGGAATGTCGTGGATGTTCAACGCGTTCGTCTTGATGAGGTGCAGCAGGAGATCGAGCGGCCCTTCGAAATTCGACAGCTTGACGGGGAACGCATCCGGCGCCGATTCGAACTCGGAATGGGACTCGCTCATTTGTACGTAATCTTCATCGCCTCGCGCACGCGGTCCATCGTTCCGGCGGCGACGGCGCGCGCCCGCTTCGAGCCTTCGAACAGGATCTCGCGGAGATGGCCCGGCCTCGCGAGCACGGCGGAGCGCCGCTGGCGGATCGGCTCCAGATACGCGTTCAACGCGATCGCCAGCTTCGTTTTCACCTCGACGTCGCCGACCTTCCCGGCGCGATACCGCGCCTTCAGGTCCTCCACTTCCACCGTGTTCGAGTTGAACGCGTCGTGATAGACGAACACCGGGTTGCCTTCGACCGTCCCGGGAATGTCGGCCCGGATCCGTTTCGGATCGGTGTACATCTGCCTGACTTTCTTTCTCACCTCGTCTTCGGTGTCGGACAGATGAATCGTGTTGCCGAGGCTCTTGCTCATCTTCTTGTCGCCGTCCAGCCCGGGCAGCCGGCCGAACGTCGTCAGGAGCGGCTGCGGTTCGACAAGGACGTCGCCGAAAAACTTGTTGAACCGGCGGACCACCTCGCGCGCCAGCTCGAGGTGCGCGACCTGATCTTCGCCGACCGGCACGAACTGCGCGTCGTACATCGCGACGTCGGCGGTCTGCAGCAGCGGGTAGCCGAGAAAGCCGATCGTCGAGAGATCCTTGTCTTTCAGCGTCTCGCGCTGCTCCTTGTAGGTCGGCACGCGCTCGAGCCAGGGCACGGCGATCACCATCGACAGCAGCAGGTAGAGCTCGGCATGCTCGGGCACGAGCGACTGCACGAAGAACGTGCCCTTCTCGGGATCGAGGCCGGCGCCGATCCAGTCGGCGACGACGTCGTACACGTTGCGCGCGATACGGCTCGTGTCGGCATATTCGCTGGTCAGCGCGTGCCAGTCGGCCACGAAGTAGAAGCAGTCGTACGTGTCCTGCAGCGGCACCCAGTTGCCGAGGGCGCCAACCAGATGACCGAGATGGAGGCGGCCGGTCGGCCGCATGCCGGAAACGACGCGCCCGCGAGATGTCACTTTGTCGGAAGCCAGGAGACGATGAACCGATACGGCGGCACGACAATGTAGTTGAAGCCGCCGGTGAGGACGAGCGCGTAGAGGAGCAGAAAGCCGTACGGCCGGATCTGATTGAACAGCGCCGCGGCGGACGGCGGCAGCAAGCCTGCGAGCACGTTGCCGCCGTCGAGCGGCGGAATCGGCACCATATTGAAGACGGCGAGCAGGACGTTCAGCTGCATCAACTGGCTCAGGATCGTCGCCAGCGGCACGGTGACGTTGGCCTCGTCGAGCGTCTGCGGCGAGATCGGCAGCACCGCGAGCGCCACGGACGCGACGACGGCCAGCACGAGATTGCTCGCGGGGCCGGCGGCCGCCACCAGCATGTAGTCGCGCCGGGGACGCTGGAGGTAGCGCATGTTCACCGGTACCGGCTTGGCCCAGCCGATCAGCGGCGCGCCGCTGACCATCGCGATGAGCGGAAACAGAATCGTGCCGATCGGATCGGCGTGCACGAGCGGATTGAGCGACACACGGCCGAGCAGGCGCGCCGTCGGATCGCCGAGGCGATCCGCCGTCCACGCGTGCGCCATTTCATGTACCGTCAGCGAGAACAGCAGAACGATGAGCGCGATGAAGATCTGCGAGACGTCGATGCCCGGCAAGCCAGTCAAGGTTACGGCCGACTCGCGAAAAACGCAAGGACGGCGTCCGCGGCTTTCGCCCCTACAACCGCCGCGAGATCTTCGCGCGTCGCGCGCCGCACGCCCGCCACGCTCCCGAACGAGGTCAGCAATGTCCTGCGCCGCCCGGGTCCGATGCCCGGCACGTCGTCGAGCTCGGATCGCAGGTCGCGCATCGTGCGCGCGCGGCGATGGAACGTGACCGCGAACCGATGCGCCTCGTCGCGAATGCGCTGCATCAGCAACAACGCGGGATCGTTGGCAGCAAGCGCGATCGGATCCTCGCGGTCGCGTGTGTAGATCAACTCTTCTTTCTTCGCGATGCCCACGGCGACCAGATTCGCCAGGCCCAGCTCCTCGAGCGCGGCATAC
>Ga0066652_100001003_pt1 | contig 14129 bp, 6 predicted proteins | sample GraSoiAngelo_101_FD_71413 | JGI IMG/M metagenome (GOLD analysis project Ga0066652, IMG submission 71413) | Grasslands soil microbial communities from the Angelo Coastal Reserve, California, USA - 14_0903_02_30cm | ecosystem: Environmental > Terrestrial > Soil > Grasslands | place: USA...
TGGTTCTTGTTTTTATTTTGGAACAGGTTTTCATGGATTACATGTTATAATAGGTACAATATTTTTGTCTGTAGGATTCTGACGTTTACTAGCATATCACCTTACTGAAAATCATCATTTAGGTCTAGAAGCCGGTATACTCTACTGACATTTTGTGGACGTTGTTTGATTGTTCTTATATGTATCAGTTTATTACTGAGGATCTTAATAATATATATATATATATTATGACTTAACAGTACAAATTAATTGTATTATTACAAAGTAATATAATATAATTAGTATAAGAGGTATATATATATATATATATATATATATATCTGATTTATATAATTCCTATTGTTCAATAGGCAGATAAAATATTTCTAATATTTTCTATAAGTTCAAATCTTATATAGGAATCATTTTATTTATGTATTGTTACTCTTAAAAAAAATTGCTCTAATATATTTTAATAAAAATAAATATTATAATATTGTAAAATGAGAATATTAAAAAGCCATCCTATTCTTAGAATGGTGAACTCTTATCTAATAGATTCACCTCAGCCTTCTAATCTAAGCTATTTGTGAAATTTTGGTTCACTTTTAGCTTTCTGTTTGATTATACAAATAATTACAGGTGTAACTTTGGCTATGCATTATAATCCAAGCGTTTTAGAGGCATTTAATTCAGTTGAACATATTATGAGAGATGTAAATAATGGATGGTTAATTCGTTATTTACATTCAAATACTGCTTCAGCTTTTTTCTTTTTAGTCTATTTACATATAGGTAGAGGTTTATATTATGGATCCTATAGATCACCTAGAACGTTAACTTGAGTTATTGGTACTATAATTCTTGTAGTAATGATGGCTACAGCTTTTCTGGGTTATGTTCTTCCTTATGGTCAAATGAGTTTATGAGGTGCTACAGTTATAACTAACCTTATGAGTGCCATCCCTTGAATAGGGCAAGATATAGTTGAGTTTATTTGAGGTGGTTTTTCGGTAAGTAATGCTACCTTAAATAGATTTTTTTCTTTACATTTCGTTTTACCTTTTGTTCTGGCTGCATTAGCTTTAATGCATTTAATCGTATTACATGATACTGTAGGGTCAGGAAATCCTTTAGGTGTATCGGGTAATTATGATAGAATACCATTTTCTCCTTATTATATATTTAAAGATTTAATTACTATTCTTTTATTTATTATAATATTATCTGTTTTTGTTTTTTTTATGCCTAATCTATTGGGTGATAGTGAAAATTATGTTATGGCTAATCCAATGCAAACACCTCCAGCAATAGTACCTGAATGATACTTGCTTCCTTTTTATGCTATTCTGAGATCTATACCTAATAAATTATTAGGAGTGATAGCTATGTTCTCTGCTATACTTATTTTGTTAATAATGCCATTTAGTGACCTTAGTAGAAGTAGAGGTATACAATTTAAACCTTTGAGTAAAATAATATTTTATGTATTTATGGCTAATTTTCTGGTTTTAATGCAATTAGGAGCTAAACATGTTGAATCTCCTTTTATAGAGTTTGGTCAAATTTCTACTATTTTATATTTTTCACATTTTTTAATATTGGTACCTTTAATTACATATATTGAAAACACTTTAATAAATTTAAATATAAAGAGTAAAATCTATAAATAAAACAAATTAAAAATTTTATGTAATGCGAAAGCATTAAGAGTTTTGTATGGGATCATATTATATATATATATAATAGTATTTAAGAAAATATATTATTGATTAAGGGTTAATCATAAGTTATTAGTATTTACAATTAAGTGTTCGATTCATTTTGACATAAACTTTAATGTATATTATATATTATTTTTTTTATTATCCTCTTTTGTAAATAATTATTAAAAAAAAAATCTTTTTGTATATATATATATATATATATATATTATCATCTTTGTAATTGTTATTATTGTTATAATTGTTATTGTATGCATGTATAATTGAATTTTATATTAAAAAAAGAGTTCTGTATTTATTTATAAATTAAAAATTAATAATTTGTTTGTTTTAATAGATAATTATCTTAATGGATATAAGATTCAATTGTTGGTATTAATTTCTTTAGTATCGTTAGTCTGCGGTATATTTGTTATAATAAGCAAAAATCCTATTATATCTGTTTTGTTTTTAATAAGTTTATTTTTGTGTATATCAACTTATTTAATGTTGTCTGGAATGACTTTCATAGGAATAGCTTATCTTTTAGTTTATATAGGAGCAGTTTCTATTTTATTTTTATTTATTTTAATGTTAATAAATGTTAGAATATCGGAATTACAAGGTAATACTAATAACAGTTTACCTCTAGCTTTAATAATAGGTATTATTCTTTATTATTTTTTGTATAGAATACTACCTTTTAGTGATCTAAGTAAAATAAGCAATAAGTTTTTAAATATTATATATTTAGATAATAAGAGCGAAAATTTATATGTAACTTCTAATATATGAGATACAATGTTAATAAACGTATCTCATATAATTAGTATAGGTAATGTTATTTATACTAATTATTTTATATGAATTGTTATAGCGTCTATAATATTATTATTGGCTATGGTAGGAACTATTATTATAACGCTAAAATCTTAAAAGCTAGCGTTTTTTATTAAAAGACCTTAGTTTAAAGGTAAAACATGTGCCTTTTAAGCATTAGTATTTGGGTTCAAATCCCAAAGGTCTTAAATATGTATTGGTCTTTTTAACAATTTTTGTGTTTTTTTTTTACTAGATACTATAGTATTTAATACTATGTAAGAACTAATGGATTTATATTTGATTTTTATAGTATTTATATATTATTTTATTATTATACAATTATTGTATTAAGAAGAGGATATTATAAATAGAGAAAAAAGATTTTTACTATTATTTAGACTAGTTAAAATTGAGGTAATAAATTTTAATGATATACATAAATTATTAATTAAAATAAGGGCGGCCATAGGTTAATGGTAAACCGATCGTCTTCCAAACGATGTATACTGATTCGAGTTCGGTTGGCTGTAAGAAGAAAATTTTATTTGATCATTAATATAAAATATGGGTTAGTAGTTAATAGGTAAATAACTTTCTTGTCACGAAAGGAGATATCGGATCAAAACCGGTCTAACCCGGTTTATAAAATAAAGGAAAAGTTGCTATGGGTAAGGCGAGATATTTGCTAAATATTGTGTTTTAACACTTGGATGTTCAAATCATCTCTTTTCCGTAGAATATATTTAATTATATATATATAAGAGTATAGTTTAATGGGTAAAATAGGAAGCTTCAGACTTCAAATTTTCTGTTCAAGTCAGAATGCTCTTGAATAAAAGTAAGTTTTATTCTATATTACTATATATATATACATGTGTTATTATATATCATAGTATTTACTATTATAATATTATAATTATATAGTGTAATAGTAATAATAATTATTGTAAAAGTATATTAATTTTTCTACTTTTAAAAAGGGATTTAAGGTTAGATTTCTTAACTTAATAGGTAAAGTGTACTTTTGATAAGAGTATGTTCGACGTTCAAGTCGTCGAGAAATCAGATTTTTTTATATAAGCATATTAGTTTAATGGTAAAATAGTGCTTTTCGAAAGCATCTTTATAAGTTCGATTCTTATATATGCTTTGTGATTATATAAAATAAATTTATTTTAATTAAAAGAGAATTGACCGAGTGGTTTAAGGTGATAAGCTTGAAACTTATTTGGCTTTATAAAGTCACATCCGTTCGAATCGGATATTTTCTGTATTGTAATCTACGGGTTAGAGCCTGGTTGGTTAGGTGCCTCATTTGGGTTGAGGATTAGTTATGTTCGAATCATAATAACCCGAAAACTTTAATATATATATATATATATATATATATTTAATTATATAGAAGCTTATGTTATTATAACTAGTAACATTAATGCAATTTAAGAAAAAAAAAAGATATGTAAAGTATAATTTTATTATATTTTGTAATTATGTTTATAATTAATTAATATGATAGAAAGTATAAAAAGAAACTATTAAAGAGGAATAGCTATATGTTAAGGGAAGTTTTAAAATAAGTGTATGTTATTAATATGCCTTTTCTGTCCTTAGATAAATTATATAAGTAAACAAAGTTAATTGAAATATCTTATTAGCTTTAGTGAAAATAAATTAAATAAGATTCTATTATTAGTGTGAACGAAAATGGAAAAGTTTTTAAATAAAATGGATATAACCTGTTTGAATAGAGGAGAACCTTCTTCTAAAACTAAATATAACATATAAGCAATAGTAAATAGTACCATGAGGGAAATTCTTGAAATAGTGGTTTTATAAGCAGCTTAAAAAATAGTTTAATTAAATTATTAAAGCGTACCTTTTGCATAATGGGTCAGCAAGTTAATATTAAATGCGAGCAATATAAATATATTTGCCTAGATAAATCAGTTTTTAAGTGAAAATTAAGTATTTAAAATTAGACCCGAAGCCTAGTGATCTTACTATGATCAGGATTATAAAAGTTCGAATGGGTTATCGTTGTAAAGATATCCAAAGAATCATGGTAAGTTAGTGAAAGACAAAACTGACTAGGATAGCTGGTTTTCTGCGAAACCTATGTAAGTAGGTCATTTAAATAACATCTTAATAGGTACAGTATTTTATTTCGATAGTTTAGTTAATAATTTATTGTTTAAATTATATATATCGGGGAATTTTGAAGATTTTACTGGAGTAGAAAAGACCTCGGAAGGATAAAGATGTATGTTAAATAATCAGACATATTACGATAAGGTTGTATGTCAACAGGGAAACAGCCCAATACAAGAATTTAAGGTTCCACAATTATTGTTAAGTGAAAAAAAGGGAGTTTTTTTCATAAACAACCAGGAAATAGGCTTAGAAGCGGCCATTTTTTAAAGATCTCGTAATAGAGCACTGGTCTAATTTATTGTATTTAGATTTAAATAAAAGTTATTGTTAAAAGCACCAAAAATACAGCGGATCTAAACAATATACTGATATCTTGTACATAAATATAGTATTTATTATTATATATGTATATATATATATATATATATATATATATATATATTATTTATGGGGTAGCAGAACATTGAATAAATGTAATAATTTTTAACTTGAAAATTATATATTTCAATAGATAATGCTGACATGAGTAACGAAAAAGGTATAATACCTCGCCTAAAGCTTATGGTTTTATTTAATTAACGGCCTCTAAGTGAAGTAACTTAAAGGATGTAGTTATAAATAAATTAACTTAAATAGATAAAGTTATAATTATGTCTATGGTGTAATGATAAATATCATTGATGTAGTTATAAATAAATAAACTGAAACAGATGAAGTTCTAATTATGTCAAATAAAATGAGATTTAGCATTACATTAAGTAATGCTAAAGGATTACACGATGAGATAGATTAACATTTAAAAATATAGTTATAAATAAATACACTGAAATAGATTAATTTATAATTGTATCATTATACATAAATGTTCAGGAAAATTTTTTTAACCGTACCTATAAACTACCACTAGTAAGCAAGTAGAGAATATGAAGGCGTTTGAGCTAATAATCATTAAGGAACTCGGCAAATTTACTCCGTAACTTAGGAATAAGGTGGGCCATTTATCATGATTAATATTAGGATAAAGAGGAGGCACAAAATGGTGTTGTACGACTGTTTAATTAAAACAAAGCACTTTGCATAAGATAATAAATCAAAGTATTGAGTGTGATTTCTGCCCTATGTCGGCTGGTTAACGGATTTTCTTTGTTGACTAGTATAAATTAGGTTTTGAAGGAAACCCCGATCAATGGCGGCCTTACCTATAAGGGTCTTAAGGTAGCGGAATACCTTGGCCGTTAAATGCGGTCTTGCATGAATGATGTAACGATACAACAGCTGTCTCAATGATTAGCTCAGTGAAATTATAATAGCAGTGCAGATACTGCTTACCTCTAGTTAGACGAGAAGACCCTATGCAGCTTTACTGTTACTAATTACTGGGTATAATATAACAAATTTTAGAGTAAAAGGTAATTGCTTAGATAACGATGAAACACCTTTATTTTGTTTATTATATCATGAGTTTATTGTTGTATTCGCTTATTTTTTATGAGGTTGTGACCATAAGTGAATAGTTTTTAATAAGAGGAAACTGTGGTTATAAAAATTTTATCATTATTGAAATTAAAATATAGTATGTGTATATTGTACTATATATTTATTTTTATAGTGATGTATACGATAAATTCACTAATTACATATAAATATTTGTATATGAATATGGGTTTTATATAAAACAGTTGCTAGTAGATGGTTTATGCGGGGCACAGATCCCATAAAAAGTACCTGGGTATATCCAAAATTCAAATTGTAAAAATTATGTTATATATTGTAATATATTTTTATTTTTATTTCTTTATTAATAAGGAAATTATTAATACAGTTATATTTTTATTTAGTTAGATTTATTTTATTTATTTTAAGTAAGATTTTTTTTATGAGGAAAATAATTGTAAATTAAATATTAAATTAATAATAGTATTTATATTTGTATTGTTGATTTATTATTAAATATTGATAATATGATATTTTAATTTACTCGTAAAGTTTAATGGCTTAATCTTGCTTTACTGATTGATTTACATGTCTTTCAGTTGCGTAAGCAGGGCATAAGATCACAAGATGCGAAAAGGAAAGGTCTTGGGTTATTGAAAAAGCTACGCTAGGGATTAATAGTTAGTCCTCCAATATTAATATTATTGGTTTTAACTGGAAAAATTTCAAGAAGAGCTTTTTAATAAGTGTACTTGAAGCGAAGCTTTGGCTGGCAATTAATTGTTAGTTAAAAGAACGTTCAACGACTAATGGTAAAATTCAAAGATAAGTTCATATTTTAGTTTTTGTAGAAAAAATACAGAAAAAAATTGTTTGTGAGTTTATCTTTTATTTTTAATTTTATTCCAGCTTTTTGTTATATTTTATTTATGTGAATTTATTATATATTATTACTAAATTGTTGTTTTTTAATTTATAAATGTTTATATTGAGCGAAAAAATTAAAAATGGATCTGATCATATTGGTAATTTGGAACGTAAAAATTTGGATAACAATATTTTGATTAAAAAGTATTTAAAAAAAGGTCAATTAAAACATAATCCTAGTTCAGTTAAGGAATGATATAATAGTATTTATAGTTTTGAAAAAAATAAAAATGTAAAGACGCTGTTTGTGAAAGATATGTTGATATATAGAGTGTTTGACACTTATTTTAATCTTAGCAAATCAAAAGAGTTTAATGCTTTGTCTATGGGTAAAATATTTGTTGGTAAACCTGAGATTAAACATTTTAATAATAAGTTGCATATTACTTTATATATATTTAATAAATGAATTATGCGTTTTTATAATATGACAAGTATGATAAAAACAACAAAAGCATTGTTTTCATTAAATAACAAACAGTTTGTTATGTTCGAAAATAAGCCATTTGTATTTGGTGCTTTATTATTGAAACATCCTAAATTTGATCAAAAATTAATAAGACTTATTGGTAAACTTTTAATAAAAATATTTAGTAATAGTAGTATTAATAATAAGTCTATTGGAATACTATATGCAAATCTTATTAATTTCTTTTATAAGGAGGAGTTATATGATTTATTGGGATTAAGGGTAGATGTAAGTTTAGACACAAAAAAATTATTAGTTGATAAATATGATTTAAACAGGAAAGTTAAAGTGATAAATAGAGATTTATTTAAAATGTCTGATATTAGTAAAAAGGTGAAGATATGTTTGTATTTATATTTATGTATTGTTAATTATTTTTTTGATTATATTGGATTTCCTAAAATGATAAATATTTTGAAAAGAGTATTGTTATGTAGTTCTAAAAAAAAAAGAGCAAGTAATTTGAAAACAATGTTGGAAGAACTAAGAAAAGTATATCTGAAAAACCTGAATTTTAATTCTTTGTACTTATTAATAAGATTAGTAAACTTTTTTTTAATGATAAGAAAATTATTAAAAGGTATATATATAATGAAGTGATACAAGAAAAATATTTATTATAGTAGATACAAATTTAATGTTAAAAGTATGTTGTCTGTAAAAAGTGTTTTGAACAAATTATATAATAATAATAAAATAGAGATTAATGTTATTAGTCTAAAATACTTGTATTTAGATGGAAATGTTTTGGCTCTAACAGTGGTTAGAAAACTAAAAAATAGAAAAAGAAGAGTGTTAAAAGTTATAAGAATGGCTTTGAAGTTATCAAAAAAACCTTATATTAATAAGTTTTATACGGATTTATTAAATGTTAACAGTTTAGATACTATATTGGTAAAAAAAAATTTGAGCTTGTCAGTTAATAATAATATACCTTTAAATAAAGATTTGATCTCTAAACCTACTTCATATAAAAGTCGTATTATTTTTTTTTATTTAAAACACAAAATAATAAGTGGTATGAAGTTACAGGGTACAGGTAGATTAACGAAACGTTTAACGGCTTCAAGATCTATCTCTAAATCTATGGGTAAAGGTAGTTTAAAAAATAGAGCATCTTCTTATAATGGTTTATCTGCAGTAGTATTAAGAGGTTACGTTAAGTCAAATCTACAGTATATTAATATTAATTCTTATAATCGTATTGGAGCATACGGTATAAAAAGTTGAATTAGTAGCTATTAATTATTATTTGTATTTTTTTTGTTTATAAGAAAATATAAATAATATAATTTGGTATGGATTTCATTTTTTGCTAGTTAAATAAAATATAATAGATTGAAAAAATAGTCTGAACCATTAAAAAAAATGGGAAAAAAGATAAATCTTTTAATTAATAGATTGAACAGGCTGATTGCGCCAGAGAGTACAAATTGAGTGCGCAGTTTGGCACCTCGATGTCGGCTTAGCTCATCCACATAAATGCAAGAGTTATGAAGGGTACGACTGTTCGTCGATTAAAGAGCTACACGAGCTGGGTTAAATACGTCGTGAGACAGTATGGTTTCTATCTTCTAGAGGAAATTAGAATAAAGTAAGAATAGCCCCTTCGTACGAAAGGAGTTGGGTATGTTAATCTATGGTTTATCTATTGTTCTTTTAATATCTAATATTAATCTTTATGTATGAAATAATATTTTTATAGTGTAATAGAGCATAAATATAATATTAGTTTATTAAACTAATATTATATTTATAAAAGAGTGTTATATTATGTACCAAAGTAATACTATTATATATAGACATGTGTCTATATAATATATTATGTGAGCATGGTAGAAAAGCTACATTAACTAAAAATAAGTGTTGAATGCATCTAGACACGAAGTTTATCTTATAATATTCTTTAATATACGTAACATATGATTACATAATATTTATATAGGCTTTAATTGAAATAATTTTAATATTTTTAGATATAAAGTACTAATTTTGTTATTAACTATGTAATATACATATCATATTATTGCATTTCAGGTGTATTAGTTTAATGGTAAAACAATGCTTTACGAAAGCATTTTTATAGGTTCAAATCTTATATGCACTTTATATAAAATTATTTGGTTTTGCATGTAAAATTTAATTAGTTTTTTAGTAGCTAAGCCCAGTTAGCATAAAAGCAATGCAACCGTTTTGTAATCGGTAGAAGTAAGTGCAATACTTGCACTGGGTTTAATTTTCTAAGTATTGATGTAAAAAATCGTATTTTTATATAAATTATATGTGAATAACGCGGATTAATGTAAAGGTAACATAATTGACTCATGATCAGTATATATAGGTTCAAGTCCTTTATCCGTATAGAAGGTTATAGCTTAATAGGTAAAGCAAGCTGCTCATGATAGCTCAGATGAGTGTTCAATTCATTCTAGCCTTAATGCTAATATTGTAATGGTTTTCTTTGAGGAAGATCCCGTTTGATGGTATGACGGGTTGAGCTGTAAACTCAATAGCTTTTGCTATCAAAGGTTCAATTCCTTTTCTTCCTAATAATATAAATCCGAATGCTGGAATTGGTAGACAGAACGAACTTAAGCTTCGTTGATGTAATGTCGTAAAGGTTCAAGTCCTTTTTCGGATACATGAAAAGTATATTGATTAAATTTATTATGGAAACAATTTATAACTTTTGCATTTTACTTCCACTTATTTCCTTTGCAACTCGTTTCAATATTTATTTAATTTATGATAATGATTCTCGATATTGTATAAGTGAATTTAAATCAGATAATAGCTATTTATTGATTTATAATAATGGAAATAAGGAAAAATAAATTATAGCAATAGCTGTTTAGTTTGCAATTTTATATCATTCTTATATAGTTAAATCTATAGAGATTAATAGTAAATATATTGTAAAAGATTATTCTATTATGAATAAATAAAGATTTATTGATATTTATTGTTAACGTTCAAGTCGTTTTTCTTATATATCTTTTTTATAATTCACAGACCCATTCGTCCAAAGGTTAAGACAAAACTCTTTCACTGTTAAGATAGGGGTTCGAATCCCTTATGGGTTATTAATACCATATTATTAAGTAAAAAAAAGGGAGGGGGGATATAGTTTAATAGGTAAAACTGCGATTTTGCATATCGTTAACTCAGGATCGAGTCCTGATATCTCCAGTTTATTAATTTAATATTATTAACGATTTGTTAGCATAAAAGCTCAAGAAGCTCAATCGGTTGAGCGGAACTCTGAAGATGTTTAGGTTATAAGTTCGAATCTTATCTTGAGCATTTGTGTGAATTTGTATATATATATATATGTAATGGGTATGCTGGAATTGGTAGTCAGGTTTCGCTTAGGACGGAATGGGAATTTCCATACAAGTTCAAGTCTTGTTACCCATAAAAGATGTATATATATATTTTGTCTTTTTTTTTATAAAAAGGTGGATATAGTTCAATAGGTAGAACAACTGTATGTGGCATAGTAAGTTCCCTGTTCAATTCAGGGTGTCCTCCTTGTTCAATTAAATTTATTTAGTTTATATATTTGAAAATAAAAATTGGTATATAGCTTAAATATTAATATATAAAATTTATCTACCAATTTTAGTTTTTTTTTATAATATGGTCACTTAATATGTGAAGTTCCCTTTAAAGTTTAGGTTAATGAGTATAATAATATTCATTCTTCTTTATTAGATGTAATTATTTGTAATGCTTATTTAATACATAATAATTTTAATACAAAGTGCTTATAATATAAAATATTTTTAAAACTTTTTTTATAATGATATAGCTATTTAATAAATTTTATTAAGGTAATAGTAGCTAAATATTTTAAGCAAAAAAAAATATGTTGTAGACTAAAGGTAAGTCATAAATTTTTGGTATTTATATATGAGTGTTCGAATCACTCCAACATAATTAATAACAATGAGTTTATTAGGGATTATATAATGTAAATTAAATACTAAGACTAGTAGAAATAAATGCCTTTTATTCTTTAGATAATAAATAATTATAATATATATATATATATATAATTATTTATGTAATTTTACTAATATTTAAGTTAATATTATTTTTTCTACATTTTGAATTAATAGTTTTTAATTATTTGTTATTTTATAAGAATAAAATTAGGTGATCCTACATTTTAATTACAAATTGTAAGTATATAATTTGATTGTTTTATATTTCTAAAATGCCAGGATAGTTTAAAGGTTAAAACATTAATTTCATACATTAATAATGAGAATTCGATTTTCTCTCTCGGCTTATATAAAAAATAGTAGTATTTTTTATGATGGTTTTGTATACTTGCAAATTATATAATTTGCAAGTATACACATATATATATGTTTTATTTTCATTATAGTTATTTATGTATATATATATATATATTATAATATTGATAAAAGTATTTGTAAAATATTTAAGTTTAATGTATGGATTTGAGATACATAGAGAATATTTTCATTTATAAGTGTGATGTACCTATGCCTTGGGGATTATATTTTCAGGATAGTGGTAGTCCTCAAATGGAAGCAATAGTGGAATTACATAATAATATTATGTTTTATTTATTTATAATATTATTTAGTGTAGGATGAATACTTATTTCTATAGTAAGAAATTATACATATAAGAAGTCCATCATAAGTAATAAATATTTAAATCATGGAACGTTAATAGAACTTATTTGAACTATTACTCCTGCGTTAATATTGATATTGATTGCTTTTCCTTCATTTAAATTGTTATATTTAATGGATGAAGTTACTGATCCTAATTTATCTTTAGGTGTAGAGGGTCACCAATGATATTGAAGTTATGAATATGCAGATTTTATAAATGATGAAGAGGAATTTATTGAATACGATTCGTATTTAGTTCCTGAATCTGATTTGGAATTAGGAGCATTTAGATTATTGGAAGTGGATAATAAGATTATATTACCAGAATTAACTCATACTAGATTTATGATTTCTGCTGCAGATGTTATTCATTCCTTTGCTTGTCCTTCTTTAGGTCTAAAATGTGATGCTTATCCAGGTAGATTAAATCAGGTGTCGGTACATATAAACAGGGAAAGTACATTTTATGGACAATGTTCAGAAATATGTGGTATACTTCACAGTTCAATGCCAATTAGTTTACAATCAGTGAGCCTAGAAAAATTTTTATTATGATTAAAAAATCAATAATAATAATAATAATAAGTTTGTATACATATATATATATATATGTATACATATTAATATTAAATATATGTTAGTAACTAGTTTAACATTACTTCTTTTATCTAATGCCGTATCATCTAGACGAGACAAATCTATATTATTTTCTAGAACAACTTTGCTTATTCTTTTTTATTGTTTTATTTTACTTAGTTTTGATTTAAACTTAATTTTTGTTGATAAAGGTTTAAGTTTGTTTGGAGGATTGATATATTGTAAAGGTCACAGTCAAATTTTTGCTCTTTTTATAATATCATTAAGTTTAGTAATATTATTATTAACTTCTTTTTATCCACGTAAAATTTTTATCGAACAATATTCATCATTGTATCATATTATATATTCTAAACTTACATATTCTAACGCAAAAATTATTAATAGGAGTGGGGAACAATTCAAATTAACTGAATATCCTTTGATCATATTATTTATTATATCAGGAGCTATCTTTTTAATGTCTAGTAATGATTTAATAACTATTTTCCTATCTATAGAATTACAAAGTTATGGTTTATATATAATCTCCACTATTTATAGAAATTCTGAATTGTCTACAAATGCGGGGTTAACATATTTTTTACTGGGGGGATTATCTTCTTGTATTATACTTTTAGGTCAAGGTTTATTATATGTAAATACAGGTAATACAAGTTTAGATGGTTTATACTTGGTAAACAGTATTTTTGATAATATAGTATTCGAAGAACTTTTTAATTATAATAACTTATACCTTTTATCTAATACACCAAGTGTTTACTTATATACTATACAGACCTCATTACTTATAATGTCAGTAGGATTCCTGTTTAAAATGTCAGCGGCTCCATTTCATTTTTGAAGTCCTGATGTTTATGATGCGATACCTACAATAGTAACAACTTTTGTAGCTATAATAGCTAAAATTTCTATATTAATTATGTTTTTAGAATTAGTTTATTACACAGGTAATAGTTTTTTAAATGTAACCTGGATAAATAATCTAGTATTAAGTTCATTATTATCATTAATAATAGGGTCAGTCTTGGGTTTAACTCAATTTAGAATAAAAAGATTATATGCTTATAGTACAATATCTCATATAGGATTTTTATTATTAGCTTTGTCAGTGAATAGTGTAGAATCTATTCAAGCCTTTTTATTTTATCTTGTACAATATTCAATTTCAAATTTAAATGCTTTTATTTTATTAATAACTATAGGTTATTCGTTTTTTTATATGGTATATAAAGATAGTTCTTCTGCAAAGGAAGAAACTTATTTAAAGGATGTGAATAATTCACCTGTGCAGTTGGTATCTCAACTTAAAGGTTATTTTAATATAAATCCAATGTTATCTGTCAGTTTAGCAATAACTTTATTTTCTTTTATAGGTGTTCCTCCTTTAATTGG
>Ga0066652_100001005_pt1 | contig 14116 bp, 12 predicted proteins | sample GraSoiAngelo_101_FD_71413 | JGI IMG/M metagenome (GOLD analysis project Ga0066652, IMG submission 71413) | Grasslands soil microbial communities from the Angelo Coastal Reserve, California, USA - 14_0903_02_30cm | ecosystem: Environmental > Terrestrial > Soil > Grasslands | place: USA...
CCGGCGGTCACACGCGCGGAATCGGCGGAAATCGCGGCCCGCGCGCTCGTGGTCGAGCAGCGCGAACAGTCGGTGCGCCAGCGCGAGATGGAGATTGCCGAACAGCGCCGCGTGCTCGCCGAGGAGTACCGCCTGCTACGCGCCCGGTCGGCCCAGGCGCGGCCCGAACCGGCGCCCGCCGTGCGCCACGTGGCCCCCGCCGCGCGGTTCGAGGCCGCCCACGACGAAAGCTTCTGGGGCCGTGTCAAACGGATTATGCTCGGTGTGTCTGCTTCATAGGAGTGGTGATGGCTGCGTCAGTGGAAAAGCTTCGTGAGAAAATCCGGTCCCGAACCGCCCGTACCGGCGTCGTGGGCCTCGGCTACGTCGGTCTGCCGCTCGCCGTGGAGCTCGCCAAGGCGGGCTTCCATGCCACCGGCATCGATCTCGACGCGCGCAAGGTCGACTCGGTCAACGACGGCCGCTCCTATATCCCCGACGTCGCGACCGCGGACGTGCAGGCGCTGCACGCCAAGGGCCTGCTCGACGCGACGACCGACTTCTCCGTCGTCAAGGATCTCGACACCATCAACATCTGCGTGCCGACGCCGCTGCGCAAGACGAAGGACCCCGACATGTCCTACATCGTCTCGGCGGTCGAGGGCATCGCGAAGTACCTTCACCCCGGGATGCTGATCGTGCTCGAGTCGACCACCTATCCCGGCACCACCGATGAAGTGGTGCAGCCGATGCTGGAAGCCGGCGGCCTCAAGGCCGGCGTCGACTTCTTCCTGGCCTTCTCCCCCGAGCGCGTCGACCCGGGCAACCCGACGTTCCAGACGCACAATGTGCCGAAGGTCGTCGGCGGCTTTTCTCCCGCCTGCTCGCAGCTCGCCGCCGAGCTCTACGGCACCGCGATCCAGACGATCGTGCCGGTGAGCTCGACCCGCGTCGCCGAGATGGTCAAGCTGCTCGAGAACACGTTCCGCGCGGTGAACATCGGCCTGGTCAACGAGCTCGCGCTGATGTGCGACCGCATGAACATCAACGTCTGGGAAGTGGTCGACGCGGCCAAGACCAAGCCATTCGGGTTCATGGCGTTCTATCCGGGCCCCGGCCTCGGCGGCCACTGCATCCCCATCGACCCGTTCTATCTCTCGTGGAAGGCGAAGCAGACCGGCTTCGATCCACGCTTCATCGAGCTCGCCGGCCACATCAACGCCGGCATGCCGCACTACGTCGTCGACAAGGTCAGCGAGGCGCTGAACGAGCGGCGCAAGGCGGTCAACGGATCGAACGTGCTCATCGCCGGCGTCGCCTACAAGCGCGACATCGACGACATGCGCGAGTCGCCGGCGATGGACGTCATGGGCCTGCTGCTGGCGCGCGGCGCCAAGGTCTCCTATGCCGATCCGTTCGTCCCGGTGGTCCACGGCCGCGAGTGGTCCGGCGGCTACGACGTCAAGGCCGTCGACATGACGCGCGGCAACATCGCGCAGTACGACTGCGTCGTCATCGTGACCGATCACAAGGCGTTCGACTACCGCACGCTGCTCGAGGAAGCGGATCTCATCGTCGACACGCGCAACGCCATCAAGGAAGCGAGTCCCAAGGTCTACAAGCTGGGGGCGCCCCGCACCGGGGCCGTCGAGGGACAGAAGGCGGCGACCGTCGCGTGATCGGTCGAACCCGACAAGCGGCACGGGTCTTGGAAGTGTCTCAGCCGTATGATTGCCCTGTTCTGGATTTCGGCCCTGGTCGTCGGTTACGTCTACGTCGGTTACCCCTGCCTGCTGGCAGTTTGGGCCCGGCTGACGGACCGGCGGCCCCGGCTCGGCACTATCCCGAACCAGTGGCCCTCGATCTCGATCATCATCGCCGCGCGTAATGAAGCCCGTCGGTTACCCCAGAGGGTAGCGAACCTCCTAGATCAGGCATATCCAGGCCATCAGGAAATCATCGTCGTCTCGGATGGGTCGACCGATGGTCCGGCCGCGGCGCTCGCCGGGTTCGGCGCGTCGGTTCGAGTCATCGAGGTTTCAGCCGGCGGCAAGCCGCTCGCGCTCAATGCCGGCGTCGCCGCCTCGACCGGGGAGGTGCTGGTCTTCGCCGACGCCCGGCAGAGCTTCGCCCCAGGGGCACTCACCGCGCTCGTTTCCAACCTTTCCGATCCCGCCATCGGCGGCGCAACCGGCGAGCTCATCCTCGACTGCGAGCAGGACGGCCAGGTCACGACCTCCGTGGGCGAGGGCATCGGGCTCTACTGGCAGTACGAGAAGTGGATGCGCCGCAACGAGAGCCGCGTGTGGTCGACGCTCGGCGCGACCGGCGCGATCTACGCGCTCCGCCGCAACTGCTGGACGCCGCTCCCGGCCGGGACGCTGCTCGACGACGTGCTCGAGCCGATGCGCGCGGTGCTGGCCGGCTGCCGCATCGTGTTCGAGGAACGCGCAATCGCCTACGACCGCGCGTCGGCCGACGCCACGGCGGAGTCGCGGCGCAAGACGCGCACGCTCGCCGGCAACTACCAGATCCTCGCGCAGGAGCCGCGGCTGCTGCTGCCGTTCGTCAATCCCGTGTGGCTGCAGTACGTGTCGCACAAGATTGGACGCCTGGTCGTGCCGTGGGCGCTGCTCGGGGCGTTCGTGTCGAGCCTGGCGCTCGCGCCCGGCAACGGCTGGTACGCGGTACCGCTCTTCGCGCAGGGGGTGTTCTACGGGCTCGCACTCGCCGGCGCGCTCTTCGAGCACGGCGCGCGCTACGGCCGCATCGCCTTCACCTTCGTGATGATGAACGTCTCGGCCGTGGCCGGCATCCTCGCGCTGAGGCGCGGACGCGAGGTCTGGCGGTGAGCCTTCGCCACGAGCGGCTGGCGTTCGGCCTGGGCACGCGCCGTGAAATCGGCGAGCTGCGGGCGCACGAGCAACCCCGCGCCGCGACGGCGGTTGAGCCATCTCCGGTGCTGGCCCGCGTGGAGACGCGGGACTGGGCGTTCACCTGGACGCTCGTCTTCACCGCGGTCCTCTTCCTGCGTCCGCAGGACGTGTTCCCTCCGCTTGGCGCGCTGCACCTCGCGGAAGTGTCGGCCTCGCTCGGTCTCATCTCCCTGGTTGTCGGACGGCTGGCGCGGCGGCAGACAGCGACCCGGATGACCCCTGAGCTGGCGGGCGTGCTGGTGTTCGGCGCCCTGATGCTGCTGACCGCCCCGTTTTCGATCTGGTTCGGCGGCGCGCTGGGGACCTTCCAGGAGCTTTACCTCAAGGTCATCCTGGTCTACCTGCTGGCCGTCAACGTGCTCAACTCGCCGAAGCGGCTCGAGCGTCTGAGTTGGATCCTCGTTCTCTCGCTCGGCTACCTCGGCTTTCGCGCGGTGTTCGACTACGCGCGCGGCATCAACACGATCCGCGGTGGCACGCGCGTCATGGGATCGGTCGGGGGCATCATGCAGAACCCCAACGACATGGCGCTGAACATGGTGGTCTTCCTGCCGCTCGCCGTGTTGCTCGCGATGTACGGCCCCTCGGTCATCAAGCGTCTGATGGCCGCGGGTTGCGCCCTGCTGATGGTGGGCGCGATCGTCGCGACCGGATCGCGCGGCGGATTCCTCGGCTTCGCGGCGATGCTGATCGTGCTCGCGGTATTTGCGGTGCGCCAGCGGCCGGGCTTCGTGTTTGCCGGCGTGCTGCTTGTGATGTGCGCCGTGCCGCTGGCGCCATCGAGCTACTGGCAGCGGATCGCGAGCATCACCGACTCGAGCAAAGACGACGTGCAGTCGTCCCAGGCGCGCAGGACGCTCATGGGAGAATCGTTCGCGGCTTTCCTGGAGAATCCGCTGACCGGGGTCGGGGCGGGCCAGTTCAAGGATTGGAACCCGAACGGACGCGCCGAACCGTGGCACGAAGCCCACAACGTCTGGCTTCAGGTCGCGGCGGAGCTGGGCATCTTCGGGTTCGCGGCCTTCGCGTTCCTGGTGTTCCGGGGGTTCTATTCCGTGTTCCGGTCGCGCCGGCTGCTGCGCAGAGCGCGGCCGACGCCGCGGCGCCGTACCGCCGCGACCGACCAGCCGAGGGCCGGGGAAAGACCCATCGCCGACGCTGAGCGCATTCCGGTGCCCGCCCCCCCCGGCCTGCCGCAGGAGGCGTGGGCGCGCCTCGATGCGCATTCGGCCGCCATGGCGGCCTCGCTGGCCGGCTGGTTCGTCTGCGCGTTCTTCGGTTCGGTCGCCTACAACTGGACGTTCTACTATCTGCTCGCTCTGGCGGCGGCCCCCGTGATCATCATTCGAGAGGCGATGCCGGCGTCGCCGAGGCGCCGCGCCTTCGCGGTCAACGGCCTCTTGCCGACGCGGGTGGGCGCCTGAGATGCGCTCTCCAGTGACCGGCCCGCTGGCTGCGCTACGGCGGCTCGACCGCGCCATCGGCCGGCGCGGCGATCGGCGCCGCATCCTCGTCGATGCCCGCACGCCGGTGAACTACACGATGATCGCGCCGATGCACCGCGCCATGGCCGCGGACCCGCGCGTCTCCTTCTTCTTCACGGCCAGCGAGGAACCCGAGCGGCTGCGCGAGATCTATCGTGAGGCCCCCGGCATCCCGCTCATCACGCCGGCCGCCGCGCGCTGGATGCGCTTCGACGCCTACGTCGCGTCCGACTTCATGTGGCAGTCGCTCCCCCGCGGCACCTGCCGCATCCAGGTGTTCCACGGCGTCGGCGGCAAGTACGGCTTCGACGCTCCGACCACCTCGATGCGCGCCTGGGATCGCCTCTTCTTCGTCAACGAGCGGCGGCTCCGCAACTTCGTCAAGGCCGGCGCTATCGACTCCGACAGCCCGGCGGCGCGGCTGGTCGGCTACCCGAAAGCCGACGCGCTGGTGAACGGCACGTGGACGCGCGCCGCGGTGCTCGCGTCGCTCGGGCTCGATCCGTCGCGTCCGACGCTGCTCTACGCGCCAACCTGGTCGCCGGCCTCGTCGCTGAACGCGATCGGCAAGACGCTGATCGCCCGGCTGCTGGAGCTGGACGTCAACGTCATCGTCAAGCTTCACGATCGCTCGCGCGACGTCCGCGTGCGCTATTCGGGCGGCGTCGACTGGGTGGCTGAGCTCGAGCCGGTCCTCAGAGGGCGCGCCGGCGTGATCGCGCCGGGGCACGACATCAGCCCGTACCTGGTGGCCGCGGATCTGATGATCACCGACCACAGCTCGGCGGGGTTCGAATACCTCCTGCGCGATCGCCCGATGGTGCGCATCCACCGCCCGGAGCTGATTCGCGAGGCGAACATCCATGCCGACTACGTCGAGCTGCTCGCCTCGGTCTCCGAGTCGGTGAATACGGCCGACGAGACGGTGCGCGCGGTCGAGCGCGGACTCGCCTCTCCACAGGCGCTCGGCGAGACCCGGCGCGCGGTGGCCGCCGACGTCTTCTATCGGCCCGGCGGCGCCACGGCTCGGGCCATCCGTCAGCTCTACGACGCGATCGAGCTCGATCCCTCGCCGGCGCTGGTCACGGAGGAAGCCACGTGCCGGTCGTAAGCATCATCATGCCGGCGTACAACGTCGAGCCGTATATCGGCGACGCGATCCGCTCCGCCCTCGCGCAGACGTTCACCGACTTCGAGCTGATCGTCGTGGACGACGGGTCGAAGGATGGCACGGCACAGGTGGTCAAGGAGCTGGCGCGGCAGGATCCGCGCGTCCAGCTGGTCCAGCAGGCGAACCGCGGCCTCGCCGGCGCCCGCAACTCGGCGCTGCGCGCGGCGCGCGGCGAGTTCTTCGCGCTGCTCGACAGCGACGACCTGTGGGAGCCGGAGTTCCTCGCCGAGCAGGTCGCCATCCTGCGCGCCCACCCCGACGTCCATATCGTCACGGGCAACGGCTGGTGCCTGGGCGGCGCCAAACACGCCCAGCTCGCGCGCCCCTGTCCCGACCCGCGCCCGACGCCCGACCTGGCGTCGATCATCGGCGACGAGTGGTCGGTGTTCATCATGTCGGTGTTCCGGCGCAAGGTGTACACGACCATCGGCCCGTTCGACGAAGAGATGCGCAGCAACGAGGACTACGACTACTGGCTGCGCGCCGCGGTCGCGGGCTTCGCGTTCGCGCGCAACGACCGGCCGCTCGGGCACTACCGGATCCGGACCGACAGTCTGTCGGCGAGCGACGTCCGCATGCTGCGTGGCATCCTGCACGTCTACCGCAAGCTGCGGCCGGCGATCGCCGAGCGGCCGCGCGAGATGGCCATTCTCGATCGCCAGATCAGCCGCTTCGAGGCGGAGTGGCTCACCGCCGAGGCCCGCCTCGCGCTCGAGCTCGCCGACTTCGAGGCGGCCCGCGAGCACCTGAGCGCGCTGCACGCGCGCCGCGGCGGCGCCGCGCTGGGGATCGCCCGGTTCCTCGCCCGCTGGTCGCCGAAGACACTGAAGCGCGTCATCCGGGTCAAGCGCGCCGCCACGCTGCCGTCATGACCTATTCGATCGTCATCGCCACGTATAACCGCGCCGCGGACCTGCGCGACACGCTGGCCAGCCTGGCCGGTCTCCGTCCGAACGGCGCGTGGGAAGTCATCGTCGTCGACAACAATTCGACCGACGACACACGGCAGGTCGTCGACGCCGCGGCGCCGGACTTCCCGGTCCCGCTGCATTACCTGTTCGAGCGCGAGCAGGGACGCAGTCCCGCGCTCAACGCCGGCATCCGCCGCGCGCAGGGAGACATCATCGTCACCACGGACGACGACGTGCGAGTCGAGACGGACTGGCTCGATCGCGCCGCCGCCGGTCTCGAGCGGCTCGGGTGCGACTACGTCGGCGGACGCGTGCTGCCGATCTGGGGCGGACCGCGACCCGCGTGGCTGCCCAACCGCGGCGGCAAGCACTGGGCGGTGATCGCGCTGCTCGACTACGGGCCGGAGCCGATCGAGTTCGGCGCCCGCGTGCCGCTCGGCGTCAACATGGCGTTCCGCCGCAGCGCCTTCGATCGCGCCGGCCTGCTCGATCCCCACACCGGACGGAAAGCGGGCACGCTGCTCGGGCAGGAAGTCCGCGAATGGTGCATCCGCGCGCGCGCCGCCGGCGTGCGCGGATTCTACGTGCCCGACATGGTCGTGCAGCACATCATCCCGGCATCGCGCCTGAACAAGAAGTACTTCCGGCGCTGGTTCTACTGGCGCGGGATCAGCCGCGCGCGCCTCTACGCGAAATCGGGCCTCGACATGGAAGCGCCGGAGCGAACCACCCTCGACTTCCGGACTGTCCCGCACGTCTTCGGCGTGCCGCGGTATCTCTATCGCAAGGCGCTGGCGAGCCTCGTGACCTGGCTGACCGCCGCCCTTCGCGGCGACGCGGTCGCGTCGTTCGATCACGAGCTCTGGGTCTGGTTCTTCGCCGGCATCGTCCGCCAGCGCTGGATGGAGTCGCGGTGACGCTCCTGCGCCGCATCACCCCGGTCATGCACCGGCTCGACCACGCCATCGGGCAGCTGTCGCGCCGCCGCGAGGTGCTCGTCGAGCTGCGCACGCCGGTGTATCACGCCGTCCTCGGGCCGATTGCCGAGGCGCTGGCCGCCGAACCCGACGTGCACGTCTGCTACACCAGCGAGTCCCCCGATCGCATCACGCCGCTGGTGCCGGGCGGCCGGTTCCTCACCCACGCGCAGGTGGAATGGCGCCGGTTCGATCTCTACGTCAACGCCGATCCGTGGGCCGCGGCCCGCCTCCGCCGCTGCGCGCACCGCGTCAACTTCTTTCACGGCGTCGCCGGCAAGTACGACCTCGATCAACCGGCCGGCCTCCCGCTCGGGTTCGAGTACTACGACCACGTCGCGTTCATCAATCGCGACCGGATGCTGCGCTATCTCGGCGCCGGGATCGTGACCCCCGAGCAGGCGGTGCTCGTCGGCTATCCCAAGCTCGACAAGTTGGCGACCGGCGGCTTCGACGCCGCGGCGATCCGCGCCTCGCTGGGACTGCGCGACGGCCGCGAGACGGTGCTCTACGCGCCGACCTACTCGGAGGCGTCCTCGCTGCACCTTGCCGGAGAAGCGATCGTGCGCGCGCTGGCCGGCGCCGGGCTGAACGTGGTCGTCAAGCTCCACGATCGGTCGCTCGACCCGGATCCGCGGTACAACGCCGGCATCGACTGGCGCGCCCGCTTCACCGCGGTGGAGCGAGAGTTTCCGGCCGGCACGGTCCGCTTCGCGGAGATCGCCGACGCGTCGCCGCTGCTCGCCGCCGCCGCGGCCATGGTCACGGACCACAGCTCGGTCGGATTCGAGTACCTGGTGCGCGACCGGCCGCTCTTCGTTTACGACGCGCCGGACCTGGCGCGCGCGGCGCGGATCAACCCCGAGAAGATCGCGCAGCTGCGCAGCGCCGCGACCGTGGCACACACGCCGTCCGAGCTGGCGGCGGCCCTGGTCAGCGGACTCGCCCACCCCGACACGCTGTCGGCCGAGCGCCGTCGCGTCGCGCGAACGCTGTTTCACGATCCCGGGCATGCAACCGAGCGGGCGCTTCGCCTCATCCGCGGCCTGCTGCATCCGAGCGCCCCGGGACTGCCCGTTCAGGCCCGCACGGGAGAAGGGACGCCGTGACGCCCGGCACGCCGCTCGACGCCACGCTGCTCATCGCGACCTACAATCGCGCGGCGCTCCTCGACGAGACGCTCGACTCCATCCGAGGGCTGCAGGTCCGCCCGGGGCGCCGCTGGGAAGTGATCGTCGTCGACAACAATTCGACCGACGCGACCCGCGAGATCGTCGAGCGCCAGGCCGCGACATTCCCGGTGCCGCTCCGCTACCTGTTCGAGACGCGGCAGGGGCGCTCGAGCGCGATGAACGCGGGGATCGACGCCGCGCGCGGCCAGGTCATCGCGATGACCGACGACGACGTGCGCGTCGAGACGAGCTGGCTGGATGCCGCCTGTGACTCGCTGGACGATCCGAAAATCGCCTACGCCGGCGGACCGGTGGCCCCGATTTGGGAGACGCCGCCGCCGCGCTGGCTGGATCTGACCCGCGGCGATCTCTGGGGCACCATCGCCATCCAGGATCACGGCGATCGCCCGTTCGTCTACGAGGAGCGGCGCAAGGTGCCGCTCGGCGCCAACATGGCGGCGCGCCGGTCGATGTTCACGACGATTGGCGGCTTCCGCGCCGATCTCGGCCGCAGCAGCGGCCGTCTGGTGCTCGGCCAGGAAGTGCCGGAACTGCTGATGCGCGCGCGCGCCGCCGGCCTCCGCGGCGTCTATCACCCGGCGATGCGCGTGCACCATCACATCCCGTCGAAGCGGCTGACCCGCGCCTACTTCCGCAAGTGGTGGTTCGGGAAAGGCGTGTCGCGCTCGGCGCTCGAGCAGATGCAGCCGGTGACCGAGATGGGGATCGATCTGCGCACGACGCCGCACGTGCTGCGCGTGCCGCGCTACATGTACGGCTCGGCGGCGCGGGACATCGCCGGCTGCGTGACCCACGTGCTGGCCGGCCGCCCCGCCGAGGCCTTCCGCCACGAAATGATGCTGATGTACTTCGCCGGCTACTTCTGGGCGAGACTGACGTCGCGTCCTTCGCGGACGATCGCGCGGCTCAACGGCGACGTCACCTTGTCGACGCGCAGCTCGTAACGGCCGTCCTCGTCCGTCCGCGAGATCGTCTCGAACCCCAGGCTCGGAAAGAGATCGGCGACCTGCCCGTTCTTCTCGGTGCGCAGGTACCGGCCGCGGATCCTCTCGACACCGGCCGCCCTCGCAGCCTCGATCACCGAGTCCATCATGAACTTCTCGACGTCGCGCCGCAGCACGCGGCAGCTCATGAGCCAGGTGTCGATGTCCCAGCAGCCCGGCTCGCCGCCGGGGACGCAGAACAGCACGCCGATGATGCCGTAGTCGCCGTAGCGATCCTGCAGGCTGAAGACGCCGGTCCATCCCGCCGCCAGGGCCGCCAGCTGGCGGACCTCGGTCACCGTGCGGCGCCGCGTCGTCAGGTTGAACTGGTTGGTCTTGTTCGTGAGCTGGGTCACGCGTTCGATGTTGGCGTCCGAGACCGGCTCGCACGTGCCGCGCATGTGCAGGCCGGCAAGAAAGTCCTCGAGGCTGCCGGCACCCTCGCGCGCGCTGGCGCGCTCCTGCTCCTTGCGGTAGCCGTCAGCGCGCAGACGGTCCTCGGGCGACCAGGTGATCGCCGGGAAGTAGCGGCCGCGATCGAGATCGCGCACATACGTGAACACGGAAGAACCGAGCTCCGGCACCGCGACCTCGGGCAGCTGGCTGCGAATCCACGCGCGCTCGAACGGGTTGTCGTCGATGAATACGAGGCTGTCGAGCCCGACGCCGATCGACGAGGCAATGCGGCGCAGATTCCCGGCCTTGTCATCCCAGTTGGCCTGGAACGCCGCGAAGTCGTCGAGGCGGAGGACCATCCCGGCTTTCTCACGGAACGGCACCTGCGCGTCCTCGAGATTGTTCTTCGAGCAGACCGCGAGCATGATGCCGCGTGCCTTCAGCTCCCGGAGATAGCGCTGCAGATCGGCATAGGCTTCCCCGTCGGGCGAGCCGGGACCGACCCTGATGCCGGGCAGGCCGTCCTCGCCGATGACGCCCTTCCAGAGGGTGTTGTCCAGATCGCAGACAAGGACCTTGCGCGACAGGCCGAGCACCGCCCGCACGTGCGCCATCTGCTCTTCGGCGAGCTCGGGCAGCGCGTCGGACGATGGGTGCTGGCGCGCGAGATACCAGAGCCGCGGATTCGACCAGCGGTCGGTGCCGACTTCCGCCGCGACCTGCTCGGTGTCGAGCAGCGATACGCCCGGCGTCAGCGCGTCGGCCAGCGCCAGGTTGATGCGGCGGATCAGGCGGCGGCGGCCGCCGGCCAGCTGCACCGAGAGCAGCCCCGCACTGTCCTCCGCCGGTAAATCGAACGTGTGCTGGATGACATGGCAGTCCGAGGCGCCGTGAAGCGCCGCCCACAGGCCGCGATACTCCTCGACCACGGCGGACACGGCGGCCTGGGTTTCGTCGCCGCTGATCGCGGCAAGCTCGAGATCGCGGAAGTTGGGCGCGATGATCACGATAGTCGGGCGGAACGCCGCGAGGACGCCGTCCTTCTCGAGGATCTCCTGCCTGAAGGCGCCGAACGCCCCCTCGTGGAAGGCGGCGTCGATGCCATCGCGGAAACACAGCGCGCGCAGGATCGGGATGAGCAGGCTCGTCGTCGAGCTGCCGAGCACGGCGATACGCGCCTGGCGCAGGCGGCCGGGTGCGCCGGCGGCGATCTCGTCGATCAGCCGCTGGGTCCGCGCGTAGAAGGTGTGGGCCGGACGCGAGGCAAGCGCCTGGCGCAGCACGGCGGCGGCGGCGTCCCACCGCCCCGTTCGCGACAAGGCGCGCGCGCGCTGCGCCGCCAGGAAGGGATCCTGCGACGGGAAGCGATCGAAGAAGTCGCTCCACTTCGCGGCGGCGTCGGCGTCGCGGCCGGCGGCGGCGTAGTGGACCGCCTGCAGATAGCTGCCGGCGATCGACGGCGGCACCTCGTCGATCCACTGCGACAGCGCCGCCCGCTCGGCGTCGCTGCGCGCCGCGAGCTGCGCGAGCAGCGCATCCGCGGTCGCGGGAGCAAACGCCTCGTCGATCTCGACGCAGAGGGATCGGGCCGCGGCGAGGCGCTCGTCGAAGGGAAGCGAGCCAAGGCGTGCGGCAACGTCGGTGGCCGTGAGCGGCCGTTTCGTCTTCATGCCGGTGCTTCCTGCATCGCGAGCGCGGGCTTCGGCCGCGGGCGATCGTCGCGGAGCTCGGCGTGCGCGGCGGCCCAGGCGAGCATCGCCTTGCGCGGCCAGATCACGAGGCTCTCGGTCGGCCTGAACGTGCCCGCGTCATACGCCTGCTGCCGCTCCGGGCTGCGGTGCAGCACGCCGGAGTCGATGTCCGCTGGTCCGAGCGGCAGCACGCGGCCGCCGTTCTCGATGAACACGCTGTTCAGCCACGCCAGGTGCGGGCTGACGGCATACGTGTCTGGAGAGTGCAGCCACGACGCCGTGATCAACCCCTTGATCGACGGCTGCTGCTCCATCGTGCGCGCCATGCGGTGATAGGAGCGCAGCGACTCGCGCTCGAGGAGGATGCCCTGGTTGCGCCGGTTCGGATTGATGTGGCTGAAGAAGACCGGCTGGAAGCCGCCCAGCTCGAAGACCACCGCCCCCAGGAATGCCGGCAGGCTGCGGCGCGGCACCCTGGCCAGCCACGACCGCGGAATTCCCGAGACCTCCCAGTCCAGCTGACCGGCGGGAAACCGCGACAGCGTCGCAATACGCCCCATCGTGATGAACGACGCGCGCGAGAGATCGAAGGGCTCCGGCAGCTTGCCGGGCGTCGCGGCGTACATCTGGAAGTTCTGGCAAAAGAGATCCTTGACACGGTCGTCGACCGGAAGCGCGGCGAGGCCGTCGATCGCGTCGTGGGCGGCGGCGACGATCAGATACCGTTCGAACGCGCCGCCGCCGACCGGATACCCCTCACGCGCCAGGTCCGCCTTGAGGTCGGCGAGGCGCGGCACGGCGCTGCCGTAGGTGCGCACCAGCGGCAGCAGCTCCCGGCTCTCGCGCATCGCCGCGTGGCCGGCACGCCATACCGCCGCGAGGGGCGCCAGATCGCCGGCCTGGTCCAGCGCGGTCCAGCAGGCGGCCCGCGTCGCCTCGAGCAGCGCGCGATCAGGCACTGGCGTAGCCCCGGGGCCGCGCCATCAGCGACGCCGCGCCCGAGATCCACCCCTCGAACTCGAGCGTCGTCTGCAGGGTCGAGTCGACGAAACGCGGCAGCAGCAGCGGATTCGAGCGCGGCGTGGCCAGGCCCGGATCGCACGTCGTCGCCGAGCTGACCCGCGATTCGGCGAGCCATCCCGGGTATGGCGGGCGATAGATGCCCATCGGGTAGCAGAAATGCACCGGCACCGGCGCCGCCGACTCGGTGAGGCGCGTGATGATGTCGCGATTGACGGAGATCTCCTGGATGAACGACCCCTTGTCGAACGGCGAGGCGTGCGTGTGTGTATGCAGCTGCACGTCGGCGCCGAGCTCCGCCATCTCCCGGACTTCGGTCGGGTTCATGAGATGCATCGTCCGGCGCTCGCGCACCTCGGCCCAGTCGACCGCGAGGATCTCGGCGAGCCGCTGCAGCATCGCGTTCATCTCTTCCGGGGTGAGACGCTGCTTCTCGGCAAAGGTGACGATGTCGGTGACGGCGCGGGCGCGGCTCTCCTGGGTGCGCGTATCGAGCGTGACCGGACGGTCGAGGAGATCGCCGGCCGGCACGTTCAGGACCCGGCCGCGCGCCTTCCAGAGGAAATAGGACGTCGTCGGCGGAAACACCGGCCCGTCGTGCTGGCAGCGGAGGGTCGTCAGGTAGACCGTCGCCGGCATGTCGAACGCCTTCAGCACCGGGAACGCCGCGGCCTTGAAGTCGTAGAAGCCGTCGTCGAACGTGATGGCGACGCTGCGCTCGGGCAGGTCGTTGCGATAGAGGCGCTCGACCGCTTCGCCGAGCGGGAGCACCGTGCACCTGGCCCGGCGGAGGGCGTCGAGCCGCTCCTCGAGCAAGGGCACCGGCATGTACAGGTTCGGGTTCCACTCGTGCTCGTCGTGGCGGGCGATGCCGTGGTATCCCAGGATCAGGAGCCGCTGGTTGCGCCAGCGGCTGTTCAGCAATCGCTGCTCGGCGCCGGTCCAGCGCAGGATGCGCAGCGTCTGTCGTTTCAGTCCTCGAAACATGGTCTCTAGTCCGAAAAGGCGTTGTGCCGGTCGAGCACCTCGAAGAGGTCGCCGACGGACTTGTAGTCCAGGAGGTCGTCCTCCGCCTCGATGCCGAGCTCGCTGAAAATGACGGTGAGGATGGTGACGTCGGTCAGCGACGACCATCCGGCCACCGTTTCGCGGGTGTCGGTGGGCTGCAACTGTCCGGGCGGCACCCCGAGGATCTCCTCGAGGGTGGTGTGAAACGCAGCCCGAGTCATCTGTGTGGCGATTCCATTTCCCATAGCGGTAACAAACTGCCCAGCTCAGGCAACCTCATCCAGGGAGTTGAGCCATTCACTGCTTCTTTTCCCCTGCTGCCGCTCCTCTCCGCAAACCGCATTCCAACTTCTGCAATAAGCAGAAT
>Ga0066652_100001008_pt1 | contig 14110 bp, 13 predicted proteins | sample GraSoiAngelo_101_FD_71413 | JGI IMG/M metagenome (GOLD analysis project Ga0066652, IMG submission 71413) | Grasslands soil microbial communities from the Angelo Coastal Reserve, California, USA - 14_0903_02_30cm | ecosystem: Environmental > Terrestrial > Soil > Grasslands | place: USA...
GGCAAAGGCCCGATGAAAGGTTTTTATTTTGAACCTTATCTTAAGTATATGCACAACAAACTGGAAGGAACCTTTAATTATAACGATGATAATCCGCCCTCGATCTACAAATCCAGTAATGAATTTAGTTCTTTTGGCATTGGAGGACAGTTGGGTTTCCAGGTACTCATAGCTAAAAGAATTGTTCTCGACTTTTTCCTGGTCGGTCCGGAAGCTAACACCGTTAAAGAAAATGGATCCTTTACTGACGTCACCAATAATATCCCGTGGACTGCTGCTGATGCGGCGGAAGCTGAAAACGATATAAAGGATGTCGTTGAAGACATTCCACTTATCGGTGATAAAACCGAAGTAAAAACAGACCAAAAGAGCAAAACTGTATTTCTAAGTTATAAAGGTTTTCTTCCCGGTATCCGTACTGGTTTTTCAATTGGTTTTAGGTTTTAGCATCTAAAAATCATATTGCTCTCACCAGGCTGCCGACCAAAATATCTAATAACCCTTTTAATAAAAATGTTATTTTAAAAATATTGTAACCAATTCATTCCCTCCTGACTCAAATTATATATTGAAAATCTTTTTGATACTCATTATAAAAAACAAGGAGGTTTTATGAAACGCTTATTTAGAATTTTTTTAGCCATCAGCACGCTGGTACTCTTTTTATCTCCTATTGAGGCACAAATGGATATGAAAAACGATCTGTCGAAGAGTGAACAATTGCGAATGGCCATGCATAAACTCTGGGAAGATCATATTGTTTGGACAAGAAACGTGATCCTGAATATTATGGATGACCTGCCCGGTACCGAACAGGCTGTGAACAGGTTACTAAGCAACCAGGATGATATTGGTAATGCAGTAAAACCTTATTATGGTGATGCAGGCGGCAAAGAACTGACCCGTTTATTAAGAGAACATATCACAACAGCAGCTGACCTGCTGAAAGCAGCTAAAACTGGAAATAATTCTGGATTTGATGCGGCCAATAAAAAATGGATCGCTAATGCAGATGAACTATCCGGTTTTCTTAGTAAAGCAAATCCCAATTGGAAATTAGCCGACATGAAAAAGATGATGCACGATCATTTGACATTAACAACCAATGAGGCAGTGGCCCGGTTAAAAAAAGATTATGTAGCAGATGTGAAAGCCTATGATAAAGTTCACGATGAAATATTAATGATGGCAGATGGTTTGACAGATGGAATTATAAAACAATTCCCGGGAAAATTTTAATGAACATTTATCTCACAACATTTAAAAGGGTCTTCATATGAAGACTCTTATTTTTTACACTGCTAATTGGTACAAACAATAAAGAAACTCTTAACTTAATAGGAAAAAGATGAACAGTCATTCAAAAAGTCAGCCTAACATTAAACAAGCTGTTCCATTTTTTATGGTTAAAGATATGGAAGCGTCAGTAAATTTCTATGTCAAAGGACTCGGATTTTCAATGACCGAGAGTTGGATGGACAATGGAAAACTAAAATGGTGCTGGCTTGTAATAGACAATGCAGCCCTCATGCTGCAGGAGTACGATGAAAAAAATAATATGTCGCAAGAAGAACCGGGTGTAGGTGTAGAGATATTTCTTATTTGTGAAGATGCAATAGCTATTTATACTAAAATTACTTCAAACAAAATATCTGCTTCTGAGCCTTTTGTTGGTAACAAGATGTGGGTTGTGCAGGTTAAAGATCCTGACGGCTATAAATTATCATTTGAAAGTTTTACGGATGTGCCGGAAGAAACAAAATATTTTGAGTGGAAAAAATGAAACACTTATTACTGCAAATTATTTGAATGAACCAAAGAATACATCGGGCTCTTGTTTCTATGTATTTTTTTTATAAAGGATAATTATTGTTAGATTTAATAAACTATTAATCATTTAAAAACGGAGGTCACTATGTATGCAGCTGTTCGTCACTATCATTTCAAACCGGAAGATGGTGAAAAAATTGACAAGCTTGTCCAGGAAAGTTTTGTACCGCTATTAAAAAAGTCAAAAGGGTTTGTAAGGTATTATTGGGTTGATACCGGTAATGGAGAAGGAGCATCAATGAGTGTATTTAAGGATAAAGCCGGGGCTGATGAATCTATTCGGATCGCAGCTGAATATGTGAAAGAGCATTTGTCTAAATATATTACTCAGAAACCTGAAGTAATTGAAGGACCAGTAAAGGCCCACGATTAAATTCAACTTCTAAAAAGCCGTCTCGCATAAGGCGAAACGGCTTTTCTTTTTCAGACTCATATCCGTGAAGTAACATGTGCATTAAATTTTGGCCGGTTTTAACAGGAATTATTTTACTCCGCTTGACAATAGATGTAAATTAGATACCGCTTTCATCCGTTAACCAAAAACTATTGTTTATGAAATTCATTTCTACGCTTCTGTTAAGTTGTTTGTTTCTCTCAGCAAAATGTCAGCAATTTAAATTAACAACCGGTTACAGCCTCGGACTACCGAGACAGGAACTCGACAAGAACATTCAACCCGTGCATAGCATGCTAACGGGACTACAGTATCAGTTTGCCGGTGAATTAAAAAGATTATCAGTTGGAATGGAACTTGGCATAGGTATATATGCTCATCAAAAGATAGATCAAACATTTCAGTTTGATAATAACACCTCAACTGTTTTACCCGTTGATTACAGCAGTAATACATTTAATGCCAACCTACAGGCCAGATTTAATTTGCTAAGCGATAAAAATCTTATTATTCCCTACATCATTGCAAAGGGAGGTTTATATAATTTCTATAGCTCGATATACATTGGCGATCCCGAAGATGATGGCGGTTGCCATGCGCTTGAACAGGAAAATATAATGAACGATAAGACTATGTACTGGAGTGCAGGCGGTGGTTTACAAATAAACCCCACGATCTTTTCAAAAAACAAACACGATAGCCGGCTAATGATCGATATCAACGCTAATACTATCCAGGGTGGCGATATCAGCTATATCAATACCAAACACCTTATGGACGCACCATCTACAAGCGATCCTGATGGGAAACCATTGAATGTACAATTCATCAATGCCAGCACTCAATCAATACATGAACATAAAGTAGCACAAGTTTATACTTCACCGCTGAAAATACTTGAGTTCCGGGCAGGAATTACATTTATGATCTATGATAAACAAAAATGAACCCGATCAGTAAGTGGCTCTGCCACCGGAGATATCAAAAATAAATCCTGTATTAAAACTTGCTTCTGTAGATACGATCCAGGTTGATAAAGCAGCTACTTCTTCAACAGTGCCAAGCCGGCCCATTGGTATTTTAGCAGTCATATAAGCCAATTGTTCCGGCGCCGTCTTTTCATTCATCGCAGTTTTTATAACTGCAGGTGCAAGTCCATTCACCGTTATTCCTGTTTGTGCATATTCTTTTCCAATTCCTTTTACGAGGCCGATCACACCGGCTTTGGTTGATGAATATCCTGTCATGAAAGGATTACCTTCTTTACCAGCGATCGATGCTATTAATAAAATACGACCGTAGTTATATTTCTCCATTACTTTAATAGAATATTTTGTCATAAGGAAAGAACCACGAAGATTGATACGATAAATGTTATCATAATCTTCAACGGGATAGTCGGTGATCTTTGTATTTGATACCCCCGTTATCCCCGCAGAATTTACCATAATATGGATCTGCCCGGTTTTCTCTTCAACCTGGCGAATATTATCCATTACCGAAGATTCTGACGAAACATCTACCGTGTATCCTTCAGCATCAAATCCTTTATTTTTAAAATCTTTTATTGTTTTTTCCAGCAGACCTTGGTTGATATCAAATAAAAATATCTTCCCTCCTTCTGCAGCAATTCGTTCCGCAATTCCCCTTCCTATTCCCTCAGCACCGCCGGTAATAATGGCCGATTGATTCTCAAATCTTTTCATAACAAAGTCTTTTCATTTACAGCTAAAAGTTAAAGAATCATATACATCTATGTCTAGCCATCAAAAGATAAAAAATAATCATTAATGAATTAAAGATAATCACTAATTTACTTTTCGATTTTTTATAAAATAAGGTTTAATGGTTAATGTTTTTGATTAGAAAAGCCCACCAGTTTCCACCGGAGGGCTTCTTTATTTTTTCTCTATTCCCACTTATATAATTAGTAATTGAATCTGTTGTTACTTGCTCACAGCTTTTGTAAGTATGGCAATTGTTTTTTCTTTATCGGGTTCACAACATTTCATAGCCTTTTTGAGATCGTCATCAATATTGGCAGACTTTGCATAGTCAAGAGCTCCTTTACCTGATTTATCTAAAAGTTTTGGATCAGCACCTCTTTGTAAAAGAAAAGCAACCAGATCAGATTTTTCATTTGAGGCTGCTAACATTAAAGCGGTCTCTCCATTTACAGTAACTGCATTCACATTCGCACCATGGTTCAAAAGAACACGGCATAAAGGAACACCTCCATAATAAGCAGAGGCGATGATCAATGGAGTTCTTCCTTTTGGTGACTTCGGAAAATCTGCTTTCGCCCCATGACGAAGTAAAAAGTCAGCGATAAGAGTATCATACGTGTATCTGCAGTTATCCATTAATATTGAACTGCCGAAACTATTCACTGAATCAAGATTATATCCTTTTTTAATTATCTGCAAAGCTGTTATTGTATCTTTTTTATCTAATGCCTGCTGCAATGATTGAGCTTGTATTGATAAAATAATGAAGAGGTTAAAAAAAAGCAGTAATAGCCATTTCATAATTTATTTTTTATGCAAAATATGTTCTTTGGTCTGAATAGAAGTTAAAAAATGTTTGTCTTTAGTTATCGCAGAGTTGTTTCAGATCATTGAACTTGTTTGACCAAACTCAATTTCTTTATAGAACATTTACTATTAGCTTAACCAGGGTCAATAAATTCGAACAACATGATTCATTCGAATCTTTATCCATTACTTTCACCGAGAATTTTCATAGGATAAGGTTTAATGGTTAAAAGCCCGCAGTTTCCACTGGGGGCTTTTCTTATTATGCGGGTCCGCCGCATTCCAATAAACATGTAAGATGAAGGAAGAAAGAATAATGTATATTTCTCTCTCAAAAAAAAATTTACTCTGTTCAATTTATTTTTTACCAAGATGAAATATTCCAAAACCGACAGATAATTGGAATACCTGGCTTTTAATAGTTTCATAAGCGGGGTCATCACTATTATCAGTCATTCCAAGGTTATAACGGGCATCTAATTTAAATCCTATAGGAGTATCCCATCCCAAACCTAGTCCAATGCTCACATCAGCTTTTTTCAGATCGTCTTCAATACTATTCCCATCGAGTTCCGCCTTATTTAAAAAACCAAACTGTGGTCCTGCTTGCAAATTAAATCCAGCAGCTAAGTAAAGTTTCAGTATTATAGGAATATTGACATATTTAGCGTCCCAGTTCCCCAACTCTACTTTTGATCCCTGCTGAGAAAAAATGAACTCAGGCTGAAGACCAATTTTACCAAATTTAAAAAGTGAGTAAGCACCCAAATGATATCCCGTTTTATTAGATGTATTGATATCGGGGATCTCCACCTTTGAGAAATTTACACCCCCTTTAATACCGATATCAATTCTTTGTGCTAATGAAATGTAATTGATCGCGACAAAAGATAAAAGAATAATAATTTTTTTCATCACTATAGGTTTGAAAAATTAAAGCAAATCTTGAGCCTGTTATTTAGTTTGTCTTTCTGCAAGAATCATATTTCTACAAAGTTCAGATCCTTTCCGAAACTTTCTTTCTTGAAATACAAAGCAAATATGGCGATCGACATACATATTACCGCCGTGATGCCGCCGCTTAACAAATAATTATTATCCGTTATGCTTCTTAACCATTTAAACAGAATAATAATTAATGGTAATGAACCACGCACCATGTTGGGAACAGTAGTTGTTGCAGTAGCCCGGATATTAGTGCCAAATTGTTCAGCAGCCATTGTTACCAGAATGGCCCAGAAGCCGCCTCCAAAACCAAGACCTGCACAAATTCCATAAAACATATTTGCAGAACCACCTTGTTGTCTAAAATATAAAAACATGCAAACTGAAGAGATCAAAAAATAAATGTAAACCGGCTTCTTGCGGCTTTTCATTGCATTACTCAATAAGCCAATAATGATATCGCCAATACAGCCTGCTATATAAAAATATAAAATGGCTTTGCCTACATCAATCGGTTCAGTGATATGTAATTCCGCAGCAAATTTATCTGAGAAGCCGATCAAGATCCCAGCCACGAACCAGGTTGGCAGTCCTATCATAATACATTTCATATACCGGGTAAATCTTTGTCTTGGATTGAACAACATCAAAAAATTTCCCCGCTTCACTTCCATTTGTTTCAGTTTAGCAAACAAACCGCTTTCAAAAACTGTTGCCCGCAATGCCAGCAACAACAATCCCATTCCTCCCCCAATAAAATAACATATACGCCAATCAAATTCTTGTTTTATAAAATATGCGGCAATAGCGCCGGTTAATCCAACACTTGCCACAATTGAAGTACAAATTCCACGCTGCTCCTTGGAAACTAATTCACTTACCAATGTGATGCTGGCACCCAATTCACCTGCTAAACCAATACCGGCGACAAATCGCAGCGCCGCATATTGGGAATAAGTTTGTACAAACCCATTCCCAATATTGGCGAGTGAGTATAATAATATAGAGCCAAACAAAACACTTAGTCTTCCTCTTTTATCGCCCAGTACTCCCCATATAATGCCACCGATCAACAAACCGATCATCTGGATGCTAAGTATATTTTCTCCGTCAACCACCGGATTTAAATGCAATTCACTCAGACTTGATTTACGAATGATGCTAAATAAGATGAGGTCGTACACATCAACAAAATATCCTAATGCCCCTACGATGACAGCAATAGAAACAATATGATGATGCGTATGATGGTGTCTTGTTTTAATGAACATGATGGTGGCTTTGGTGGAGAAGAAAGTTTGGATAGCTGAATATAAGACTAAAAAACAAAAGGATGCATAGCATACCGCCGTCACTCCAATAAAGACAAAAGAAAGCATGGTATATCAAAACTCTCAATTGCTTTACTAAATGCCGGAAGGCTGTAAACCGATGCTAAAAGAAATATACTTTTGCTTCACTATAAATTTATGATATATGGCAGAACAGGAAGTGATCAAACACACAAAGAAAGTATTTGGGATATGGAAAACAAATAATCCGATTTGGCATAAAGTAAGCGAATTCATTTTTGAGATATTCATTATAGTACTTGCTGTCACCATCTCTATATACTTTCACGATCGCAGCGTACTGAAGCACCAGCGGCATGAAGCCGAAGAATTTTTACTAGAATTAAAACAAGACCTGACAACTGATATTGAAGAAATGAACCAGGATAAAAGTTCATTCATGCAAAGTGAAAAAGCATTTCAGTACATAACCAGTAGAAAACTGGGCGAATCGTTGAATGCCGACACCATTCACAACTACAGCGGATATATATTTAATACCACAGGGCTGGTACCCAACAGCGGAAGGTTTGAAGGTTTTAAATCGGCGGGTAAGATGGGGACCATTGAGAATAAAGAATTACAGAATAATATTATGGACCTGTACCAGGAAAATATTCCTAACCTCATTAACAGTACAAATTTCTACACTTCCAGAAAATTGAGCCTGTTTGAATATGTTAATATGAACAGGAAAAGACTTACCGACTCCACCTCTAACCTTGTCTCCGTACTTTCTTCAGATCCGGCATATAATATTTGTCGTGCATTAACTTTCGTACAGGAAATACTCGACCGTTACGACACTTGCATCAATAAGATGAATACGATCATCAGTGAGATTAATAAGCAATATGCACATTAAAAGCAAGACTCTGCCCAGCCTGAAACTCTTTTTTAACCATGAACAAACCTTAGAACATAATGATATACTATACCCGGAAAAGTGGTATCTGGTCTATTCTGTGATATTCTAAATAGGGAAGCATTTAAAGTATCTACATCCCAATTAATAGAAGGGCCAATTTCATAAGATATTTGTGTTTCATTTTTTTCCCAATACCAGGTGAAATTTCCAGTAACAGCAGTATTAATACATCCTACCATGATCTGTCCCTTATAACCTGAAATGATGTCCATGTAAGAAAATCCCTCTGTAAGGTATCGGACGATCTTGCAATTAGCAGTATCAATAGGAAAATAATTATATAGAGCTGGATTAAGAGAGTCTGCCAGCTTATAACTCACGCTATAGATATTTTTCCAGTTACCATATTTACATAGCAAGGTCATATTCTGTGACCATACGTTCACTCTTACCGTTGTTGTTACTGAACCACCTGGTCCAAATGCTTTAATCGTATATGTTGTCGAAGTTGTTAATGACGGCGTTACAAAAAAACTGCCACTTACTTTTACTCCGTCTACTTGAACAGAATCAGTATTCGTAGTTATCCAATTTATTGCCGATGTCTCAGAATACCAAACTGCGTTTGGAGAAACACTTATGAATAGCGTTGGTGCGGGAGGCGGCGATGGAAGAACTGGAGAAGATGCCTTACTGCATGATGTTATCGTTGCTATTCCGGCAACTGTAATAAGGAATAATAGCTTTTTCATATTTATAATTTCCGTAAAGCTATTTTTAACAATAGCCGATTGAAAATTGAATTCTGCGTCTGGGAAAGTTGTTTTGCAAATTTTGCAACAGCAATATATCACAGATATCTGCTTTTAATGCTTTAGTTTGTAATACTAAGGACAACATAGGTTAAAGTCTTGCAGACTCGCTAAATTTGGATACTTAAAAGATCAACATGAAATCCTCAAAATTCGACCGCCGGAAATTTATTAAGTCAGCCACTGCGGCAACATCTGCGGCTGGTCTATTTTCAATTTTGCCTAAAGGACTTTTAGGCAATAGCACTGAATCAAAAAATAGGGAGAGCAATATTAGCCGTAGCAATGCTGAACCAAAAATTTACTTTGCTGTTATCGGTATCAATCATAATCACATTTATTCCCAGGTTGACGCTGTGATACGAGGCGGAGGCCAATTAGTTTCATTCTATTCTAAAGAAGATGATCTTGGTGCCGCATTTGCAAAAAAATATCCGCAGGCAAAAAAAGCAACGAGTGAAAAAGAGATCCTGGAAGATAAAACCATAAAGCTAGTGCTAAGCTCTATCATTCCTAACGAAAGAGCACCGCTGGGCATAAGAGTAATGCAACATGGGAAAGATTATATGTCAGATAAACCGGGTATCACTTCACTTGAACAACTGGCTGAAGTGCGGCGTGTACAAAAACAAAGCGGCCGTATCTATTCTATCATGTACAGCGAAAGATTTGAGAATAAAGCAACAGTTAAGGCGGGTGAACTTGTAAAAGCCGGTGCGATAGGAAAAGTAATTCAAACTATCGGGCTCGGGCCCCATCGTATAAGTTTAACAACAAGACCCCCATGGTTCTTTGATAAAAAATATTTCGGTGGAATCATTAGTGATATCGCTTCTCATCAATTCGATCAGTTCTTATATTTTACTGGTTCTACAAAAGGTGATATTGTTTCTTCTCAAACCGCTAACGTAGCACATCCTCAATATCCGCAATTCGAAGATTTTGGTGATGTAACTGTTAATGGCAATGGAGGTACAGGTTATATAAGAGTAGATTGGTTCACGCCTGATGGTTTAAAAACATGGGGCGATGGCAGGTTGACAATTTTAGGCACCGAAGGTTTTATGGAGATACGCAAGAACATTGATATCGCAGGAAGAGATGGCGGCAATCATCTTTTCGTTGTAAACGGAAAAGATACACAGTACATTGATTGCAGCAATGTGAATCTTCCTTATGGAGAGCAATTGGTAAATGATGTATTGAACAGAACTGAAACCGCCATGACACAGGAACATTGTTTTCTTGCAACTGAACTTGCATTAAAAGCCCAGAAGCAAGCGAAGAGGTTAGTGTTTAATAAAGCATAGGATAACATGTCATAGAACTTCAGCCAGGTTTGAGATCAAACACCTTTAATTGAAGTACTGGACAGGACGATTCAAGATTTTTTTATTACTACTTATTTATTTGAAGAAAGAAAAAATACTTATTTGAAGAAAGAAAGAATACTAAGAACAACTACGAAAAAAAAATACCACGGAAGGGGTATTGTTTTCGCATTCATTTGAATATATCTTCATACTACTTATTTATTCATTATTTAATTTACTCCACCACTTCACTTCCAAATTTTATTCCGTTAGTCCCTTAGGATTTTTTCAAAAGACGATCAATAATCTACCGACACATTAGCTTGTTAGACTGGTTCTTCTTAATAGTTACCTGAATAATTGGAAAATATTCTGTCCAACACAGATTTTCCATTTCACTCCAATAATCCTGGCAAAAAATCACTCATTTATTTTATTTGTTTATCTCAATTAAGTTAAAAGCTAAACCTCAATTGAATAACCAGTTGGTTTTTTTAACCTTTAAAACCTAATCATATGGCCACGAAAGATGTATCAACAAGTGTGATGCCTTGTTGTCCCGAATTGATCAAAGATGATCATTGTGATGTCATCAATTTCAGCAGGGTGTTAAATTATCCTACAGGAATTCTCAGCAACAACAGGCAAAAGATAACGGTGCAGGTAATTCTCCATTTTAAATTCAGCCGCTGTACACTCGGTCTTACATTGGGCGATCCGGTTTACAGCACTACTCTTTTACCAGGAGAAAGAGTACGTTTATCGACAACTGACAGAAGAAGTCGATTTACGTTTGATAGTGAAACCAAATTAAGCTACCGTAGTGAACAAATTTCAGAAGAACAATACTACATGACCGCTTTTCAAAAGTATATGGCTGATGCGTCAGCTTCTCAATCAGGTCATGCTGAAAGTTCTGATGAGGGTCACTGGGATTTTCATGGAGATGCCAAAGGTAGTATTGGCATATTTAGTTTAAGTGCCAGTGCCAGCACCAATGCAAGTGGCAATCATAATAATCATTCTGTAGCAGATTATCTGAACCAGCAAAAAACACATGTGCAGAGTGCCGCATCACAATCAGTAAGCGCAACAAGAAAAGCACACAGTGTTTCCATTGGGGAAGTAAGCAGCAGAACACATATCGAGGGAGAATCAGAAGATCATTTTGAAGCATCTTCCCGTGAATTTTCCAACTTCAATAAATGTCATGCGGTAACTTATATGTTTTACCGGCTCAATAAAAAACAAAGAATAAAATTTGAACTGGTAGCTATTGAAAAAAGAGTGCTGGATGATAATGCACCCATCGGCGGTATACTGCAACCTTCAGCTGCCAAAATACCTATTGCATTAGTTCCGCAGGATGTGCCCGCAACTGCTGTACTTAAAAGAGCAACTGAAACTGTAAATGTTGCTGCCTTTAGTAGTTCAAGAATAGCCAATCTTGAATTAGGTTCTTTAGCAACTGCTCCAACTGCTGTATTAACCAAACCTGTATTTACCAGTGATCAAAACTTAGGATTACCTCTTGATGCAGAAACAAGAACAAAAGCATTGAAGGAAGTAACAGATCAATTAATAAGCAACAATCTTATTGCCAAAGACAGCAAGGTCTCCAACGAAATAAAACAGCAGATAGAATTTGAAACAGAATTTTCTTTACCCACCCCGGGAATTATTGTAAAAGGATGCCTGGATGATTGCGATGTCTGTGAACCTTATCTAAAAGAAAGAATGCAGCTTGAAAATGATCTTCTGCGAAAGCAAATAGAGCTATTAGAGAAATCACAGGAATACAGATGCTGCCCTCCTGCAGCAGTGGTCTCAAGTGATTGATCAAACATTCAACGTTCAACATTTAGCATTTAACATTATTAAACTTTTATCTATGGCTATTTTAATGCAAGGTTCCTGGAATATCCAGGTAACTCAAAAAAACGCCGCCCATGATCAGCGATTTATTATTTCGCGAGCGGCAACCAACAATGGAACTTTTCCAGGTGTAGTTGGATCTCCTATAGTAACTGTTACTGGTCTTGACTGGAACATTACTGTTCAAAGCAAAAGCGGAAGCACTTGGCTCAATTCAACGGAAAAGATCCAGTTCCCAGGTTCTGCAATTTCAGGATTTAATATTCTGTCAGATGATGCAAGTGCAACACCAGATCTTGACTTTAATGATCTTGTTTTGCATGTAACACCAGTGTCTGCCAGTGGTGCTACTGATTATATTATATACGGAAACGTTTCCTGTTACAAAGGATCCTGCCGTTTTTTCAATCCATGTTTCCCCCGGTTCATTGTGATCGATTCAGCTATTGGTTTGAGAGAAGCTTTATTAAATCCGCATATTAAGGATTATATTCAAAAAGTTTATCCTGATAAACTTTTTGAACAACCTGTCAGGTTTCCGATACCCTTACCTGATCCACCTCCTTTTACTCCATTGATGTTGCCTTTACAAAGCGACTCATTATTGCCCAATAAGGAAACCACAATTTTCCGCAGAGAAACTATTGATCAGGGCGGCACAAGAAAAACAACAAAGGGAGAAGCTGCAGCACAGGAAACATTTATACCGATCGCCTCAGCAAAAGTAAACAGCGCTGTATCCGGTACTTCGATCACATCGTCTATTAACAAAGTAGACCTGGCCAGGCTTGGCGATAAGATCCGTTTCACCTGCGAAGTGAATTCATTGCCATTTGCTATTCTAAGAGTCCTGGAGTATGATCGCACCAATGCAGAAAAAGCAGGCGGACCTTATACAGGTACTGGTAACAGGCAGGTATTGGGACATGCGATCACCGATAGTTTTGGCAACTATGTGTTCCGCTTCCAGCGTACAGATTTTGATGATCTCTCAGAAATAGATGCTGATGTTGCCAGTGGCGAAAGCATTTTTACACAGTTCAAACCAGATATCATCATTCAATTACTTGACCCGGAAGATGTAGGATCTGTTTTACATGAGACAGCTTTATATTCCAATATTAATCCGTTCAAACGTGTCGATATCTGCTTCCCTTGTATCAGTGGTCCCCGTGCATGCAATGGACAAGGCATTATTCAATATATCGGCGACCTGTTGGTCATTCTTGGAACAACTGGCACAAGAGGTGGTGATGGAAACATATTAGGAAGCACCGGAAAAATTACCAATGCCGGAAGTAATGTTCTTTGTGCGGCATGGGCGGGACGATTGAGATTGATCGCCTGTCTGAAAAATGACAACATTAAATTTTATACAGTAAAATATAAGTTGCCATCAGAACCAGCTTCGCAATGGAAATTGGTTACAGAGGGTTGTACATTGCCACGCTTTAATGGAATAGATCCTTTACCCGTACCTACTTCCATCAGGCGTGTAAGAACTATTGCCGGTGTATCAAATGTTGATTGTTATGAAAACGTAGAAAACTCGGTAGATGCCAATCAATGGATCACAACTTCCAACCTCAAGGCGATCCTGACTTCCTTTACTTATGTGAATGATAAGTTGTCTTTGGCACAACAAGGAACTGTTCAGTTCAGAATAGAAGGATACCAGGGTGATGCTACAGGTACTAAAATAACTACCGTGGATGAAACCATTGATTTGTTCCTCGACAATCGTGGTGTTGAAGCCGACATTGATCCCAATGTTCAATTAGGTGGCACCACATTAGGTAATTGTGCTTTATTTACTTTACCGTTTACAGAAGTGGATGGTATAAAAGTGGTGACAGATGAAAAGACCCCGATCACCATTCGGTTCCGGGCAAAACAGGAAAGCGGTTTTATGGGTCAGTATGCATTAACGATCGGGAAAGGTGCCATTGGTAATATAACATTGTCAAGAACATCACCGGCACCTGCTGTATTCCATACAACAGCACAACCAACCGGTGCAGGGCAAACACAAGTGGGAAGGTTTTATTCCGATACAGGTAATCTTATCAGTTGTTTCTTTTCGGGCACACCAGATGAACCAGGTTTCCCGGGAGATTATATTGAACTGACTTTACGGCCGGAAAACAATTGGCTTGATTCGGATCAGAACTTCTGTGCATTCCGGATAAGGGTCGATGGCCATATCCG
>Ga0066652_100001009_pt1 | contig 14106 bp, 14 predicted proteins | sample GraSoiAngelo_101_FD_71413 | JGI IMG/M metagenome (GOLD analysis project Ga0066652, IMG submission 71413) | Grasslands soil microbial communities from the Angelo Coastal Reserve, California, USA - 14_0903_02_30cm | ecosystem: Environmental > Terrestrial > Soil > Grasslands | place: USA...
AGGGCGTCGTCGACGAGGTCCGAGACGACCGAGAACTGGTCCTCGGAGACCATCGGCCCGATCTCCGTCTCCCACTCCATCGGGTCGCCCACCGTGAGAGAGCCGGCTCGGGAGACCACGCCGTCGATGAACCGGTCGGCGACGTCCCGCACGACGTAGGTGCGCTCGATGCCCGAGCAGGTCTGGCCCGCGTTGGCGAACCCGCCCCACACGCACCCTGAGATCGCGTTGGCTAGGTCCGCGTCCGAGCAGACGATCTGGGGATCCTTACCGCCCAGCTCGAGCACCGAGCCCTTGAGGTGCTTGGCGCAGATCTCGCCGACCGCCCGGCCGACCTCGACCGAGCCGGTGAAGAAGATCTTCCGCGCCGAGGACTCGCAGAGCGCGGCGCCGATCGCGCCGCCGCCGTGGACCACGCGGACGAGCCCCTCCGGGAGACCGCCCTTCTCGAAGGTCTCGCGGATCCGCTCGCCGAGGAGCGGAGTCAGGCTGGCGGGCTTCAGGACCACTCCATTTCCCGCCATCAACGCCATCGCCACCTCGTCGAATGGGATCGACCAGGGGTAGTTCCAGGGCGCGATCACGCCGACCACCCCGAGCGGCTCGTAGCTGAACTTGGCCTTCTTGGAGAGGAACAGCGCCTGGCCCATCCGGATCGGCTCGTCGGCGAGGATCTTGGGGCCCTCGTCCGCGCACCAGTGGAGGACGTCGATGGTGGGGACGACCTCCATCGTGTAGCTCTCGGTGAGCGGCTTCCCCTGCTCGCGCGTCAGGAGCTCCGCGACCTCGTCGACCTCCTCGACGAGCACCTCCGCCGCCCGGCGCAGGTAGCGCGCCCGGTCGGCGAGCGACAGCTGGGCCCAGAACGGCTGGACCTCGGCGACGTCGTCGACCACCGCCTGGACCTGATCCGGCTTGATCGTCTCGACCGTGCCGATCAGCTCGCCCGTCGCGGGGTTGGATGACTCGAGCTGCCCCATCGCCGCGATTCTATGCCGCGGGCCGAAGCCCGCGCCGATGACACCGCGGCATCGGCCGCCGGGAGAGCGTGGCCGGGGTTGCGCGGCGGAGTGGGGTCGGTGAGACTCCGGCGGGTGGAGGAGCTTCTCGAGCGGCTCGGGGTCGAGCTTCCGATCGTCCAGGCGGGGATGGGGGGCGGCCTCGCCACCCACGAGCTCGCCGCGGCGGTCTCCGAGGCGGGCGGCCTGGGGACGATCGGGATCCTCCCGCCTGATCGCCTGCGAGACGAGGTCGCCGCCGCACGGCGGCTGACCGGGAAGCCCATCGCCGTGAACCTGCTGCTCCCGTTCGCGCGGCGCCGGCACTTCGAGGCCGCGGGCGAGGCCGAGGTCCTGGTCACCTTCTGGGGTCGACCGCGCCGCCGGACGGCCCGAGTCTGGATCCACCAGTGCGGCTCGGTCGAGGAGGCGCTCGCGGCCCGGAAGGCCGGGGCGGACGCCGTGATCGCCCAGGGCATCGAGGCCGGCGGCCACGTTCGGGGGACCGCGCCGGCGCTCGATCTGCTCGCCGCGGTGCGCGCTGCGCTCGGGGCCGGCTACCCGGTGCTTTCGGCCGGCGGCCTCGCCGAGTCGCCCGACGTGCGAGCCCGCCTCGACGCGGGCGCCGCGGCGGTCGTCTGCGGGACCCGATTCCTGGTCAGCGAGGAGAGCGGCGCCCACCCCGAGTACAAGCGCCGCCTGGTCGACTCGCGGGAGACCCTCCTGACGGAGCTCTTCGGCGTCGGCTGGCCGGCCCCGCACCGGGTGGTGTCGAACGCGGCCACCGAGCGCTGGCTGAGCGACGATCCCCGCGGCCCCGGCTGGCTTCGCGCGGCGCACCGCGTGACCCGCCCGGTGCTCGCGCGCGCCCCGGCCAGGCTTCAGGAGCGGCTCTCGACGACCCAGGCGCCCGGCATGCCGTTCTTCGGCCCGACCGCCGCGCTTCGCGGCGGCCAGGACAACCTCGTCGAAGCGGGCCCGCTCTACGCCGGGGAGAGCGTCGCCCGGATCGATGCGGTCCGTCCCGCGGCGCGGCTCGTCGAAGAGCTGGCCGCCGGGATCTAGTCCGCCCCTTCCCCCGAGCCCACGCGGCGGCGGATCTCCTGCCACCGCCGCCTCAGCTCGCCCTCGAAGCCGCGGTCCGTCGGCTCGTAGAAGCGCTCACCCTCGACGCCCTCGGGGAGCAGCGGCTGATCGGCGACTCCGTCGGGCTCGTCGTGCGGATACGCGTAGCCCACGCCGCGTCCGAGCTTTCGCGCCCCGTGGTAGTGGGCGTCGCGGAGGTACGCGGGCGGGTCCTCGGCGCCGTGCTCGCGGACGTGCCGCTCGGCCCGGCGGATCCCGAGGTAGGACGCGTTTGACTTCGGCGCCAGCGCCAGGTAGGTCGCGGCGTGCGCCAGGTTGAGACCGCATTCAGGCAGCCCGACCCGGTCCACCGCCTGGCCGGCCGCGGTCGCCACCACGAGGGCCATCGGGTCGGCGTTGCCGATGTCCTCCGAGGCGAGGACCACCATGCGCCGGGCAATGAACCGGGGATCCTCGCCGCCCTCCAGCATCACGGCGAGGTAGTAGAGCGCCGCGTCGGGATCGGATCCACGGGTCGCCTTGATGAACGCCGAGATGTAGTCGTAGTGGCGGTCCCCCTCCCGGTCGTAGGTGAGCGCCTTTCGCTGCAGGGCGTCCTCGGCCGTCGCGAGGTCCACCCCGCGCCCGGCCGCGCGGGCCGCCTCGACGGCGCGCTCGAGGGCGGAGAACGCGGTGCGAGCATCGCCGCCGGCGCGCCCGGCGAGCAGCTCGAGCGCCTCGGCGGCGACCTCGGGCGGGTCCTCGATGCCGCGGTCGGGGACGTCCAGGGCCCGCCGTAGGAGCGACTCGATCTCCTCGCGGCGCAGCGGCCTCAGCTCATAGATCTGGCACCGCGAAAGCAGCGCCGAGTTGACCTCGAAGTAGGGGTTCTCGGTCGTCGCCCCGATCAGGGTGACGAGGTCCTCCTCGACGGCCGGAAGCAGGGCGTCCTGCTGCGCCTTGTTGAAGCGGTGGATCTCGTCGAGGAAGAAGATCGTGGGCTCGCCGGCGCCCCGGCGCCGCTCCTCGGCGCGCTCGATCACCGCGCGCACCTCGGCGCGCCCCGCGTTGACCGCAGAAACCTCCTCGAACTGGCCGCGCGCGGCGGTGGCGATGATCCGCGCCAGGGTCGTCTTCCCCGAGCCCGGTGGGCCGTAGAAGATCGCCGAGTGCGGCTCGCCGGACTCGACCGCCACGCGGAGCGCCGAGCCCTCGGCGAGGAGGTGCTCCTGTCCCACAAGCTCGTCGAGCGTCCGCGGGCGCATTCGCACCGCGAGCGGCGCCTCCTCCGGGGGGACGCTCGTGCGTCGCCCTCGCTCCTCTCCGGTGTCGAACAGTCGCTCCATCGAGGTCTCCGAATCCAGTATGACCCGGACTCGGGCGCTCGCGGCCGCGCCGCGCGAGCGCCGGGCGTGGCGGCAGTAACCTGCGTCGGGTGGAGGACGAGGCCGCAGTCGCGAGCTCCGATGCGCTCGGCACGCAGGCGGTCGAGTTGCTCCAGCGCCTGCTCCGGCTGGACACCGTGAATCCGCCCGGCAACGAGGAGCCGGCGCAGGAGCTGCTCGCGGAGACCCTCACCGAGGCGGGGTTCGAGTGCGAGCTCCTGGCCGCCGAGCCCGGGCGCCCCAATCTGGTCGCGCGGCTGCGCGGCGAGCGCGAGGGCCCGACCCTCTGCCTGCTCGGCCACGTAGACACGGTCCCCGCCGACCCCGCGGAGTGGAGCTTCGATCCCTGGTCCGGGGACGTCGTCGACGGGGAGGTGCGCGGCCGCGGCGCCCAGGACATGAAGGACCAGGTCGCCGCCGAGGTAGCCGCGGCGGCGGCGCTCGGCCGCGACGGTTGGCGGCCCCCGTCCGGCGAGCTGCTCGTGGTCGCGACGGCCGACGAGGAGATGGGCGCGGGCGCCGGCGCTCAGTGGCTGTGCCGCGAGCACCCCGAGAAGGTCCGCGCGGACTACGTGCTCAACGAGGGCGGCGGCGTGGCGTTCACGGTCGAGGGCCGGCGCTTCTACAGCCTCTGCGTCGGTGAGAAGGGAGTGTTCAGGTTCCTGCTCAGGTCCCACGGTCGAGCCGGGCACGCGTCGGTGCCGGCGCTCGGGGACAACGCCCTGCTGAAGCTCGCGCCCTTGCTCGAGCGCCTTCGCGAGCAGCCGCCGCTCGAGCCGACGCCCGAGGCGATCGAGCTCCTGTCCGCGATCACCCGGCGCGACCTCGGAGCAACCCCGGACGGGCTCTCGGAGACCGTCGAGTGGCTGAGGCGCCTGGCCCCGGAGCTGGCCGCGTACGTCGTCGAGCCGATGCTCCGGGTGACCCTGGTCCCGACCCAGGCGTCCGCGTCCCGGAAGGAGAACGTGGTCCCCTCCCGGGCGGAGGTGCTGGTCGACTGCCGCGTGCCCCCCGGAATGAGCGAGGCGGACGTCAGGGCCCGCGCCGCCGCGGTCCTCGGCCTGCCCGAGCTCGCCACGGACGCCGCCACCCCCGGAGTCGAAGACCGGAGCATGGCGGACACCGGCGCCCCCGGAGTCGCAGACGAGGGCGCGACGGGCATCGAGATCGAGTTCGCGGAGCACGTCGTCGGCAATCGCTCGCCGGCCCACACTGCGCTCGCCGAGCGGATCGAGTCCTGGCTCGCCGAGGAGGACCCCGGCGCCGTTTTGGTTCCGATCGTGATGGCGGGATTCAGCGACAGCCACTGGTTTCGGGAGGCGTTCGACTCGGCGACGGTCTACGGCTTCTGTCCGCAGCGCGAGCTCTCGCTGCCGGCGGCCGCGCCGCTCGTCCACGGGGCCGACGAGCGCGCCGCGGTCGCCGACATCGACCTCGGAGCGCGCTTCTATCGCGACATCGCCCAGGCGGTGCTGGGTTGAGCTCGGAGGGAAACGGCGCTTCGGCCCCTCGGGTCGAGTCCGGCTCCGGCAACGGCGCGGGCCCCGAGCCGCGCCTGCGGCTGGGAGGAATGGCGCTCCGCAACGGACTCTTGATCCACGGGCCGACGTCGTGGGCGGCGGCCGCGCGCACACCGGACGGCCGGATCGAGGTCTCCTCCGGGCGAAAGCCGGTCCTCTCCCGAGGGCGGCTCGGCTCCACCCCGCTGCTCAGGGGCCCTCTGCGGCTCGCCGAGGCATTCGCGGTCGTGCCGATCGCGCGCCGGCGCCTGCCGGTCGCCCGCCTGCCGGTCGAGGACGCTCGGGTGCTCGTCATCGCGGTGACGACCGCCGTCGTGAGCAGCGCGATCCGACGACTGGGACCCGCCTCCGTCGCCCGCGAGGGGATGGTCGCCGCGCTCGGGCTGCTCCCCGCGGCGACGGCGCTGCGCGACCGCGACCTGGCCGCCTACCACGGCGTCGAGCACAAGGCGATCGGCGCCTATGAGCGCGGCAGCTTCGACCCGGCCGACGCTCCCAAGGAGCACGACCGCTGCGGATCGAACCTGATCGCGCCGCTCCTGGTGCTCTCGCTCGCGGGCCAGCTCGTCGCCGAGCGGTTGATCGCGCGGCCGGGCCCGGTCGCCCGGGCGCTCGGCGGGATCGCCGGGATCTCCGGGGCCGTCGAGCTGTTCGCGTACGCGGAGCGGCACCCCGAGGCGCCGCTGGGGCGCGCGATCCACTCGATCGGGCACGAGATCCAGCGCCTGTTCTCGACCCGCGAGCCTTCCGCGGACCAGCTCGAGGTGGGCGCGGCAGCGCTCCGCGAGATCCTCCGCGCCGAGGGCTTCGCGGGTGGAGGAATTCAGCCAGGCTAGGCGCCTGTCGATACCTTGTAGTGGCGACCCCAGGGGGGAAGCCAGCTCTCAGATGGCAGCGCTCGCGATCCTGAACATCAGCTGGTACGACTTTCAGAACTTCGCGCAGCTGTGGATGCCGCTGATCTTCATGGGATTGCTCGTCTTCCTGGTCTGGCGGACGCTGAAGCTGATGCCGCGGACCAAGCCCCAGCAGATCACCCCCAAGTCCGCGAGCTCGGTCACCTGGGAGGACATCGCCGGCGTCGAGGAGACGAAGGACGAGCTGCGCGAGGTGGTCGAGTTCCTGCGCCGTCCGAGGCAGTTCAAGTCCCTGGGCGCGACGGTGCCGAAGGGCATCCTGCTTCACGGCCCGCCGGGCACCGGAAAGACCCTCCTCGCGAAGGCCGTGGCCCGCGAGTCGGGCGCCAACTTCTTCGGACAGTCGGCCTCCTCGTTCGTCGAGATGTTCGCCGGCTTGGGCGCCGCCCGGATCCGGCGCCTGTTCAAGCAGGCTCGCGAGCACGCCCCGGCGATCATCTTCATCGACGAGCTCGACGCCGTCGGCGCCCAGCGCGGCTCCGACATCTCCGGCGAGCGCGACCAGACGCTGAACCAGCTCCTCGTCGAGATGGACGGCTTCGACTCGCGTGACAACGTGATCGTGATGGCGGCCTCGAACATGCTCGAGAAGCTCGACAAGGCGCTGCTGCGGCCCGGGCGCTTCGATCGCCAGGTGTTCGTCCCCCCGCCGGACAGGAACGGGCGCGAGCGGATCCTCGGCGTCCACACTCGCAACAAGCCGCTCGCGCAGGACGTCGACATGGAGCGCCTCGCTCGCCACACCGCCGGGCTCACCGGGGCGGACCTCGCCAACCTCTGCAACGAGGCGGCGATCCTGGCCGGGCGATCGAATCGCGACTTCATCAGCCACGGCGACTTCGAGAGCGCCTTCGAGCGCGTCGTCGCCGGGCTCCAGTCGCGGAAGGTGATCACGGACCACGAGAAGCGGGTCGTCGCCTGGCACGAGGCGGGCCACGCGCTCGTCTCCGAGCTGCTGCCGAGCGTCGACAAGGTGCAGAAGGTCTCGATCGTGCCGCGGGGCAAGGCGCTCGGCTACACCCTCAACCTCCCCCAGGAGGACCGGTATCTGAAGTCGCGCGAGGAGCTGATCGACTACATGAAGGTCCTGCTCGCGGGCCGCGTCTCTGAGCAGATCACGTTCGGCCGCATCACCACGGGGGCATCCGACGACCTGAAGCGGGTCACCGACATCGCGCGCTCGATGGTCTACGAGTACGGGATGGGCACCTCGATCCGCTCTCATCAGGTCCCCGCCGACGACTACAACGTCTCGGAGGCGATGCGGCGGACCCGCGACGAGGAGGTGGAGGCGATCTCCGAGGAGGCCTACCGCGGCGCGTACCGGCTGCTGGCCGACCACCGCGACCTGCTCGACGAGATCGCCGAGCGGCTGCTCGCCAACGAGGTGATCGAGCGCGACGAGATCCGCGAGATCATGAGCGGCCGCCACTCGCGCGAGGAGCGGCCGGGCGAGCTCGGCGAGCGCGAGGACGAGCAGGCGCCTGCGGGCGATCGGGCGCGAGCCCTGGTCACGAAGCCCCCCGAGGCGCCCGAGACCTCCTAAGCGTTCCCGCCCCGAGATAGGGTTGGCCCGTGCGGCTTGGGGTCATCCCGGAGAGCCCGATCGAGCGCCTCGTCGCTCGCCTGAACGGCGCGCCGCAACCGCTGTTCGAGACCCAGATCGCCTTCACGCTCGGCCGGTTGGTGATGGTGGCGGCGAAGATCGGCGTGTTCGAGGCGCTCGCCTCCGGGCCGGCTCCCGCCGCGGCGGTCGCGGAGCGCTGCGGAACCGAGCCCGAGGCAACGGGGAAGCTCCTCTTCGCCCTCGCCGGAGCGGGCTATCTGCGCGCGAGCGGCGACGCCTACGAGCTCACCCCGATGTCGCGGAAGTGGCTGCTCCAGGACAGCCCCGACTCGCTCGTGGACAAGCTCCTCTTCCAGCTCACCGAATGGGAGTGGGTGGAGCACACGGAGGACTACGTGAGGAGCGGCGCGCCGCTCGAGATCCACGAGACGATCGGGACCGCGGACTGGGAGATCTACCAGCGGGGGATGCGGTCGATCGCCGGGATCGCGGCGGCGGAGGTCGCCGCTCGCATGCCCGTCCCCAAGGATGCGCGTGACCTGCTCGACATCGGGGGGTCGCACGGCTACTACTCGGTCGAGCTGTGCCGCCGCCACGACGAGCTTCGTGCCGTGGTGCTCGACCTGCCTCAGGCGATCGAGCACGCCGCGCCGCTGCTCGCGGCCGAGGGGATGGGGGACCGGGTCGTGCATCGCGCGGGTGACGCCCTAAGCGACGAGCTGGGGAGCGACGCCTACGACGCGGTCTTGATCGGGCAGCTCGTCCATCACTTCAGCGAGGAGGAGAACCGCGAGCTGGCCACGCGGGTGGCGAGAGCGCTCCGGCCCGGCGGCGTGTACGCGATCCTCGACTTCTTCCGCTCCTCCGAGCCCCGGCTGGCCGGGCAGGTCCCGGCCCTGTTTCAGTTCTACTTCGCCCTCACGAGCCGCTCCGGCACCTGGTCGCCCGAGGAGATGGCGAGCTGGCAGGAGCAGGCGGGACTGCGCCCGCGCCGCCCGATCCGGCTTCGCCGAGGACCGGGCGTGGGCATCCAGGCGGCCACCAAAACCTCCGGCTAGGCGACCCGGGTCCCGCACCCCCTGCCCGGAGCCCCGCGCTCCATAGACTCAACCCCCGCATGTTCGACTCGATCGACCACTTCGGCGTCGCGGTCTCCGACCTGGATCGCGCGACCGCGCTGTACGAGGGAGTGCTCGGGATGCCTGTCGTCCACCGCGAGACGGTCGAGGCGCAGGGCGTGGAGGCGCTCCTGCTCGAGATCGGCGACGGCCACGTGGAGCTGCTCCGCCCGCTCGGACCCGACACGGTGGTCGGCAGGTTCATCGAGAGCCGCGGCGAGGGCCTTCACCACGTCGCCTACCGAGTCGGAGACATCGACGCGGCGCTCGCCGGGCTCAAGGAGGAGGGGATCCGGCTGATCGACGAGGCGGCGAGGGTCGGGATTCGCGGCAGCCGGGTCGCCTTCCTCCATCCCAAGGCGACCGGCGGAGTCCTGACCGAGCTCGTCGAGCCGAACCCGAACCACGATTGAAGCTGAGGAGGAAGCGATGGTCGAGGATATGAAGCGAGTCGAGGTGGGGTTCGGCGGCGGTCAGGTGATGACCGTGAGGATCACGAACGGCACGCTCGGCGAGCTCCGACAGGCGGTCGAGCGCGGCCAGGGCTGGCACCACCTCGAGACCGAGGACGGGTCGGTGTCCCTCGACCTCGAGCAGGTGGTCTTCGTGCGGACCACCGGCGCCCCCCACACGATCGGCTTCTCCGGTCCGTGAAGAAGCTTCTCGCGGTGGGCGCGGCCGCGATCGGGGCGGTGGCGCTGTGGTGGCGGAAGAACCCCTCGGCGTGCCCGTATGGCCAGCGGTTCTGGGTTGAGGCGCCGCATCCCATGATCACTAGGGCTCGCCTGCGGGAGATCCTCGAGCCCGAGCCCGGCGAGCGGGTGCTCGAGGTCGGGCCGGGCACCGGCTACTACACCATCGACCTCGCGGAGTGGGTGGGCGCCCACGGCTCCGTCGAGATCGTCGACATCCAGCAGGAGATGCTCGACCACACCGTGCGCCGCGCCCGCGAGCGCGGCCTCTGGAACGTCGAGGCGACCCGCGCCGACGCCCGCGAGTTGCCCTACGACCCGGACAGCTTCGACGCCGCCGTCATGATCACGGTCCTCGGCGAGGTTCCGGACCAGGACGAGGCGCTGCGCGCGGTGACCCGGGTGCTTCGCCCCGGCGGTCGGCTCGTCGTCGGCGAGCTGTTCGGCGACCCGCACATGGTCACGCTCGGCTCGCTCCGCCGCCGGGCCGAGGCCGCGGGGCTTCGCTTCGAGCGGCGGGTGGGGCCCCGGCTGGGCTACTTCGCGCGGCTCGTCGCCTGATCGCTCGGGCGTCCAGGCGCGCGCGCCCCTACGGAAGCAGTCCGTCGATCGCCCGCCGCGCGCGGTCAAACGCGCCCGCGTCCCCGAACAGGCGGTAGTTCGAGTTGGCGCCGAGGACGAGCGCGTAGAGCTCGAACGCCAGAAGCTTTGGATCGGCGACGCCCGCCAAACCGGCCTGCCGCTCGAGCTCGGCGAGCCAGGCGCCGATCGCGCCGCGGAGCCGCTCCTGGACGGCGCCGGGGCGATCGTCGAACTCGGTCGAGGCCGCGGCGAAGAAGCAGCCGCCGGGGAACACCTGGCGCTCCACGTAGTCGAGGTAGCGATCGGTGAGCGCCCGCAGCCTCGGCGCGCCGTCGGGCTCGCGGAGCGCCGGCTCGACCACCTCGCCGACGAAGCGGCGCGAGGCCTCCTCGATCGTCGCGAGCTGGAGGTCCTCCTTGGAGCCGAAATGCCCGAACAGGCCGCTCTTCGACATCCCCAGCTCAGCGGCGAGCCGGCCGATCGTCAGCCCCTCGAGGCCCTCCGAGGACGCGAGATCGACTGCGCGGTCGAGGATCGCCTGCCGCGCCCCCCCGCCCTCGCCGTCCGGGCGCCGCCCCCGTCCGGGCGCCGCACGTCCATTTGCGGGCGCGGTGCGCCCCTTCGTCCTGGTCCCCATGCCGGGATCATACTCGGCTTGTCGCACGAACGTTCGTGCGCTACGATCCCTCGTCCCATAACCACTCCAGAGGAGGCGAAATGACGGAATACGCGGTGAAGAGGATCGACGAGATGGAGGCGATCTACGGGAAGGCGTTCAAGCGCGCCCGGGCGGAGCTGGGCGTGAACGCCTTCGGGATGCAGGTGCTCGACTTCCCTCCCAACGCGACGCAGTACCCGGAGCACGACCACGCCGAGGACGGCCAGGAGGAGGTCTACGTGGCGCTTCGCGGCTCAGGCGAGATCGAGATCGAGGGCGAGCGGCACCGGCTCGACCCCGAGACGATGGTCCGCGTCAGCCCGGGCGTCAAGCGGAAGATCTGGACCGGCGACCAGGAGCTACGCCTGCTCGCGATCGGCGGCGTGCCGGGCGCCGGCTACGAGGCGCCCGAGCTGACCGAGCTGGGCGGGCTGGACCCGTTGGCGCAGGGGAACTAGCCGGCGAGCGCGCCCCACAGGCGCTCCTCGGCGTCCAGGACGGCTCCAGCCTCGAGACGCACGCGGGACCACAACTCCGCCTCGGGCCCGCTCGCCTCGCTCGCCGCGAGCAGCGCTCCGGCGAGCGAAGTCCAGCTCGCGGCGACGGTCGCGGCGAGGCTCGCGTGCTCGCTGCCCGCCTCCTCGAGGAACCGCGAGTACATGAGGCGGAAGTTCCCGCCCCCGGTTCCGCGCCGCTCGATCACCTGGTAGCAGAAGCGCGCGCACCACTGCCAGTCCTCGAGCTCTTGCGGCCACTCGCCCACCTCGCGAGCGAACCGGCGAAGCGCCGGGAGCCCCTCGAACTCGCCCAGGGGCGGATCGATCATCTGCCGCGCGTTGCGCTCAATCGCCGGCGGCGCGGCGGCGCGGAGGTCGCCGAGCGCCCCGGGCTCCGTGACCGTGAACATGTGCCCCTCGAGCGGAAACACCGGGTGGCTCCCGTGGCGGGCGCGAGAGAGGCTCTCGATGCTGCTGGTCTGGAGCTCCTCGAACGAAGTGTCCGACAGGTACGCGACGCCCGCGCCGTAGCCCGCCAGGACCACCGCGTGGCCCGGGAAGTGGGCGGACCTCCCGTAGTGGTCCAGGTAGTAGAGGTCCGTGAGCAGGATCGGCGGCCGGTCGGCGTCCACGGCGGCGCGCGCCGCGCTCCAGGCCTCGTCAGGGTCGGCAAACGTCTCCAGGCTGATCGGCGCGCCGGTGAGCTCGACGAACTGCTCTTCCAGGCGCCCGACCCGGCCGTTGGTGAAGCGCGAGGGCGACTGCCCGTCGATCGCCACGTAGTAGAAGCTGAGCCCGGCGCCCAGGCCGAGCGCCATCTCCTCGGACACCGGCGCCCCGTGGAAGGCGAGCACGTTGCGAAGGGCGGTGGATCCGCAGTGGTCGCCGGGCACGTGGCGGTAGCCGCGAACCATCCGGGGCGCAGTGCTCGCCTCCACGCCGACGATTCTTTCGGATCTCCGCGGGGGCCTATCCTCCGCCCGGTGCTCGACCGGCTGGGGAAATTCGATCTGCGCCTCCTTCGCTCCATGCGGACGAGCCACCACTCGCCGGGCGCCGAGGCGACGATGAGGGCGCTCGGCTACGCCGGCGAGTGGGGTGCCGTCTGGGTGGCGATCGGCCTCGTGAGCGCCGCCGTCGACCCCGCCAAGCGAGAGGGCTGGCTGCGAGCGGCCGCGGTCGCGCCGGCGGCGATCGGCCTCAACTACGCGGTCAAGGCGACGGTGCGACGTCAGCGTCCTCGGCTGCGGCGCCTCCCGCCGCTGGCCGGCGCGCCGACCGAGCTGTCGTTCCCATCCGCCCACGCGACGTCCTCGATCGCCGCGGCCACCGCGATGGGCCGCGTCTCGCCCCCGGCGCGGGCTCCCCTCTACGCGCTCGCCGGAGCGATCTGCCTCACCCGGCCCTATCTGGGCATGCACTACCCCTCCGACGTGATCGCCGGCGCGGCCTTCGGCGCCGTCCTGGGAGCCCTGTGGCCCGGACCGCTCGCGAGGGGGCCGGAGGACCGCCTGATCGACCTGGTCGCGAACGCCGCCCGCTCGGAGGCCGCGTTCGACGACGGGACGGGGGCCGGCGAGTCGGGAGCGGCGACGCCTGCCCCAGGGGTGCGCGGACAGGGCGAAGCCGCCGGCTCGTGAAGATCGGGATCGTCGGCCTCCCGAACGCCGGCAAGACGACGCTCTTCAACGCACTGACCCGGGCCGCCGCCGAGACGGCCGCCTACCCGTTCACCACGGTCGAGCCCAACCTCGCGATCGTCGAGGTCCCGGACGATCGCCTCGCGCGCGTGGCCGCCACCACCGGCGCCGCTCCCTCCGTCCCCGAGACGATCGAGTTCCGAGACATCGCCGGCCTGGTCCGCGGCGCGGCGGCGGGTGAGGGCCTCGGCAACCGGTTCCTGGCGGAGATCCGGGAGACCGACGCGATCTGCCACGTGGTCAGGGCCCACGGCGACGAGCGGGTCCCGCACCCCGAGGGGCGCGTCGATCCGCTCGCCGACGCCGAGACCGTGGATGCCGAGCTCCTGCTGGCCGACCTCGAGCAGGCCGAGCGCCGCCTGGAGAGAGCGGGAAAGCAGGCGGGATCGGGCGAGCGGGAGGCGGTGGAGGAGCGCGACTGGCTCGTGAGGGTGGTCGAGGCGCTCGGGCGGGGAGAGCCGGCGCGAGGCGTTCCGGCTCCGGCCGCGGCTCCCGCGTTCCTGCGCCACCTCGGGGCGCTGACCGCCAAGCCGGTTCTGTACGTCGCGAACATCGAGGAGGGCGATGCCGAGCCTCCCGCGGCGCTCGTGGGCTACGCCGAGCGCTCCGGCGCCGCGTGCGTCGCGGTCAGCGCCCGGATCGAGGCCGAGCTCGCCGAGCTGGCCCCGCCTGAGGCGGCCGAGCTCCGGACCGAGCTCGGGCTCGCCGAGTCGGGGCTCGAGCGCCTCGTTCGCGCCGCCTACGACCTGCTCGACCTGATCACCTTCTTCACCGCGCACCGGGGAAGCGAGGCCCGGGCACGGGCGCTTCGCAACGGACTGACGGCCTGGGACGCCGCCGGCACGGTGCACACCGACATCCAGGCCGGCTTCGTCCGCGCCGAGGTGATCGGCTGGCGGGAACTCGTCGACGCCGGCGGGTACGCCGAGGCGCGCGAGCGAGGCCTGATCCGCACCGAGGGACGCGACTACGTGGTCCGCGACGGAGACATGATCACGATCCGCCATTGAACCGCCCGGGGCGCCGGCCACCGGAAGGCGGGCCGAAGTAGATTCCGGGTGTGCGGACCGAGGCGCGCTTCCCCGGCGTCGCCGCCGACGCGGGTCACTACGAGAGCTTCTTCGTCAAGGCGACTCGCCCGACCGGCGGGCAGGGGGTGTGGATCCGCCACACGGTCCACAAGCGCCCCGGTGAGGAGCCGACCGCGGCTCTTTGGCTGACCCTCTTCGACGCCGACGGTGCCGGGCCGCGCGCGGTCAAGGCGAGCTTCGGCGCCGATCGGCTGTCGGCGCCGGACGGCGCCTACATCCGGATCGACGACGCGGAGCTTCGCCCGGACGAGGCAAGCGGGCGGATCGCGGCGGCGGGCCTCGAAGGTCGGTGGGACCTCCGCTTCGACGATCCCGG
>Ga0066652_100001010_pt1 | contig 14101 bp, 12 predicted proteins | sample GraSoiAngelo_101_FD_71413 | JGI IMG/M metagenome (GOLD analysis project Ga0066652, IMG submission 71413) | Grasslands soil microbial communities from the Angelo Coastal Reserve, California, USA - 14_0903_02_30cm | ecosystem: Environmental > Terrestrial > Soil > Grasslands | place: USA...
ACGGGCCGCGGCCGAATCACCAAGGCCACAAAGACCACGAAGATCACAAAGTTGTTTTGTAGCACCCTATTTCTTCGTGACCTTTGTGATCTTTGTGACCTTCGTGATGAGCCGCCGGCCGTCACTCCCCTGGTAGACATCAGTTACACTACGGATTCCCAGCACTTATCAGGAGATCCTCCCGCATGAAAGCTCTTGCGATTCGCTCGATGTCGGCCATGGCCCTCGCGGCGGCCCTGCTGTGGACGCCGGTCGGCGCCCAGGACCGGCTGAAGTCGATGCCCGGCTACGACCAGTATCAGAAGATGGCGCGCGAGATTCCCGGCTCGGTGAAGCTCGGCTCGATCAACGCCCAGTGGCAAGACGACGGGTCGTCGTTCGAGTACGCCTGGGACGGCAAGCGCTACCGCTACGACGTCGCCACGAAACAGGCGACGGCGATCGGCGAAGTGTCGGCCGGAGCGGGGCAGCTCGGCGGCCGCGGCCGCGGCGGCCAGGGGGGCGGCCAGCCGGCGCGCGGGCGACAGTTCGACTCCGCGGAATCGCCGGACAAGAAGCTCAAGGCGTTCTACAAAGACCGTAACGTCTGGCTCAGCAACGCCGACGGCAGCAACGCCGTGGCGCTGACCACCGACGGCAGCGAGAAGGACCGCATCAAGTACGGCACGGCGAGCTGGGTCTACGGCGAGGAGCTGGCGCAGCGCACCGCGATGTGGTGGTCGCCCGACAGCCGCCTGGTCGCCTACTACCGCTTCGACGAAACCGGCGTGCCCGACTTCTACCTGCAGATGAACCAGACGCAGGTCCAGGACACGCTCGACGTCGAGGCCTATCCCAAGCCCGGCAAGCCCAACCCCGTCGTCGATCTCTTCGTCTACGACGTGGCCGCGAAGAAGACGATCAAGATCGACGTCCGCGACGGCAAGCCGTTCGACAATTCCAACATCGGGCATTACGTCTACAACATCAACTGGGCGCCCGACGGGCAGGACCTGCTGCTCAATCGCACGAACCGCCGCCAGAACATCCTCGAGTTCGCGTCCTGCAGCCCGGAGACGGGCAAGTGCCGCCCGATCGTCCATGAGGAATGGCCGACCGGCTGGATCGAAAACCGCCCCGAGATGCGCTTTCTCAAGGACGGCAAGCGCTTCATCTGGGAATCGCAGCGCAACGGTTTCAAGAACTTCTATCTCTACGACCTGTCGGGAAAACTGATCGCTCCCTTGTCGACGCTGACCGCGCACGAGGCGGAGAACATCGTGCTCGTCGACGAAGCGCGCAACCTGCTCTTCTACACGGCGCGGGACGGCGACAACTTCATGAAGCTGCAGCTCCACCGCGTCGGGCTCGACGGCAAGGGGGACAAGCGTCTCACCGATCCAGCGTTCAATCACACGGTCAGCGCGTCGCCCGACGGCAAATTCTTCATCGATGTCGCGCAGACGCACGACAAGGCGCCGTTCACCCGCCTGATCGACAGCAACGGCGCGATGGTCTCCGAGATCGCGAAGAGCGACACGACGAAGTTCGATCAGCTCGGCCTGAAGAAGGTCGAGATGTATACCTACCTCGCGGCCGACGGCAAGACGCAGCTGCGCGGACTGATTCATTTCCCGTCGAACTTCGATCCGTCGAAGAAATACCCGGCGCTCGCCGGCGTCTACGGCGGTCCGGCGTCCGCGGCGACCAGCGAGCGCTTCACGCTGCCGAGTGCGCTGACGGAGTACGGGTTCCTCGTGCTGCAGCTCGATTCGCGCGCGGTGCCCGGGATGGGGAAGCGCACGCTCGATCAGATCTACCTGAAGCTCGGCCAGGTCGAGATGGACGACATGACCGCCGGCGTCAAGGCGCTCTGGAGCCGGCCGTATTTCGACAAGAACCGGGTCGGCATCCACGGGTCCTCGTACGGCGGCTACAGCGCGGCGATGACCATCCTCCGCTACCCGGATGTCTGGGCGGCGGCGTCGGCCGCGTCGCCACCGACCGACTGGCGCAACTACGACACGATCTATACCGAGCGGTACATGTGGATCCCCGAGGAGAACAAGGACGGCTACGACGCCGGGTCCGCGATGACCTATGCCGCCAACCTGAAGGGGCGCCTGCTCATTTACTACGGCACCGCCGACAACAACGTCCACCCGTCGAACGCGATGCAGTTGATCAAGGCGCTGCAGCAGGCGGGCAAGAGCTTCGAGGTCCAGGTCGGACCCGACCAGGGACACTCGAACGTCAACCAGCAGCGGATGATGGAGTTCTTCATCGAGAACCTCGTCCTCCATCCGCAGGCGCCCGCGGTCTCCGGCACTGGTCCGGCGGGACGCTGATGGCGGCCTACGTGATCGTCCAGGTCGACGTGAAGGATCCCGGCCGCTACGAGGCTTACAAGACGATGGTGCCGCCGAGCCTCGAGAAGTTCGGCGGACGCTTCCTGGTGCGCGGTGGCAAGACCCACACGCTCGAGGGCGACTGGGCGCCCAAGCGCTTCGTGATGGTGGAGTTCCCGAGCGTCGAGCAGGCGAAGGCGTGGTGGGCGTCGCCGGAATACGCGGAAGCCAAGGCGCTCCGCCAGGCGACCGCCGACTCGATGCTCATCGTCGCTGAAGGCGTGTAGCGCGAGGGGCGAGGGGCGAGGAGCGGGCGAGGCGCGATGACGATCTCCAGGCGCGGGGCGTTCAAGACACTCGCGGCGGCGGTTCCGGCCTTCCGGCTGAAGCCGGAAGCCACAAGTTCCAAAGAAGTCAGCCGGTCGAAAAAGAGATCTCCGACGCTGCCGACCGGCGGATGCACGAACGCGACGCTGACGTTCGCCGCGCTCGTGCTCCGTTCAGCTAATCACATCGCGAGCTGATGACGCAGGGCTGAAGCCCTGCGCTACTTTTTCGCCGGTTCGACGTTGAGCTCGCCGAGCTTCGCGGCCATGTCTTCAGCCGACGTGGCCGGCTTGATGGTCTTCTCGATCGCCTGGATCTTGCCGTCCTTGCCGATGTAGAAGGTCCAGCGGTTCGCGACGCCGGACTGCCCGAGCACGCCGTAGGCCGTGGCCGTCGCCTTGGTCGGGTCGCTGAGGATCGGGAAGTCCGCTTCCTTCTTCTCGACGACGCCGCGGGTGCCGCCGAGGTCCACGCTCTTGGCCTTGGCGAACTCGATGTTCTTGTCGATCGGGTCGACGCTGGCCATGAAGTACTCGACGTTGTACTTCCGGATCATGTCGCCGTGCTCCGCCAGCGACTTGCACTCGATCGTGCAGCCGGCGGTGAGCGCCTTGGGAAACCACGCGACGACGACCGCCTTCTTGCCCTTGAAGTCCGAGAGCTTATAGGTCTTGCCGTCGCTCGCCTGGAGCGAGAAGTCCGGCGCCTGGTCGCCGACCTTGAGCTCGGCGGTGGTGGTCGTGGTGGACGTGGCGGGGGCCTGGGCCGAGGCCGTGGCTGCCGCGATCGCGACGAGCGCGGCGGTCGTCAGAAAACGCATCGACTATCCTCCTGAAATCAGAAACGGGAATCCGTCCTATGTTACGCGAAAGACGAACCGGTCACTGGCGCTGAAGTTCAGGAGGGAGCAGAGCACGACCGCCACCAGGTTGGCGGCGACCGGAGGGAGACCGAGCAATCCGACGAACAGCCGCATGAGCACGAGGTTGCCGGCGAGCGAGATCAAGCCGTTGCTGGCGTGAAAGCGCCACAGGCGCTGCGCGCGGGATCCGGGCCCCAAGGGACGATCGCGCCAGGTCCAGCGTTCGTGCCAGGCGAAGTTGTGGAGGACAGCGAGCTCGACCGCGACCGCCGTCGCTGCCAGGTAGTGCGCGCCGAGGCGAATCAGGCCCGCGAGCACCGCGAGTTGGACGACGAATCCGAGGATCCCGACCCCGTTGAAGCGCAGGAAGCGGAGCATCTACCGGTAAGGCGCAGGACAGGCTAGACTCGGCTCATGCTGCGCAGCATCGGCGCGGTGGCGGCCGGATATGTCGTCTTCGGCGCGTTGGCGACCCTGATATTCCAGCTCTCGGGCCAGGATCCGCACGACGCGGCGCCCGTCGCGTTCAAGCTGGCCACGGTCGTGTGGGGCGCCGTGTGCGCGCTGATGGCGGGATGGCTCACGGCCCGCATCGCGGTGCGCCGCCCCACCACCCACGCCGCCGTTCTCGCCGGCGTCATCGTCCTCGGCGCCGCCGTCTCGATGGCCGCGCGTCCCAACGACGCCGCCTGGACCCAGGCCGCCGCGATCGTGGTGATGGCCCCCTGCGCCCTGCTCGGAGGCGTCCGCGCCTCGCGCACCCGCCCGTCGTATTGACGCCAGAAAGGCCCACTTCGGACCGCGGGCCGAAGGTAAGCAGATGCGTCCAAGCCGCCGTAATAACAGTATTTACGGAGGCATGGATTGATGAAATCTCGGAGGTTTTCGGCCCTGTGCGGGGCAATTGTCGCGGCGGCCGTGGTGTTCCAGGGGGCCGGCGAGGCCCAGGTCCGCAAGCCGAGCGGCGTGTCGGCGATCACCCAGGCCGACATGAAGGAGTGGCTGACCTACATCGCGTCGGACCAGCTCCAGGGACGGCAGGTCTACACCGAGGGGCTCGGCCTCGCCGCGTCCTACATCGCGGAACACCTCAAAGCCTGGGGCGTCAAGCCGGGCGGCGACGACGGGACTTACTTCCAGGTCGTCAAGGTGCTTGGCGTCAACACCAAGCGCAATTCGACCGTCACGCTTACGGTGAATGGCCAGAGCAAGACCTTCAAGGACGGTGAAGGCGTGACCTTTCCGACGAACCAGGGAGGCAAGCAGACGATCACCGGCACGGCCGAGTTCGTCGGCTACGGCCTCAGCATCCCCGAGCAGGGTCTCGACGACTACAAGGGGAAGGACGCCAACGGCAAGGTCGTCATCTATCTTGGCGGTCGCGGGCCCTCGGTCCTGACCGCGACGCAGAATCGCCTCCTCGGCGCGCGCGCGCGCAACGCCATCGAACTGCAGCACGCGGTTGCGGCGATCGGACCGGCCGGCGGTGGGTTCGGCCGTGGCGGACGGCAGGGTGGTGCGGCACCTGCGGCCGCGACGCCCGCGACGGGCACGGCGAATCCGGCGACCGCGACACCCGCCCCTGTGACCGGCACGCTGCCCAATACTGCTCCGGGCGCGGCGGCCGCGGCGCAACCGGCGGCCGGCGCCGGACGCGGCGGCGCCAACGCCAGCCTCGGCGAGTTCCAGACGGTGCAGCGGCTCGACAACAAGATCGCGCCGCAGATCACTGCCGGCGACGCCTTCTTCGAGTTCCTGTTCAGCGCCGCGGGACAGAAATACGCCGACGTCAAGGCGAAGGCCGACGCGCGCGACCCGCTGCCCGCGGCCTCGCTCGGCGATGTCTCGATCACCATCAACGTGAACGCGGATTACGAGATCGTCCAGACCCGGCTGACGCGCAACGTCGTCGGCATCATTCCCGGGACCGATCCGAAACTGAAAGACAGCTACGTGATGTTCGGCGCGCACTACGACCACATCGGCTACCAGCAGACGCCGCCCGGACAGGGGCGCGGCGGTGGCGGTGGCGGTGGCGGTGGGGCGGCCGGCGCGGCGCCCGCGGCCGGCGGCTGTGTCGGCCAGTCGCGCGACACGCCGCGCCCGGGCGACAACATCAACAACGGCGCGGACGACGACGGATCGGGAACCGTGTCGATCATGGCGATCGCGAAAGCGTTCGCGACCGGGCCGCGGCCGAAGCGCTCGCTGCTCTTCGTGTGGCACACCGGCGAAGAGGCCGGTCTCTACGGCTCGCGCTACATGGCCGACTATCCGGTCGTGCCGCTCGACAAGGTGTCGGCGCAGCTGAACATCGACATGGTCGGCCGCAACCGCTGCGACGATCCGAAGGAGTCGAACACCGTCTACGTCGTCGGTTCGGATCGCATCAGCACCGAGCTGCACAACATGAACGAGGAATCGAACGCCGGGCTCGAGAAGCCGATGAAGCTGGACTACGAGATGAACGATCCGGCCGACCCCGAGTCGATCTACACGCGCAGCGATCACTACAGCTACGCGTCGAAGGGGATCCCGATCATCTTCTACACGACGGGGCTCCATCGCGACTATCACTACGTCACCGATGAAGTCGCCAAGATCGAGTTTCCGAAGATGGCGCACATCGCGCAGCTCGTCTACACGACCGGGCTGAAGGTGGCCAACATGGATCACGTCCCCGTGCGCGACAACCAGGGTCCGCGCAAAGGCAAGGGCGCCGGCGGCAAGATCGGGGGATCGTAGGTCTCCGCTGGTCAATGCCCAATGGCAAATGCCAAATGACAAGGGCGACGGACACCGGCCATAGCGTAAAGAGGATCAGGCCCGCGCCGGTGGGCCTGGGGATTCTCAGCGGCATCACCATCGCGGCCGCCGTCACCACGATCACGATCGCGGTGGCGGCGGCCGTCGGCTGTATGAGAAGGGCCGTCGCCCAGACGAGCGCCGCGAGCGGGACCGGGATGCCGATGAATCCGCCTCCGCCATCGGGCTTCGGCGCGGCAGGCCCGTCGCCTTCGCCCAGGGGCTTCGGCGAGACGGAGCTGTCGACGTTGAAGGAGGCCAGCCGCGTGATCGCGCACGCCGCGTGGACGAAGGCCGCAGCCCAGAGCGCGGCGCCCACCGCACCGTCCGCGTGGAGCAGCCAAATCGAGCACAGTGGCGGCGCGATTCCGAAGGCGATCGCGTCGGACAGGCTGTCGAGCTCGATGCCGAGGGCGCGGCGGCGCGGGTCGTTGCCGAAGCGCCGGGCGAAGCGGCCGTCGAACGTGTCGGCGATCACCGCGATGGCGATGGCGATGCCGGCTACGCCGCTCCGTCCTGCAGCCGCTCCAGCGAGGGCGCCGGCGCCGAAGGCGAGCGACAGATAGGTGAGCGAGTTGCGCCGGTCGAACGCGTCGGCCGGCGAGCTCATCGCACCGGGAACAGCGAATGCAGCGCGACCCACGTGCGCAGCACGCGCGGCAGGAACGCCTGGGGCCTGACGCGGTGGACCATCGCGTAAATCGACAGGCGATCCACGAGGATCTCGGCCAGCGCCGCACCAAACGCGGCGTGCCATGCGTCACGATTGACCGTGACGCCGGCGGCCGCAGCGAAGCGGGTCGCGTGCAGGACGATCAACCGCTCGACCCACGGGCGATCGACGTCCGCGGGCGACACGAAGCACAGGAACTCCGCGAGGTCGCGCACCGGCGTGCCGATCGCCGCGAGCTCCCAGTCGAACGCGCACAGGCGGAAGCGCGGGGCGACAGATTCGGGGTCAGGTCTGGGTTTGTTGGCAGGCCGGTCAGCCCCGGGGTCAGGTCTGCGATCCGCGGCGGGTTCGACCCTGCGCAAGCAGACGTTCCGCGGATTGAAGTCGTTGTGGATCAGCGTCTGCGGGGCGTCCTCGAGCAACGGACGCCACTCGGCAATTCGCTCGATGAGCGCGTGTTGCATCGACGGCAGCGACAGCCCCACCGCGCGCGCAAACAGCGGTGCGGCATGGTTCGCCAGCGCCAGCCACAGCGGCGTCATGTCGATCATGGTGGCCGTTGTTCGCGCCGCCGCCATCCACGGCCGCTGCTGCAACTCGTCGACCCGCGAATGCCAGGCGCCATGGATCGCGGCGATTCCGTTCACGGCGGTCTCGACGTGACTTGTCATCCACGCGTCTGACCGATCGACCGCGTCGAGGAGGGGCGCGCCGCGGAGATCCTCGAGGACGACGCTCCATGCCTGCGCGTCGGGATCGGCATGGGTCGAGACCACGTGGGGGGTGTGTGCGCGCAGTACGGGATCGCCGTCGCGATAGAGAGCGATTTCGCGGGCCGCGCCTTCCGCGGTGCCGAGCCGGGCGCCGAACTCACGATAGGCCGCACCGAGTCGTTCGCCGCAGATACCCGCGAGCGCCTCGCCGACCGCGTGCACGTCCGCGGCGCGCGCGGGAATCTTCAGGACCAGTGGACGGGCGTCCGGGCCGGGCACGCGGAAGAGGCCGCAGGCGCCCCCGGACTGCCACGCCGTCAGCTCGCTGATGATGCTGTGGCCCGTCGCGAACGGCACCGCTCCGAGCGCGGCGGTGTCGATGCCGCCGCCGCGGCGGGCACGGCTTCGCTTCGGCGCCGGGAGCATCGAGCTCTGGACGAAGGCGGCGAAGTAGCGGTCCATCAGGCCGGCATCGAGGGCGGGGACGTCGACACCGGCCTCGGCAACCGCGGCGAGCGTGCGCCGGGCGTCCAGCGCCGGCGCGCGATCCTGCTCGTGCAATTCGGGCATCGTCAGGCCATCCGTCGCCTCGTCGAGAAAGAACGATCGCAGCGGCCGCAGCGGGTGATCCGCGTCGCTGGTCGCGTCGCGCAGGCGGTCCGTCCAGTCGCGATAGGGCACGAGCGTGACGTCGTAGCCGTAGAGGCGCATCCACAGCACGCACTCCCGCCAGTGCCGCGGCCGCGGATGCACGAGGTGCGATGTGTCGAGGCCCGGCACGCTCGACAGCGCGACGATCGCGTTCGCGACGGCGTCCACCGGCAGCGCGTCGAGCCGCCAGTCGAGGTCCGGTGCGGTGCCCATCCGGACGCAGCCGGCGATCATTCGCGACAGCATGTCGTCGCGATTGAATCGTCCGGTGCGGCTGTCGCCCGAGATGAGCGCGGGACGATGGATCCGCGTGCGCAAGCCGCGTCCTCCGGCCTCGCGCACCAGCGCCTCCGCCACCGCCTTGCTCTGCGCGTAGCCGAAGTGGAGTCCGTCGATGGTGCCGAGCGCGTGATGCCGCTCGTCGACCGCGCGGGGTCCGGCCGTCGAATAGCAGACGCTGACGCTCGACACGAAGTGGAACGACGCGCCCGCGTCGCACGCGAGGCGCAGCAGCTCCCGCGTCGCCAGGACGTTGACGTCGCGCAGCGCGTCGTAGCCGGCGATCCAGTTGATCGAGGCGCCGGCGTGGACGATCGCGTCGACGTCACCGATCAGGGCCTGCCAGACGTCCGGGTCGAGGCCCGCGGCCGGCTGGGACAGATCGCCTCGTACCACCGTCACCCGCGGCCTGCCAGCAGGCACAGACTTGACCCCGGAGTCTCGCGCCAGGCAGGTGACGTGCGCGGACGAGCGCTCCAGCAGCACATCGAGGATCGCCGAGCCGAGGAAGCCGGTCGCGCCGGTGAGCAGCACGTGCCGGGCTTCGATCAGCGACTGCGGGCCCCTGGACGCGCGCGGCTGGATCTCGGGAGCGAGGACGGCGTCCGCGCGCATGCGGTCCAGGACGTCACCACCCGACGATCCGCCGAGCGTCGCGCACAGTGAGCGGACCGTCGAGTGCTCCGCCACGGCATCGGCCGGGACGGCGATCCCGAGCGCCAGCTCGAGCTCACCCGCCAGCTCGAGGCACCCCAGTGAATCGAGCCCGAGACGCGCGAACGGCACATCGAGGCCGACGGCTTCCAGCGGCAGGCGCAGCGCGCGCGCCGCGGCGGCGGTGACCACCGGCTCGAGGCTCGCGGGTGCCGTCTCGAGCGGGTCGAGAGCCCCGGGCCCCGTGCTTCGACGCGCCGGCGACAGCGAGTGCAGCGCGGCACGCATCAGGCCGCCCAGTACGACACCGGCGTGAGACGGCCGTTCAGCAGGCCCTCGCGACAAAGGAAGCGCTGCAGCTTGCCGCTCGTCGTCTTCGGGATCGACCCAGGGGCCACCAGCGCGACCGCGCTGACCTGGATCCCGTGCGCCGCGCCGACCGCTTCGCGGATATTGAGGATGAGCGCGTCGGGCGTTTCGTCTCCGCCGCCGCTGTCCAGTTCCGCCGCGACGGCGACCTGGTCGCCGTCCACGCCCGGCATCGCGAACACCGCGCAGCAGCCCGCGCGCAGGAATGGCGAGGCGCGCTCGACGGTTCCCTCGATGTCCTGCGGGAAGTGCTTGACGCCGCGCACGATCAGGATGTCCTTGATCCGCCCGGTGACGTGGAGCCCGTCGGCGGCAATGACCCCGAGGTCGCCGGTCCGGAGGAACGGCCCCTCCCCGGTCCCGGCCATGCACGCGTTGAAGACGTTGTCGGTGATCTCCGGCTGACGCCAGTAACCGGCGGCCACGCCAGGCCCCGACACCCAGATCTCTCCCGGTGTCCCAGCCTCCGCTTCGCGCAGCGTCTGCGGATCGACGATGCGGAGATCGGTACCGGCGGCAGGACGGCCGCATCCCGTTGCCGGCCCCTGGCCGGTCGTGACGAGCAGCGTCGCTTCGGCGAGCCCGTAACACGGACGAAAGGCCGATGGGTCGAAGCCGCAGGCGGCGAACGTGCCATGAAACGCGTCGAGCGTCGACTGGCGGATCGGTTCAGCGCCGTTGAAGGCCAGGCGCCACCGCCGCAGGTCGAGGCCATCACGCTCCGCCTCGCTGATGCGGCGCACGCACAGCTCGTAGGCGAAGTTCGGCCCGCCGCTGATCGTCGCGCCAATGGACGAAATGGCGCGCAGCCACCGAGCCGGCCGCTGGAGGAATGCCGCGGGCGACATCAGCCAGGCGGGGAAGCCGCTGAAGGCGGGCTGCAGGACACCCTGGATCAGTCCCATGTCATGGATCACCGGCAGCCACGACACCGACGCGCTCGAGCGATCGTGCCGCGCCTGTGCCTGCGCATCGGCGAGGTTGTGCACCAGGTTGGCGTGCGTCACCATGACGCCCCGCGGCTCGGCGGTCGAACCCGACGTGTACTGCAGGAACGCGACGTCCGAGGGATCGATGGCGGCGTCGCGGAAGCTCGCACCGGACCCGCTCTCCGCGTCGAGATCGATCCAGCGCGCCTGCGCCAGATCGGGCACGAGCGCGATGACGGCGCCGGCGCGCTGCGCCAGCGCGGCTGGGGCCAGGACGACCGCCGGCCGCGCGTCGCTGACGATCGCGCGCAGCCGCGCCAGCGTGCGATCGTCGGGATCGATGCCCGCACGGCCGGCGCGCGGCGGGTACGCCGACACCGCGATCGTTCGCGCGCGCAGCGCCGCGAAAAAGGCGGGAATGAAGCTCAGTCCAGGCGGGCACAGGATCAGCACGCGCGCGCCCACGCCGGCGGACGACGCGATCGACGCGGCGATCGCGGAGGCACGCTCGTCGAGCTCCCGCCACGTCAGCGACGCCCCTTCGCGCTCGCCATCGTCCAGGAACGTGTAGGCCCGCGCATCGCCGTGGGCGCCGGCGCGGTCGCGGAGGATCTGCGGCATCACACGCATGCGAGCGTCTCCTGGAAGCGGACGAGCAGATCGCGCACGTGTTCCTTGTTCTGGACGAGGTCGTCGAGCACCCACGCGCGCGTGTCGACCGCCGGCAGCACGTAGACGTGGACCGTGCCGGGCCGCGCATCGAGCCCGCGCTTCGGATCGACGTCCGGCGGGATGAAGAGGAACATCGGCACGATCGGCGCGTGCAGCTCGGTCGCCAGGTGGAACGCGCCTTTGTTGAAGTGGCCGACCATCCCGGTCGTCACGCGTTCTCCCTCCGGGCTGAGATAGACCGATTCGCGCGTGCGTTTCAGGACTGCTGTCGCGCGGGCGAAGATGCGGCGGCGTCCGGCAGGATCGAACTGCGGCACGGTGAAGAACGTGCCCATCATCGAGCTGATGATGCCGAGCGGCAGGATCTTGCGCAGGAAGCCGCTGAGGAAGAACCGCGTATTCGGCATCCCGAGCGCGACGAGGATGAAGATATCGAGCGTCGAGGTGTGATTCGACACGTAGATCGTCTGCCCGGACGGCCATGGCGGCGCGCCGTGCACGTCCACGTGGATGCCGTATAGGCGGAGGATGCCGCGGCTGATCGCCGTCGCGCAGGCGGCGTAGAGCCGCCGCGCGCGGAACAGCGTCACGATCCCGATCGGCACCATCAGCGCCGCGCCCGCGCACATCGTCAAGCCGGCGGCGAGCGCCAGCAGCCGTACGCGCCAGACTCGCGGCTCACGCCCGGGCAGCGCGTCGGCATAGAACGCCTTGTAGGGCTCGCCGTTGTACGGTTTGGTCGTGCTCACCGCGGCCTCCTGCAGACGACGACCTGCATCGCGAGATTGAGATGCCGTTCGAAGGCGAGGACCGGCGCGGTCAGGACCTTGCCGACGAAGTACGGCGCGATCATCCGCTTGAGATTGAGGCCCCGTCCTTTCAGCATCAGGAACGCGGCGCCGGTGAACAGGTAGAAGTAGGCGGGGAAGGCGCCGTACGGAAGGTAGTCGACGTACTCGAAACCGGCCCGCTCCACGAACTTCAAGAGGTGCTCGCGGTCGTAGAGGACAGTGTGCTGCGGAGCCTGCAGCCCTGGCCAGCGGTGCCGGAACAAGCGGAACGTCGTGCTGTCCAGCCGCGGCACTTCGATGACCATCGTCCCGCCCGGCTTCAGGACGCGATATGCCGTGCGCAGGCTTCGCACCGGATCGTAGTCGTGCTCGAGGAAGTGCCACATCGTGACGAGGTCGAAGCGCCGCTCCGCGAGCGGGGTCTCGTAGAAGAGACCGCAATGGAACTCGGCGCCGGCGAGCGCGGGATACGACGACAGGTCCTTGAAGTCGACGCCGGCCGTCCCGCTCCCGTACCGTTCGTGCAATCGCCGGAGGAACGTGCCGACGCCGCAGCCGACGTCGAGCACCTCGCTCGCGCGATCGAGCGAGACATAGCGCGACACGACGCGATCCTTGGCCGCGTCGAGCTGGTCCATGGCGCGGTCGAACGCCTTGTTCAGCGCGCCCCAGTTCGTCTTCCGGTGCGCGATGTATTCCTCGTCGTAGAAGTCCTTGATGTGCTCGAGCGACACGCGCGGGTTCTGGTATTTCAGGCCGCAGCCGTCGCAGGTGACGAACTGAAACGTGCCGGGCTTGCCGGTCAGGTCGTCCTGCGCCTGCGTGAACGGTCGCGAGGCGCGGCTGCCGCAGCCGTAGCAGGAAATCTCCTCGAAGAACGGCGCCCGCGCCACGGCCAGTGCAACACTCATCGCGAACCTCCGAAGTCGAAGACCGGGGACTCGGCGTCGTGCCACCACTCGTAGACACACGCGGCGACGAAGGCGGCCGCGGCCGCGAGCTGGCCGCGAAGACTCGACGCGGCGGCCACGTCCATCAGCACCAGTGCGAACACGCCGTATTTCAGGAGCAGGATGCGATCGGCGACGGCGCTGCGCGGACCGCGCCAGGTGTACGCCGTCGTCAGGACGACCAGGTAAATGACGAGCAGCGCCACCGGTGGAGGACCGCCGATCCGCCAGAGCGTGACCAGCGGGACGATCATCAGCAGCCACGCGGTGTGCCGCAGCGGCGCCGTGGACTGCGCGCGAACCACGACGCGATCCGGGTGCCTGGCGCGATCCCGCTCGCGGTCCATGAGGTCGTCCAGGATGCGAAACGAAATGACGAGCGCGAGGGCGAGCAGGGCATCGATAGCGAAAGCCCTGGTGCCGGGCCATCCGCCTCCGGCCACCACCGCGGTCAGCACCAAAAGGACCGCGGGTAGAACACGGCCCGGCGTCAGCCGTTCCCGCGCGTAAGCGGCGAGCAGCATCAGGCCTCCGCACCAACGACGCGCACCGACCCCCGGTCGCCGTCGAGGCACACGGTGGCGCCCGAGGGAATGAGCCGCGTCGCGTCAGCGACCCCGACGATCGACGGGATGCCGAACTCGCGGGCGATGATCGCCCCGTGCGAGAGCATGCCGCCGCGTTCCATGACCAGGCCGGCGATGAGCGGAAACACGGGTCCCCAGCCCGGATCGGTCTGACGCGTGACCAGGATGTCGCCGGCGTGCAGCCTGTCCGCCTCGGTGACGTCCGCCAGCACGGTGGCGCGCGCAGTGATGCGGCCGCCGCATGCGCTGGTTCCCGTCAGCGTCGCTCCTGCTTCTCCCGCGGGCCCGGACCGCGCGCCCCGGTTCTCGGTGGACGACAAGTAGCTGCCTTCCGGCAGCACGAACTTGTCGGGTGGACGCATTGCCGCGAGTGCCGCGTGGGCGCGGGTGCGGCCGCGGACCTCCTCGCGCAGGTGATCCGGGAACATCGCGCCGCCGGCGAGCAGCGCGTCGAGCTCGTCGAACGTCAGCATGAAGACATCGTCGCGGCGGTCGAGTTGCCCCGCGTCGCG